>ERZ1674297.50-NODE-50-length-40164-cov-16.304196_pt1 | contig 40164 bp, 29 predicted proteins | sample MGYA00581112_ERZ1674297 | MGnify/ENA primary metagenome ERZ1674297 (study PRJEB41354, sample SAMEA4873322) | human saliva metagenome | biome: human-associated habitat [ENVO:00009003]; feature: mouth environment [ENVO:08000002]; material: saliva material...
GGTTATAAGGAACTTCATAAGCCTTTTTCTGAGAAACAAGCTGAGGAAAAACATATTAAAGGGAAGTTATATACTACCGTAATAGGTTCGGTGAAACAACCTGAATATGTAATTACTTTACGAGAGGAAGTAGGTTTTTTTCAGTAAATTTTTTCGATAAATTTGGAAGGGATTATTTAACCCATCAATTTCAAAAATATTCTAATTCGCAATATTATTTTCTTTCTATGGCTGTATGGAGAGATTATATAACTTTGGAATCTCATGACTTAGCAGAAGGATATACTTATTTCTTCAATGAAAATACGGATGACTGCTATATCTTGAAAGAAGATTTTATTAATAATGAGCGATATGAAAAAACAGAATTATATCCCCAAAAAGATAAGGTAATTCTATTTCCAAAGTTTGGCGAATATGATTTGGTGCTAAATCCGAACATTATTTAATTGAGTTTTAAAACCGTCTGATATATTCAAAGATTACAAGCTCAATCTCATCCTCGCCAATAGAGATAGCGGCTCTTATATGGATACAAGATGCCGTCTGAAAGTTGAGTTTCAGACGGCCTTTGTGTAATGTGAGCTTTCCTACCATTTTTCATTGCATCGATGAATCATACTCCCTCTACGATGTAAATTATGTAAACACCGTGTTGATGGTTTATCATAGCTAAGTCTGCACCTAGCAATCATAAATACCGCAATATGTATAAAATCAAAAACCAATAAGAGAAAAAATGAATAAACAACAACTTGCAGCCAAAATTTGGCAATCTGCGAATAAAATGCGTTCCAAAATTGAAGCGAACGAATACAAAGACTACATCTTAGGCTTTATTTTCTACAAATTTTTGTCCGACAAACTGGAGAAATTTGCCCTTGAACAAGGCTTAGAAAAATCAAATTTTGCCGATGAGCTTACCGAATCTAACGTGGATCTTGTCAACCATATCAAAAGAAACCTCGGTTATTTCATCAGCTACGAACATCTGTTTTCAACTTGGTTAGCCCAAGGCTCGGATTTCAATATTGCCAATGTCCGCACTGCAATGAGCGCTTTCAGCCGCAATATTGCAGAAAACTACATCTCAGTTTTTGACGGCATTTTTAAAACCTTAGAATCCGGTTTGAGCAAATTGGGCGATACCGCCGCCAGCCAAACCAATGCGGTGAAAGACCTTTTCGTGCTGATTGCCGATATTCCGATGGACGGTAAACAAGGCTATGACGTATTGGGCTTTATTTATGAATACCTGATTAGCATGTTTGCTGCCAACGCAGGCAAAAAAGCGGGCGAATTTTATACGCCGCACGAAGTCTCGTTGCTGATGTCTGAAATCATTGCCGATCATCTGAAAGATCGTGAAGAAATCAGCATTTACGACCCGACCAGCGGATCAGGTTCATTGCTGATCAACATCGGCCATAGCGTTGCCAAACATCTCAAAAGCGCCGACAGCATCAAATATTACGCACAAGAATTAAAAGAAAATACTTACAACCTCACGCGTATGAATTTGGTCATGCGCGGCATTTTGCCGAGCAATATTTTCACCCGCAATGCCGATACATTAGAAGACGACTGGCCGCTGGAAGGCGAGCCGCTGTATCTGGATGCCGTAGTATCCAATCCGCCCTATTCCCAGCCGTGGAATCCCAAAGACAAAGAAGGCGACATCCGCTACAAACGTTTTGGCGTCGCTCCGCAGGCAAAAGCCGATTTTGCCTTTCTATTGCACGACCTCTTCCACTTAAAACCCGAAGGCATCATGACCATCGTCTTGCCACATGGCGTGCTGTTCCGTGGCGGCGAAGAAGAGAAAATCCGAAAAAATCTGATTGAATACAATCATATCGATGCCATTATCGGTCTGCCTGCCAATATCTTTTTTGGTACGGGCATTCCCACCATCATCGTCGTTTTGCGCCAAGAGCGCGAACGTAACGACGTATTGATGATTGACGCCTCCAAACATTTCATCAAAGTGGGCAAAAACAACCATTTGCAGGCAAGCGACATCAAGCGCATTGTCGATTGCGTGACCCATCGCCGGGAATTGCCTAAATTCTCCCGCATTGTGCCGAAAGCCGAAATTGTGGCAAACGGCTACAACCTCAACATTCCACGCTATGTCGACTCTGCCGAGCCGGCAGAGCAATGGGATATTTTCGCCACCATACACGGCGGCATTCCCAAAGCCGAGCTGGCACAATTCGCAGACTATTGGGCCGCCTTTGACGGTTTACAGACGGCCTTATTTACCGATAACGGCACACCTTATGTGCAGCCGAAAACCGACAATCTCAAAGCCGCCATGCAAAGCCACGCCAGCGTGCTGAATTACCAAGCGCAATTTGCAGAAAACTTTGCAGATTTCACTGCCAGCTTGGAAAGCCTACTGATTGAGCCGATGGAAACACTCAATATTTCCCAAACCCAGCAACAACTTGCCGAACTCATTCGGGAAAAAGTGCAGGCCATGCCCTTATTGGATTTTTATACCGCCTATCAAAAACTCGATGACTTATGGCGCGCCGATGTAGCAGGCATTGCCGCCGATTTGGAGATGATTCAAACCGAAGGCAAACAGGCAATTAAGCAGGTTGATCCATTTATGGTGTTGAAAAAAGACAACAAAACCAAAAAAGAAGCCGAAGTACAAGACGGCTGGGTGGGGCATATTCTGCCGTTTGAATTGGTGCAAGCCGTCAAACTGCCGCAGGAATTGGCAAACCTGAAAGCCAAAGAAACCCGCTTGGCGGAAATCGCCGCCGAAATGCAAAGCATTTTGGAAAACCTGAGCGAAGAAGAAAAAGCCTGCCCTGCCGTTAATGAAGAAGGCGACGGCTTTATCAATGCCGAAATTCCCAAAGCCTTGCAACAAGAATTGGAAGCGGACGGCATAGTGATTGCCAAAAAAGCCGACTTGACCAAAGCCATCGACAAACACATTTTTGCCGAAGAAAGCCTAGGCGCAAAATTGCAGACGGCCTATAAACTGCTTGCCGAAGAAAAAACGCTTAAGGCGGAACTCAAAACCCTATCCGCCGAGCTTCACAGCAAAACCAAGGCCGCCATTGAAGCACTAGATGATACCGAAGCCCTCGATTTGCTCCGCCAGAAATGGTTTGTTCCGCTCAATGCGGCGATGTGCAGGCTACCTGAAAACATGCTGGCGCAATTCAGCCAAAAACTGAGCGCACTTTGCGACAAATATGCCGACACCTATCAGCACATCAGCGAGCGTAAACAAGAAAGCGCCGCCGCACTGGCGCAAATGATGGACGAACTCACCGGCAGCGAGTTTGACTTGCAGGGCATTGCCGCATGGCAGGCAATTTTGAAAGGCTAAGGGGGCAAAATGAATAAGCAACAAGAGCCACGTTTGCGGTTTAATGGGTTTACTGATGCTTGGGAAGAAAAGGTATTGGGTGAAGTAACAGAATATCTTAGTGATGGTACTCATTTTTCCCCAAAATCCCAAAATGGAGAATACAAATATATAACTTCGAAAAATATTAGAAATTCAGGTTTAGATTTATCTGATGTTTCTTATATTTCAGCTGAAGAGCATCAAGAAATATATAAACGTTGTTCAGTCAAATTTGGAGATTTGTTATTAACGAAAGATGGAGCTAGTACAGGAAATTGTTGTATTAACTTTCTTGACGAAGAATTTTCATTATTATCCAGCGTTGCTGTATTAAGGCCAAAGCAAAAGAAACATAATGCTAATTTTTTATGCCAAGTATTACAAAGCCCTATTGGACAAAATGAAATTAAAGGCTCAATGGCTGGGCAAGCAATTACCCGTATTACTTTAGAAAAGTTAAGAGCCTATAAATTTAATTTTCCTCTTTACGAAGAACAAACCCACCTTGGTTTGTTTTTCCGCCGCTTAGACAGCCTAATCGCCGAGAGCCGAGCAGTGTTGGAAAAAAGCCGTCAGCTTAAAAAGGCCATGTTGGCAAAAATGTTCCCCGCAAACGGTGAAAAAATACCGAAAATCCGTTTTAAAGGGTTTGAGGGGGAATGGGAATCTAGGAAGTTGGGGGATGTTGTTGAAATTGTAATGGGACAATCACCATCTTCAACATCCTACACAGATAATCCGAGCGATTTTATTCTAGTGCAAGGCAATGCAGATATGAAAAACGGAAAAGTTTGTCCACGAGTTTGGACAACCGAATGTATTAAACTTGGCGCAGCTGGCGATATTGTTATGAGTGTCCGAGCCCCTGTCGGTGATGTCGGAAAAACAGATTATGATATTGTTGTCGGTCGTGGCGTTTGCGCAATAAAAGGTAACGAATTTATTTATCAAACATTGTGGAAAATGAAACTAGATGGCTACTGGAATAGCCTTAGTTCAGGTTCTACTTTTGAATCCATTAATTCTAACGATGTAAAAAATTCTGAAATTCTAATTCCAATCCAAGAAGAACAAACCGCCATCGGTAATTTCTTCCGCCAACTGGACGAAACCATTGCCTTACAGTCGGCAGAGATCGAAAAATTAAACCAACTTAAAAAAGGGCTGTTGGCAGCGATGTTGGTATAGGGCGGGCGTTCCTGACCATGATTGAGGCCGTCTGAAAAATTGTAGTAGCGCCCTTACGGAGAAAAAGAATGTTTAATAAAGAAGCTGATTTTGAAAACGCACTGATTGCCTTGCTGTCCACTAAAAGCTGGGAAAAGGAAGTGTTGCGCTATCCCACCGAAGAAAAGTTAATTGCCAACTGGCAGGAGCATTTGAATAAAACCAACCAACATATCGACAAGCTCGATGTGCCGTTGCTTCGCACGGAAATGAACCAGATTTTGGAGCAGGTGCAGGCATTGAAAACGCCTTATGCTTTAAACGGCTTTATCAACGGCAAAACGGTGGCCATCAAGCGGGAAAATGAGGCAAGCCGTCATTTCGGCAAGGAAGTGTCGCTGGATATTTTCGACCGTGAGGAAATTTCTGCCGGCAAAAGCCGCTATCAAATTGCCCAGCAGCCCCAATTTACTCCTCGTTCGGATTTATACCCTAAGCAGCGCGGCGATTTGATGTTGTTAATCAACGGTATGCCGATGTTTCATATTGAGCTGAAACGCTCAGGCGTGCCCGTCAGCCAAGCGACCAATCAAATTGAGCGATACCATAAGGCAGGCGCGTTTTCGGGTATTTTTAGCCTGGTGCAGGTGTTTGTGGCGATGACGCCGGAAGAATGCCGCTATTTTGCCAATACCGGCGGTCCATTAAATCCGGCGTTTTATTTCCGTTGGGCGGATTTCAATAATGTGTATATGAACGAATGGGACAAGGTGGCGACGCATTTCCTCTCGATTCCGATGGCGCATCAGTTTATCGGCGATTACACCATTGCCGATGCGAAAGACGAGCAGCTGAAAGTGTTGCGCAGCTATCAGTATTATGCGGTCAACAAAATTGCCGACACGGTGGCAAAAACAGATTGGACTTCGGGCAATCAGCGCGGAGGCTATATTTGGCATACCACAGGCTCGGGAAAAACGATGTCAAGTTTTAAATCGGCGCAGTTAATCAGCCGTCGCAAAGATGCGGATAAGGTGATTTTCTTGCTCGACCGTATTGAGCTGGGCAAGCAATCTCTGGAGGAATATCAGAATTTTGCTGATAGTAAAGATGATGTGCAGGCAACGGAAAACACCGCCATTTTGCTCGCCAAGCTGAAAAGCAAACAAGACCGCGACCGCTTAATCGTTACCTCCATTCAAAAAATGAGTAATATCAAGGCGGAAGAAGGGGTAAATGAGGCTGATATCGAGCAAATCAGTGGTAAACGTTTGGTGTTTATCGTTGATGAAGCCCACCGTACTACTTTTGGCGATATGTTGCTCACCATTAAGCACACCTTCCCCAATGCGATTTTCTTCGGCTTTACCGGCACGCCGATTGAAGAAGAAAACGCTAAGAAAAATTCAACCACTGCCACGGTTTTCGGTAATGAATTGCACCGATATTCGATTGCAGACGGCATTCGTGATGAAAATGTGCTGGGCTTTCACCCCTTCCATATCCGCACCTTTAAAGACAGCGATTTACGCAGATCTGTCGCTTTGCAAGAAGCCAAAGCAACAGATGAAAGCGAAGTATTTGCCGATGACCAAAAGAAAAAAATCTACAATCAATTTATGAATGATGTGCCGATGGCGGGAGAATATACGTCAGACGGCAAATATCAAAAAGGCATTGAAGATTATATACCCAATGTGCAATATCAAACGCCGGAACATGTGAATGCGGTGATTGACGACATGCTGGAAAATTGGCAACGCCTCAGCCAAGGCAAAAAATATCATGCCATTTTTGCCACCAGCTCTATTCCCGAAGCGGTCAATTATTACCGCCTAATTAAAGCCAGAATTGCTGAGAAAGCCAGAATTGCTGAGGAAGCCGGAAATTCTGAGGAAGCTAAAAAATCCTTGCCGAAACTGACCGCCCTTTTCGATCCGAATATTCTTAACGATGGGCAAGGCAACGATAAGGAAAAATGGATTGCCGAAATTTTGGAAGATTACAACGCCCAGTTCGGCACAAGCTTCGGCTATGCCACTTATTCCCGATTTAAAACGGATTTGTCGGATAGGTTGTCGCATATCAATGCGTATAAGAGAATCAAGCCCGACGAGCAGCTGGATTTGTTGATTGTGGTCGATCAGATGCTGACAGGCTTTGACAGCAAATGGCTCAATACGCTCTATCTAGACAAAATTTTGGATTACGCCAACTTGATTCAGGCGTTTTCCCGCACTAACCGCGTATGCGACAAAACCGATAAGCCTTTTGGTTTAATCCGCTATTACCGCAAGCCGCATACGATGCAACGCAATATTGAGCGAGCCGTAAAACTTTATTCGGGCGACCGTCCTATGGGGCTGTTTGTCGATAATTTAGATAAGGTTATCGACAAAATGAATGTCTGTTTTTCCGATATTGCCGATATTTTCAAATGGGCAGGATTAGAGGATTTTTCAAAAAACCCTGATGATACAACCTCATGCGCAAAGTTTGTCAAACTATTCAATCAGCTCAATGAGCACTTACAAGCTGCTCGGCTCTTGGGTTTTTCTTGGGGAAAATCAAGCTATGACGTGGTACAGGAAGACGACAGCGTGATCACTGCCACACTCAATTTCGATCAAGAGACCTACGATAAACTGCTGGCTCGTTATAAAGATTTGTTTAAAGAAAGTTCAGGCAATGGTGGCGGTAGCGATGATGTGCCGTTTGATTTGCGTTCGCACATCAACGAAATCGAAACCGATAAAATTGATCAAAATTATATGAATGCCCGTTTTGAAAAATGGCTTAAAACCATCGGCGGCATAGAAGAAGCTGCTGCACTTGAGGAGCTACACCACTCTTTTGCTACGCTTTCTAAAGAAGATCAAAAATTTGCTGAGTTGTTTTTACACGATGTGCAATCCGGCGATATCAAGCTTGATCCAAATTTAGCATTAAGTGATTACATCACCACGTATAAACAAAACGATGCCAATGATAAGGTGCTAAAGATAATTAAAGATTTAGGGCTAGATGGAGATTTACTACGTACACTGTTGACAAGAAAATATACCAGCGAAAATTTGGACTTAGGCAGACTAAATGACCTAAAAGAAACAGTCGATAGGGAAAAAGCCAAAGTTTATTTTAACGAAGAACGTATATTTTATTTAAATATACGGATTGATGAATTTCTAAGGGAACTAATTACAAGATAGTTATTACCTATTGAAAGATATTAAATAATCATCAAGTTAGCATATCTCTACCTAAACATTAGTCCCCTTACTGACCCAACTACAAAGGCTGGGCCAAATCGTTTTCCGTGTTGTAGCTGATAAAATCCTGCTCATAAGGGAAATGGACAACCCGCGCGCGCTGTTGTTGCAGCCAGCCGCGGATGCTGCGCATTCCTGAATAAAGGTATGGCACGGTGCTTTGCAGAATTTGCGGACGGATGAACATCACACTGTAATGCGGTCTGGCAGAGGTCTCCACATAGAATGCATTACACAATGGCGTGCGCCGCGCGATGGTTTCAAATTGGGACACCAAATTTTCCGGCATCCGCGGCATATCGCAAGATACGATGAGCAGCCAATCGGCAGTAGCAATTTGTAAATCGTTGGCGGCGGTACACAAGGCGGCCAAAGGGCCGTAATGTTGCCATTGGCGCGCATCGGAGAAAACGTGCGCGCTGCGTTGGGCGTAGGATTCGAGATTGCGGTTGGCACTGATGGCGATATGGCTGACTTGCGGGCGGATTTTTTCGATAACGTGATCTATCAAGGCTTTGTTGTGCCACTGCACCAACCCTTTATCGACACCTCCCATCCGGCTTCCCTGCCCGCCGGCCAATATCAGTGCAAAAATTTTCATTTTGGTAGTCCTTTGCAAAGCAGAGTGCGTAAGTGTTATTCGAGATGTTGTATTTATGGAATAAGTTTTAAGGCTTCAGGCCGTCTAAAACCTGATTTTGTGATTTAATTCACTTAAGATGAATTTTATCATAACATGATTTTACATTAAACCCCTGTTTTTTCTTATCATAACCATACAATTATTTTAGACAGGTTGTTTATAGGCCGAAAGAATGATATTTTTATAAGATTATCGGATTAGTCTTCCTGCGTGCTTTATGCGTTTATTCTCCGGATCTTCAGACGGCCTGAGCCTGTCCTCGCGTTTAAAACTGCTGACTGTGTTATGGGTCGGCTCGGCTTTTTTGTCGATTGCCTTTACCCTGCTGCTTTCTTGGCGTTTGGAAAGCGCGGCCAAAACGATTGAAGATGCGGGCAGCTTGAAAATGCAGGTGTATCGCTTGGCTTATATGGCAAGCGTCCGTACGCCCAATGCTCAAATTGACAACCAAATCAAAGAATTTGAACGTACGCTGGCCAATGTAACGCAAAGCGATGCCATTCATCCGCTGATTCCGTCACAAATGCCGCTGGCTTACGATTTGATCCAATCGATGCTGTTAATTGATTGGGAATCCAACATCAAGCCTTCTTTGCAACATTACGAGCGGCCGACCCAAATCGGCTTATACCGTTTTGCCGGCAATATCGAGCTGTTTTTACAGGCGATGGAAAACGCCAACGAGCAAAATACTTTGTGGCTGCGCCGTTTTCAAATGGCGATGATGTTGATGATTTTAGTGGCTGCCGGCTTGATGATTGTTTGGCATTATTCGTGGATCATCCGGCCGCTGGAAAAATTGCGCGACGGGGTAGAAACCATCAGCGAAGGTCGTTTCGGGGTACAAATCGATACAGACCAAATTCGTGAATTCTCCCAAGTCAGCAAGGGCTTCAACCAAATGAGCCGCCGTCTGAAAACGCTTTATACGGATTTAGAAGGACAGGTTGCCCAACAAACCCAAGACTTGGCCCGGCAAAACCGTGACTTGACCCTGCTCTACCAGACTACGCGCAACCTGCACCAAACCTTTACGCCGCAACAGGCCGCAGAAGAATTTTTGGCTCAGATTCTGCCGGCGTTTTCCGCTTTGGGCGGTACGGTATATCTTTCCGATGAGGAACGGAAACGTTCTGATTTGGCGGCAAGCGTCGGTGAAACCGAAGAAGGAAATCGTGTAGAATTTCCGATCGTTTATCAAGACGAACAACTCGGCGTACTGACCCTATATTTTTCAGACGGCCATATGCCTGATGAGCAAGACGAAAAACTGCTGCATACCTTAAGCGGACAGCTGGGCATTTCCATCGCCAGCAACCGCATGGAACAAGAGCGCCGCCTGCTTGCAGTTTTACAGGAGCGTAACTTGATTGCGCAAGGTTTGCATGACAGCATCGCGCAAGCTTTGACCTTTTTGAATTTGCAGGTACAAATGCTGGAAAGCGCGTTTGCTTCAGACCAACGCGAGCAGGCCGAAGAAAATATCGGCTTCATCAAAGACGGCGTGCAGGAATGCTACGAAGACGTCCGCGAACTTTTGATGAATTTCCGCACCAAAATCAGTAATAAAGATTTTCCCGAAGCGGTAGAATCGCTGCTGGCGCGTTTTGAACGGCAAACTGGTATCCCGGTTGATTTAAAATGGCAGGACGACGGACAGGCATTAAATTATGATGAACACTTGCAAATCATCTTCATCTTGCAGGAAAGCCTGTCCAATATCCGGAAACACGCGCGTGCGCAACATGTCAGCGTCGAAATTGCCAACCACGGCGATTTTGTCATGACGATTCGGGACGACGGCGCAGGCTTTAATAAAGAACATCTATCAAACCGGCCTTCAGGCGAACATGTCGGCTTGGGCATTATGCAGGAACGGGCCCAACGGATTAACGCAGAATTGGCCATTACATCGCAGATTGGGCAAGGTACGGCGGTTATGCTGACTTTGCCGCAACAAATGAGAACAGCATCATGACGATTAAAATTACCCTTATTGACGACCACACCCTATTTCGCAGCGGCATCAAAGCCCTGCTCTCCCGCCAGCCCGATTTTGAAGTCGTCGGCGAAGCTTCAGACGGCCTGGCCGGCGTAAAAATGGTCGAACAGCTTAAGCCTGACGTAGTTTTGTTGGACTTGGATATGCCGGTCATGAACGGCCGCGAAGCACTGGCTCAAATTTTGAGCATCAATCCACAACTGACCGTCATCATGCTGACCGTTTCCGAAGACAGCGACGACTTGACCGAATGTATGCGTATGGGTGCAAAAGGCTTTTTGCTGAAAAACATCAACGCCGACTTCCTCTTGGAAAGCATTCGCAAAGCCGTCGATGGCGACAATGTCTTCTCTCCAGAAATGACCAGCCGCTTGGTGCAATCGCTGATTTCCCCTTCTCCTTCACGCTCCGACCACCTGCTGGCGCAGCTGACCCCGCGCGAAATGGAAATCTTGGGCTACCTTGCCGCCGGACACAGCAATAAAATCATTGCCCGCCATTTAAACTTGGCTGAGTCAACCGTCAAAGTGCATGTGCAGAACCTATTGCGCAAGCTGAATCTAAGCAGCCGCGTCCAAGCTGCGGTTTATGCGGTGCAACACAAAGTACCGCAACCGGTATTGTCTTAAAAAGGCCGTCTGAAACCTTCTTTTTAAAAGGTTTCAGGAAAAGCGTTTATTCGCTATAATCACGCCGATTTATATGCAGGGTTGTCTGATTTTTTCAGACGGCCTTTTTATTTGATTTCTCACTGATTTAAAACAACATGTCCGAAAACATTCCAGAAAATACACCCGAAAATACCGTTCCTGAAGAACACAAACGCAGCATCCGCAGTTTCGTCTTGCGTCAAGGCCATATGACCGCTGCCCAACAGCGCGCCATCGATACAATGTGGCCGCAATTTGGTGTGGACTTCCAAGAAGCTCCTTTGGATTTGAACCGCGCATTCGGCCGGGATAATCCTAAAGTTTTGGAAATCGGTTTCGGTATGGGCGTCGCGACAGTGGAAATCGCCAAACGTCTGCCCGATACCGACTTTTTAGCAATTGATGTTCACGGCCCGGGCGTCGGCAATATCTTGAAGCTGATTGAGGAAGAACACATTTCCAATATCCGCGTAATGCGTCATGATGCGGTGGAAGTAGTGGAAAAGATGCTGGAAGACGGTTCTTTAGACGGCATTCATATTTTCTTCCCTGACCCTTGGCACAAAAAACGTCACAATAAACGCCGCTTGGTACAAGTGCCGTTTGTTGAAAAGCTGCTGCCCAAACTCAAAAGCGGCGGCTATGTCCATATGGCGACCGACTGGGAAGAATACGCCGTGCAAATGCTGGAGGTTTTGAGCAGTTTCGACGCTTTGCAAAACACGGCTGCCGATTACGCCCCTACGCCCGATTATCGTCCTGAAACCAAATTTGAAGCCCGAGGCAAACGATTGGGTCATGGCGTTTGGGACTTGGTGTTCCGTAAAAAATAAAGCCGAACATAAAACACAAGGCCGTCTGAAATTTTTCAGACGGCCTTTTATCTTACTGATTAAGCCAAGAAAAGTTTATAAGCCGGATTATCGGTTTCTTCTTTATAAACATAACCCAAGCTCTCCAAGAAGTCGGCAAAGGCTTCATTGTCGCTTTCAGGTACATCGATACCGACCAAAATACGGCCGTAGTCCGCACCATGATTGCGATAATGGAACAAAGTAATATTCCATTCGGCGCGCATATGGTTCAAGAAGCGGGACAATGCGCCGGGACGCTCCGGAAATTCAAAGCTGACCAAGCGTTCGCTGGATACTTTTTCCGTACGTCCGCCGACCATGTAACGGATATGGATTTTGGCGATTTCGTCATTGGTCAGATCGACATTGGGCAAACCTGCGTCAGCCAGTTGTTTGCTGATGACGGCCAAGTCTTGCGCACCGGCGGTTTGCAAGCCGACAAAAATATGCGCATTTTTATCGCTGCCGTAGCGATAGTTGAACTCAGTAATGTTCCGGCTTCCCAGCAAATTGATAAACTTCAGGAAGCTGCCCTTTTCTTCGGGAATGGTAACGGCGAAAATACCTTCGTTGCCCTCGCCCAGCTCACTGCGCTCCGAAACGTGGCGTAAGCGGTGGAAGTTCATATTGGCGCCACTGGTGACGGCAACCAAATTTTGACCTTGGATATTGTTTTTCGCAACGTAAGCCTTCAGGCCGGCAAGAGCCAATGCGCCCGCAGGCTCAGTAATGCTACGCGTATCGTCAAAAATATCTTTAATCGCGCCGCACAACATATCCGTATTGACCGTAATAATTTCGTCCAACAGCTCTTTACACAGGCGGAAAGTTTCCTCGCCCACCACTTTAACCGCCGTGCCGTCTGAAAACAGGCCGACATCTTTCAAATGTACGATTTCCCCTGCCTCTACCGATTGCTTCATACAGCAAGAATCATCGGTTTGCACGCCAATGACTTTAATTTGAGGGCAAACCTGTTTGATGAACGCCGCTACGCCTGCTGCCAAACCGCCTCCACCAATCGGAACAAAAATCGCATTGATATTGCGGTGTTGACGGAGGATTTCCATGCCGATGGTTCCCTGGCCGGCAATCACATCCGGATCATCAAAAGGCGCAATATAAGTCAGCTTTTCCTTTTCGGCCAACTCCATCGCATAATCATAGGCATCATTGTAAGACACGCCTTTCAATACCACTTCGCCGCCACGGCTCTTTACCGCGTCAATTTTGATTTTAGGCGTTGTTTCCGGCATCACGATGACGGCGCGGCAACCCAAATACTGCGCCGATAAAGCCACACCCTGCGCATGGTTGCCCGCGCTGGCAGCAATCACGCCGCAATCCAAAGCTTCTTTCGGCAGCTTCGCCATTTTGTTGTACGCACCGCGGATTTTGAACGAAAACACCGGCTGCAAATCTTCACGTTTGAGCAAAACCTGATTGTTCAGACGGCCTGACAGACTGCGTGCCAAATCCAAAGGCGTTTCTACGGCTACATCATAAACGGAAGCGGTCAAAATACGGGTCAGATAATCGGAAAGAGGAAGAGGATGGTTCATGGTATTCAGTGTTCGAAAATAAATTGTCATTCGGCCGAATCGGCCTGAGGAAAAAGTTAAAACCATACCCCTGAGGCCGTCTGAAGGCAAGAAAAATCTTAGCAAAGCCTGAATGAAACGGTATAATGTCCGCTTACTATCTATTTAGTATGCCAAACTGTTTACTCGATAACAGTATCCACCCATATTCAAATTTACAAACAATGATGAAAAAAACGCTACTTAGCTTAATTTTTGCTGCCCTCCTGAATACCCACGCCCTTGCCGCCGACCCGGTTGCCTCCGCACCTGCCGTACAAGGCGAGGCACAGCCGCAGCCATTGTTGCACAGCATCAACAGTCCGACAACGCCTCCGGAAATCGCGGCAACCGCCTACATCGTTACCGACCTGCACAGCAAGCAAACCTTGGCATCCAACAATGCCGACGCGCCTATCGAACCTGCCGCGTTGACGCAAATGATGACTGCCTACCTTGCCTTTAAAGCATTAGAAAACGGTACACTTGAAGCAAGCCAAATGCTGACCGTTTCCAATGCCGCATGGAAAGTCGAAGGTTCGCGTATGTTCCTCGACCCAAAAGTGCCTGTCAGCGTCAGCTCCTTAATTAAGGGGACAACCATCCAATCGGCCAACGATGCCGCCATCACCCTTGCAGAAGCCATCGGTAACGGCTCTATCGATGAATTCGTCAAACAAATGAATGAAGAAGCCAAACGCTTGGGCATGAAGCACACCCACTTCAACAACCCGACCGGCATTTCTTCTAACGGCCATGTTTCAACCGTTGGCGACTTGGCCATTTTGGCAGCCGCGCTGATCAACGACTATCCGAAATACTATCCTTTGTTTGCAAATAAATCTTTCAAATACAATAATATCGAGCAGCCCAACCGCAATCTTCTGCTCTATCGCGACAGCAGTATCGACGGTTTGAAAACCGGCTATTCTGAAGGCGCAGGCTATCATCTTGCTGCTTCCAGCAAACGTAACAACCGCCGTATTGTTTCCATCCTTGCCGGTGCCGAATCCACCGAAGCGCGCGCAAGCGAAAGCAGCAAACTGCTCAACTGGTCATTGCAGGCATTTGATACGCCTAAACTTTACAACGGCGGAGAAGTGATTTCCCAAGTCAAAGTTTACAAAGGCAGCACCAAAGCCGTAGACATCGGTTTCTTGGACGATGTTTACATTACCATTCCCCACGATACCGGCAAAAACGTCAAACCAATCTTAGAAACGCTTCAGCCCGTCCTCGCCCCGATTGAAAAAGGTCAAGTATTGGGCAAACTGAAAGTCATGAAAGACGGCAAAATCATTGCCGAAAAAGACGTCGTCGCCCTAACCGGCGTGGAAGAAGGCAGCTGGTTGCGCCGTATGTGGGACGCGATTGTGTTGTGGTTTAAAGGTTTATTCAGTTAAACAATCAACCATAACAAAATAAGCCACAAAAAGGCCGTCTGAAACCTGTTTGCCAGATTTCAGACGGCCTTTATTCAGCCTAAAAGACAGCTAATTAGATAATTCCAGCGTTGGCGGTAGATGCTGTGTCATCGTGAACATCAACCGTATCGACAGACGAGTAGCTCATGCGGTCAGTATGCGTATTGACGTCTGACAAATTACTGATATTGTCATTACCTGACAACCTACCCATCAACTCTTGCAGGCTCAATGTGCCTTCATCGAAACGGAAGGTATCAATCACGGCATTGTTAGTGTTACCGGAAACGAATTGGTCATTGATGGTAATGCTGTCCCCTTCTGATCCCTTAACGGTAATTTTCCAATCGATATTGCCTCGAACATCAGTGATGGCATCAATATGCAGGTCATTAACAGAGATATTTTGGCCAAATTGCAGTGCATTATGTTCGCCCACATTATCGGTAATCGTATCCTTACCTTCTCCAAGGCTGAAAACATAAGTATCGGCACCCTTACCGCCTACCAAGTAATCGGTTCCTTGTCCGCCAAATAAAACATCGTTGCCATCGCCGCCATTCAAACGGTCATTGCCACTTTCACCCCATAAAGTATCGTTGCCGTTACCTCCATGTATAGAATCATTACCCATACCGCCATTGAGACGATCGTTTCCATCATAGCCAAAAATAATGTCATTACCTGAATCACCGTTAATCGTATCATTGCCCAAACCGCCTCTGATACGGTCATTGCCATCGCCGCCGCTGACAAGAGCATGGCTGCTGTCTGTAATTGTGATGATATTATCAGCACCTAAATGATTCGCAGCTTGGGTAAGACTGTGATCATCTATTTCCGCTACATTTTTTGCAGAAGTATTTTCTGCTACCGAAAGGCTATGATTATTTTCGATGGTTAATGTAGTCTCGTTTACAGGCTCCGGAATATTGCCTTCTTTAGGATTACGGGTTTTGGTAATCTCTTGGTCGGAAAGATTATTCACAATAGTGTTATTTTCAATTTTGATATTGTTGAGTTCTCCCAAAATATCTTTTTCGGGAGTAGCATAATCCCTGCCTTCTTCCAAATCGATAGAACCTTTAACACGACCATATGTGTCGGCATTAGTCCCGTTGTTTACCAGTAAGTTATCGTGAACGGAAATACCCGTATCATTGAAATCAAAATTATGGCTGTTTTTGAATACAGTGTTTAAGCGTACGCCACCCCAATTGGCATTATCTTTGATAAGGTTATTGGCTACTTCATGACCTTTGCCGCCAAAGATACCAATACCTGCCGCACGCCAGCCTAATTCAACGGTATTGTTTAAAAAGTGGTTATTTTCAGCAACATGGGCATTGGTATTCTCATGATGACTTGACCATGTTGCTAAGCCATCATCACCATTGCCGCGGATATTGGAATTGATAACGGTAGAATTACTGGTACCTTGCGCAAAGTTAACGCCGTCTGCAAAGTTGTTGCGAATAATGGCATTGGAGATAGTCAAACCATCAGTGTAATTTAAAGGTTTGTTTTTAGAATAATCCCCAATCCATACACCTACTTCAAAATGTTCAATTTTGATATCGTGAATAGAAGAGCCAGTACCTAAAGTGCCGGATATCCCTTTATAATTGGCTTTCTCATCATGTCTTGAATTTAGATTTGAATCCATAGAGAGATTGCCCAAATCTATATCTTTACTACCGGGTTCAAAAGTAATACCACCGCCACCGCTCGCATAACCCTTATCATCGTATTTAGCAGCTTCTGTATTCAAAAAATGTAACTTAGTGTGCCATTGCCCTGCACCGGTAATCTTAATACCATCAGGAACATAAAGAGAAATCGGTCGTGAAAAATCAAATTGACCTTCAGGAATGTAAACAGATTTTTTAGACGCTTTGGCAGATTCAATCGCAGCCATAAATGCTTGGTAATCATCCGAGCCGTCATTGGCAATTGCGCCGAAATCAGTAATGCTGACACTGTTTTCAGGCTGTCTAATGGCATCCGATGCCTTTTCCAAATCAATCAAGTCAATGCCTACGGGCGTGCTGTCGAGATTAGTGATGGTAACTGTATCTCCTTTATTGATATGGGCATCTTTAAATAATTGGCTGACTTCGTCAAATTGGAAGCGGGCAAGCCTATCTGCCGCAGGCGTATCATGAACTTTAATATCGTCATTCGGATGATATGTATAGTTATCCAAATATTGCCAGTTAGATTTGGAAGACAAATCCAAAGTACCGATCACTGTATTATTGACTTTGACTTCAACTTTACCGCTTTCACCGTCAGGAACGGTATAACGGATGGTTACGGCATTGGCATCTGCTTGTGCAATAAATGACACAGATGCATTAGTAGGCAAATCAACATATGCCTGACCGCTTGCTTCACGGGCAGTTGCGCGTTCTGCCTCTGAAGAAGAGGCATTTTTAACAACGCCGTTTTTCAGTTCACTTTGTTCTGCCTCATAAGTCGTATAGCCAAGTTTGGCACCATATTGAGAGGCATTGGGTACTGCTGTTTTAATGTTTACCATTTAATATATTCCTTCAAAAATATCGTAATATTGAATTATTCTTTTGTAAAAGGCTTTTATTAGTCATAATTTTGGCATAAAAGTTCAATATACTATTGTTTAATTTTGAAAAGAAAATGCCGTCTGAAAATATAGAAATTTTCAGACGGCATCTCAATGCCTTATTAGATTGTTGGTAAAGATTTAAACAAAACCTTTTTTCTCCAGATAGCTTTCGTAATCGCCCAAGTAGTGTTCATATCCGCCTTTGCCATCCAATTCGATGATTTGGGTAGCCAATGAAGATACAAACTGACGGTCGTGCGAGACAAAAATCAGCGTGCCGTTGTATTTTTCCAGCGCCATGTTCAAGGATTCGATGCTTTCCATATCCATGTGGTTGGTCGGTTCGTCCATAACCAAGACATTGGGTTTCAACAGCAACAGTTTGCCGTAAAGCATACGGCCTTTTTCACCACCGGAGAGAACCTTCACTTTTTTCACGACATCGTTGCTGCCGAAAAGCAAGCGGCCCAAAGTTCCGCGGATGATTTGTTCGTCATCGCCTTCCTGGCCCCATTGGCGCATCCATTCAGTCAAATCCATATCAACGTCGAAGTCGTTTTCATGGTCTTGCGGATAGTAACCGACACTGGCTTTTTCCGCCCATTTGATGGTGCCTTCGTCCGGCAACAGGTCGTCTGAATATTCGGGGTTGTATGCACCTGCCAAGAGTTTCAGCAAGGTAGATTTACCCGCGCCGTTCGGGCCGATGATGGCAAGGCGTTGGCCTGCTTCAAGGATGAAGTTCAGGTTTTTAAACAACTGGGTTTCAAAGCGTTTGGCCAGTTTTTCAACTTCCACAGCCTGACGGTGCAACTTGGCTTTTTCGTCGGCTTCAAAACGGATATATGGGTTTTGACGGGTAGAAGGTTTGACTTCGACCATTTCCGATTTGATTTTGTCTGCCTGTTTCAGACGGCTGGTTGCCTGACGGGCTTTGGATTTGTTGGCAGAGAAGCGTGCGACAAACTCTTGCAGCTCTTGCAGCTTCTCTTTAGCTTTGGCGTTGTCTTTCAGGGCGCGCTCACGCGACTGGGCAGAAGCGAGCATATAGTCGTCGTAGTTGCCCGGATAGATGGTGATGGTGTTGTAGTCCAAATCCGCCATGTGTGTGCAGACTTCGTTCAAAAAGTGACGGTCGTGCGAGATGATGATCATGGTGGAGTCGTATTGGTTCAACACGCCTTCCAACCAGCGGATGGTATTAATGTCCAAGTTATTGGTCGGTTCGTCCAAAAGCAATACATCTGGCTTGGAGAACAGGGCTTGCGCCAGCAATACGCGCAGCTTGAAGCCCGGGGCGACTTCTGCCATGGTCGCATTGTGCAAATCTTCGGAAATGCCCACGCCGCTCAACAATTCGGCAGCGCGTGCTTCGGCAGTGTAGCCGTCGTATTCGGCAAACTTAGCTTCCAGTTCGGCGGCTTTCATGTAGTCGTCTTCGGTAGCTTCGGGGTTGGCGTAAATCGCATCACGCTCGGTCATCGCCGCCCACATTTCGGTATGGCCCATCATCACTACGTCCAGCACGCGCATGTCTTCGTAGGCAAACTGGTCTTGGCGCAATTTACCCAAACGCACGCCGTTTTCAATCGCTACTTCGCCGGCAGTCTGTTCCAAATCGCCGCCGAGGATTTTCATGAAGGTGGACTTGCCTGAGCCGTTGGCGCCGATCAAGCCGTAACGGTTGCCTTCGCCAAATTTGACGGATACGTTTTCAAACAGCGGCTTTGCGCCGAACTGCATGGTGATGCCGTTGGTAGAAATCATTATTCGTAAAACCTTTATAAATAGAATGTTATAATCGGACGCGATTGTAGCATATTTTTGCAAAGACCTCAGGATTGAGGCCATAGCAAGTGTGCCCAATGCCTATGCAAGATAAAAACAGACAGCGCTTCACGCAAAAATGCGTTGTAGGCAGCATTTCAGGCCGTCTGAAACGGAGAAACAATATGGAAACGCACAAAATCTATTACGCCGTGATTATTTTGGTATGCGCCGCTTCCATGCTGCTCAGCCCGTTTTTCTATATCCGCCGCACACGATCTGGCGCTGAATTACGACGTGCGCCCAGACAGTGGAAGCCCATCCTCTTCGCCAACATCATCATGATTGCGGCTTTGCTTGTTTGGTGGAAATGGTTTTAAGGAAAAATAAAAATGAACAAAATTTGGATCAGTACATTACTACTCACTTTGACAACTGCAATTTCCGCCGCGCCTATTTTTGAATGTACCGATTCTGCCGGCCGCAAAGTCTATACCCAAGCCGGCGGCAAAAACTGCAAAGCCAGCAATATCGGCAAACCGTCCGTCTATACTTCTGCGCCTGTTTCAACACCGGCAACGCCGATTTCCCCAAGCAAAACCGAGCAAGCGGAAGAAGCTGTCGCCCCGGTCAATCCGGCTGACGTCGGCGCAGCCAAGCGTGCTTTGGATACCGCCAAGAAAAACTTGGAAGAAGGCAAAAAAGTGCGTTATGGCAATGAACGCAACTATGCCCGCTATCTCGAACGGATCAAGGGTTTGGAAAAAGCCGTCCGCTCGGCTCAGGAAAACTATGACGCGGCGCAACACCAGCCTGCATCTCAAGATCCTGTTGCCTATTGATCCTTACCACACCAGCAAGGCCGTCTGAAATTTGGTTTTCAGACGGCCTTTTCATGTCTTCAATATAACAAAATCGTCTTTATACCAAACAAAGCATTCTTTCCAGTTTTCAGACTGCCTTGTTAAAGTAAGCGTGTATTAAATTCTGACGGTTGCCATTATGTTGTTACTCAAAACGCCTTCTGTATTGCCGGGTTTCAAGCTCAGTTTGGGTTTGACGGTTTTATGCCTGTCGCTTTTGGTGGTTTTGCCGTTTGCGATGATGGCGGCCAAAGCAGCAGAAATCGGCTGGAGCGGATTTTGGAACACGATTACCGAACCCAATGTCTTGGCGGCCGTCTGGCTGAGCTTGCGGATGTCGTTTTATGCGATGTTAACCAATATCGTGTTCGGCACGTTGGTCGCCTGGGTATTGGTGCGCTATGAATTTCCGGGCAAAGGGTTGGTAAACGCTTTGGTCGATTTGCCGTTTGCGCTGCCGACAGCGGTAACAGGCATTGCGTTGGCAACCCTGTATGCGCCCAATGGCTGGATAGGCCGTTTTTTCGAGCCTTTGGGTATCAAAATCGCCTTTACGCCCATCGGTATTTGGATTGCGCTGATTGTCGTCAGCCTGCCCTTTATCGTCCGCGCCGTACAACCGGTATTGGAAGAATTGTCGGGCGAGTATGAAGAAGCAGCGGCAACTTTGGGCGCAAGCCGTTGGACTACGTTCCGCCGTGTTCTCTTGCCTGAAATCACACCGGCCTTGTTGACCGGTGCAGGCATGATGTTTGCCCGCTCTACCGGCGAATACGGCTCGGTCATTTTCATCGCGGGCAATATTCCGATGGTGTCTGAAATCCTGCCCTTGATTATTACCGGCAAACTGGAGCAATACGATGCTCAGGGCGCGTCTGCCGTTGCTCTGTTTATGCTGATGATTTCGTTTGTCATCCTGCTGATTTTAAACATTATGCAATGGACTTTGAGCCGCCGTGCCGGAGCGAAGGTTTAACAAACAATAGGCCGTCTGAAACATCAAGCAAACATTTTTTAGACGGCCTAAACGGATACAAGAATAAATAGAGACTTCACTAACATGAAAACCCATTCTACCAATCCAAACCTGAGCGAACCGCGTTGGCTGCGCGTATTGCTGACTGCTACCGCCTTGGGCTTTCTGCTGCTGATGCTGGTCGTGCCTTTGGTTGCCGTATTCTACGAGGCCTTAAAAGGCGGTTGGGATTTATACCTGCAATCCTTGACCGATCCCGAAGCATGGTCTGCCATCAAATTAACCCTGATTACCGCTCTGATTGTTGTTCCTATCAATGCCGTATTGGGTGTGGCGATGGCGTGGCTGTTGACCCGTTTCGACTTTCGCGGCAAGCAGTTGCTGACCACCCTGCTCGATTTGCCGTTTTCCGTATCGCCCGTGGTGGCCGGTTTGATGTTCGTCTTATTGTTCGGCACGCATACGGCATTGGGCGGCTGGCTTGAAGCGCAAGGCATACAGATTATCTTCGCCATCCCCGGCATTATTTTGGCGACGCTGTTCGTTACCTTCCCCTTTGTCGCGCGCGAAATCATTCCTTTAATGCAGGCGCAGGGCGACAGCGAAGAACAGGCCGCGCTAATACTCGGCGCAAGCGGCTGGCAGATGTTTTGGCGCGTTACCCTACCCAACATCAAATGGGCGCTGCTCTACGGCATCATCCTCACCAACGCCCGCGCGATGGGCGAATTCGGCGCGGTCAGCGTGGTATCGGGACACATCCGCGGCGAAACCAACACCATCCCGCTTTTGGTTGAAATCTTCTACAACGAATACAACTTCACCGGCGCATTCGCCCTCTCCGGCGTATTGGCACTTTTAGCCTTGGCCACATTGCTGGTGCAAAACATCATCACAAAATTACAAGACAAAAAACTCGCCGCCGCTGAAAGGAACGCAGCATGAGCATTACTATTCAAAATCTAAACAAACACTTCGGAGCGTTCCACGCGCTGAAAAACATCAACCTCAACGTCCCCACCGGCAAACTCGTTTCCCTGCTCGGCCCATCCGGCTGCGGCAAAACCACGCTCCTGCGCATTATCGCCGGACTGGAAAACGCCGATGGCGGCCAAATTCTCTTTGACGGCCAAGACGTAACCGCCAAGCATGTGCGCGAGCGCAAAGTCGGCTTCGTATTCCAACACTACGCCCTCTTCCGCCACATGAACGTGTTTGACAACGTCGCCTTCGGTTTGACCGTATTGCCCAAGTCCGAACGCCCGTCCAAAGAACAAATCCGCGCCAAAGTCGAAGAATTGCTCAAACTCGTGCAGCTTTCCCAACTCGCCAAATCCTATCCGCACCAGCTCTCCGGCGGCCAACGCCAACGCATCGCCCTCGCCCGCGCCCTCGCCGTCGAACCCAAACTTCTGCTCTTGGACGAACCCTTCGGCGCGCTGGATGCCAAAGTGCGCAAAGAATTGCGCACCTGGCTGCGCGACATCCATCACAACCTAGGCGTAACCAGCATTCTGGTGACGCACGACCAAGAAGAAGCCCTTGAAGTTTCCGACGAAATCGTCGTCATGAACCACGGCAAAATCGAGCAAACCGGCAGTGCCGAAGCCATTTACCGCAAACCTGAAAACGCCTTCGTTACCGAATTTCTCGGCGAAACCGACGCCTTCGAAGGCAGAATCGAAAAAGGCATCTGGCATTACAACGGCTTCGCGTGGAAATTGGACACGCACTACAAATGGCAGGAACAAACCGCTATCGGCTACATCCGTCCGCACGAATGGCAGCTTGCCGCCGAAAACGAAACCCCGATGATCCGCGCCAAAATCGAAAAAATCCACGCCGTCGGCGCATTGACGCATATTGTGGTAAAACACGACAAACAAGACGTGCATATCACGCTGGCAGGCAGCGATGCCGCGCGTTACCAAATCGCCGAAGGCAAAGAATTGAGGCTGATTCCGAAACAGGTTTATGTCTTTTCTCAAAACGAGCTGATTGAATATTCGATTTGAGACTAAAGCATAAGGCCGTCTGAAAATCTGCTTTCAGACGGCCTTTCATCTTATTTAAACCTGCCAATCAATCGGCTCTAAACCATGTGCCTGCAAATAAGCGTTTGCCTGCGAAAAATGTTTGCAGCCAAAAAAGCCGCGATATGCCGATAAAGGCGAAGGGTGCGGCGCGGTCAGCACCAAATGGCGATTGCGGTCGATAAACGCGCCTTTCTTCTGCGCATGGCTGCCCCACAGCATAAAGACTAAATGCTCGCGTTCCTTATCCAATTGTCGGATGACTTCATCGGTAAACGCCTCCCAGCCAAAAGTCGCATGGGAATGCGCTGAACCGGCACGGACAGTCAATACCGTGTTCAACAGCAACACGCCCTGTTCCGCCCAATGCTGCAAATAGCCGTGTTGCGGAATCTGAAAACCCTCAATATCCGTCGCCAACTCTTTATAAATATTGACCAGCGACGGCGGCACCGCAATTTCAGGCTGGACGGAAAACGCCAAACCATGCGCCTGACCCGCACCGTGATACGGGTCTTGCCCTAAAATCACTACCTTTACATTTCCGAATTCAGTCGTCCGAAAGGCATTGAATACATCGCGCTCGGGCGGATAAACGGTTATCCCCGCCTGCCTTTCATGGCGCACCTTCTCCAAAATCGTTTGAAAATACGCCTTTTCTTTTTCCGCACCAATTGCCTCGTGCCAAGTCTGCATTATTTGCCGCTCCGTATTTGAATGGGCTTATTATAAAGGATATGCCGCATAACGATATGGTTTGTTGTCGCCGCAGGACTGAAGATTATCGACAGCAACAAACCTAAAGCGTCATAATAGCGTTCTGACTCAGGCCGTCTGAAAACCCAATACGGCTTTTCAGACGGCCTTTTTATATCGTTCGATTTTTATATGAATACACAAACCATCAAAACCTATCTTGTCGGCGGCGCTGTCCGCGACCATCTTTTAGGCCTGCCCGTCAAAGACCGCGACTGGGTAGTCGTCGGTGCAGATGCGCAAACCATGTTGGCTCAAGGCTATCAACCTGTTGGCAAGGATTTTCCCGTCTTTCTCCACCCGGACAGCCACGAAGAATACGCCCTCGCCCGTACCGAGCGTAAAACTGCCAAAGGCTATGCCGGATTCAGTTTTCATGCCGATAAAGACGTTACGCTGGAACAAGACCTAATGCGCCGCGACCTGACCATCAATTCCATGGCTCAGGATTCAGACGGCACGATCATCGATCCTTTTGGCGGACAACAAGATTTGGCGGCCGGCATCCTGCGCCACGTTTCGCCTGCCTTTGCCGAAGACCCTGTGCGGATTTTGCGTATCGCCCGTTTTGCCGCGCGTTATGGTTTTCAAATTGCCGATGAAACCATGTCGCTGATGCGGCAAATGGTAGAAAACGGCGAAGCGGATGCCTTGGTTGCCGAACGTGTCTGGCAGGAATTGGCCAAAGGCTTGATGGAGAAAAATCCGCGCCGAATGATTGAAGTTTTGCGCGAATGCGGCGCACTCAAAGTTTTACTGCCAGAAGTCGATGCCCTTTTCGGCGTACCGCAACGCGCCGACTATCATCCCGAAATCGACAGCGGTATTCATACGCTGATGGTTGTACAACGAGCCGCCGAGATGAACCTGTCCCTCGCTGAACGCTATGCTGCCTTATTGCACGACTTGGGCAAGGCAAAAACACCGGCCGATATACTGCCGAAACACTACGGACACGACCTTAACGGCGTCGAACCCGTCCGCGAAGTCAATCAACGCCTGCGCGCGCCCAAACACTGCGCCGAGCTTGCCGAACTCGTCTGCCGTTGGCACATCATGCTCCATCAAGTCGGGCAGTTCAAAAGTAAAACTATTTTGAATGTTTTGAAAAAAACCGACGCATTCCGCCGCCCCGAACGTTTTCAGACGGCCTTAAACGTCTGCGTGGCCGACAAACAAGGCCGTCTGAATCTTGAAAACACGCCTTATCCGCAACGTGAACACTGGCTGGCCTTACTTGAGGCCGCCAATCAAGTAGATGCAGGCAAAATTGCCGCCGAGTGCCGCGCACAAGGCAAAGCCCATTTAATTGCCGAACAAATCGATCATGCCCGCTTGGCGCAAATTAGGCCGCTGCAAAAAGCGTATCAGGCTGAAAAAATAGGAGGCTATTGATGGCATCTTCGCGTTATAAAATCGAACGCATGCCCGACGGCATTGCCGTATCTGCTCGTGTTGTACATGACTCGCAGGAAATCGGTTTTACCGCGGTATTTCTTATGTTTTCCTTTGTTCTTACATGCATCGCGCCGTTTTACCTTGAAGAGCACTATTTCACTAATTTAGAAGCCATTCTCATCCCTTTACTTTTTACTTTCTACTTAGTCGGTTCACTTGTTTACGGCCTTCTTTGGCAACTTTTCGGACGTGAAAACATCAAGATCCGTAACCATACGCTGTCTCATGGTTATACCTTGTTTTCCATTGGGCGTTGGCGTAGTTTCCCGTTGTCAGAAATCTCCGAATGGCATTCTCGTGACCATATTCCCCAAGCTCCTGTTGCACAAGGAAGGAAACAGAGGTTGCCAAACGAAAACCTCTACCAAAATGGTATGAAACGAAAAATTCACAATGTCCCCAATATTTTACGTATCCAAAAATGTGTACAAGGTGCATGGTCTTTCGATTATCAGGGAAAAACCATACGTATCGGCGATTTTTTTGATAGCCGCGATTTTCAGGCAGTCAATATTGAATTGAACAGATTTATCCCCACATTCGCCAAAGCCCGTCAACTTAAAGACGCCCTTTGAAACAGCCGACACGATATCCGCTATAATCCGCACCTTAACCATCTTATTTCAACAATAAAATCATGACTATCCAGACCAATTTACTTCACGAAAAAATCAGCAATAAAGATTATCAACGCCTCATTGTCAAACACAGCGAATCTTTCAGCGACGGCGAAATCTGCCTATTGAATGAGATTTTGGAAAAATTTGAATTTGATGTCGTACAGGAACAAGCATTGGCGCAAGCTGTGATGCAGCAGGTGCGCTTCGATCCAAACGACTACCATATCGACAGCGACGATGAAGACACAACCGGCATCTGTCCGCACTGCATCAATCCGCCCATGCCACCCCTGCGCGATTATTTGGTTTGGCGCGAAACACGCGGCTGAAAATTTTCCTAATCGATTTTGATAAGTTATTAACAATTCGCTATCGAATAAGGCCGTCTGAACAGGTGTCATCGTTACATATGTTCAGACGGCCTTTTGTAAATAAATGTTCACAATTAGGATAAATCAGTATAATCTGCGCCATTTGAATTTTCTTCGGAGCTTTTATGAATCAGCTTAAAACGGCGGTAGCCGGTGCGCAGATTTTGTTTGTCGCATTCGGTGCCATGGTGCTTGTGCCGCTTCTGACGGGACTGAACCCGGCTTTGGCATTATTGGGCGCAGGCTTGGGCACTTTGTTGTTCCAATTGGTTACCAAACGTAAAGTGCCGATTTTCCTCGGCTCTTCTTTTGCCTTTATTGCACCGATTATCTACTCCATCGGCGAATGGGGCCTGCCTTCTACCATGTTCGGCCTGTTTGCGGCAGGTTTCATGTACTTTGTCTTTGCCGCGCTAATTAGATGGCGCGGTCTAGATGCGGTACACAAGCTGTTGCCGCCCGTGGTTATCGGTCCGGTGATTATGGTAATCGGTTTGTCCGTGGCCGCTGCAGCCAGCAGCATGGCCATGGGTCAGGCGGATGGAAAACAGGTCATCGACTATATCGACTCGCTGATTCTGTCCGGCTTTACCTTTGCGGTAACCGTCATTGTTTCTGTCTTCGGCAGCAAAATGATGAAGCTGATTCCGATTCTGATCGGCGTGGCTTCAGGCTATGTGTTGGCTTTGATCATGGGCTTGGTCGATACCAGCGCCATCATCAACGCTCCTTGGTTTGCCGTCCCTCATTTTGAAACGCCTCAAGTCAACTGGCAGGCTGCCTTGTTTATGTTGCCCGTTGCCATCGCCCCGGCCATCGAACACATCGGCGGCATTATGGCCATCGGTAATGTAACCGGCAAAAACTACACTAAAGACCCGGGCTTGGACAAAACCCTCGCCGGCGACGGCTTGGGCGTGTGCGTGGCCGGTTTGATCGGCGGCCCGCCTGTGACCACTTACGGTGAAGTGACCGGCGCGGTGATGATTACCAAAAACAGCAACCCCGTTATCATGACTTGGGCGGCAATTTTTGCGATTTTCATGGCATTTTTCGGTAAGTTCAACGCGTTTTTGGCTTCGATTCCTATGCCGGTTATGGGCGGCATTATGTTGCTGCTGTTCGGTACAATCGCCTCTTTGGGCATCAAAACATTGATTGATGCGAAAGTCGATTTGATGCAGCCGAAAAATCTGGTTATCGTCAGTTCCGTATTGACGACAGGTATCGGCGGCATGATTATCAAAGTAGGTACTTTGAGCTTCGCCGGTGTAGGTTTATGCGCCGTATTGGCCATTATCCTGAACTGCGTTTTGCCCAATACAAAATCAGAAGAAGCATAAATAGCTGGCTCATAAACTCAAAGGCCGTCTGAAAATGAGATTTCAGACGGCCTTTTTATTACGCTTTATACAATGAAAAATGCCGGAGACTTAACCATCTCCGGCATTTTTGAATAAGGTGGCGAGCCGAACCCCCGGCACTGGCTCATCAGAGTGGGCTGCTGGCTTCCGCCCCTGACCCGGTGTTCCGAATTACCATGCGGGGAGACCCGCCATAGAAGAAACGCATTATAGCGGTTTTACAGAAAAACTCAAGCGATAAAATCTGTCAGGCCGTCTGAAAATCATTTACATGACAAGATTGTAAACAATATTACCTAGTTGAAAATCATTCCCATTGAAATGTTTATTGTCTTTTCCGTTGAAAAATATCGAAAATTACACTACATTAACACTTTACGCCATCAAGAAGAAATTGCATTTTTCAGACGGCCTTTAATATAAAAACATTACATCCATCAACGGAACACGACCATGACCACGACTACTGCCCCTCAGCGTATTCGAGAAATTCCCTATAACTATACTTCTTATACCGACCGCGAAATCGTCATCCGACTGTTGGGCAACGAAGCGTGGCAAATCCTGCAAGACCTGCGCGGTCAACGCAAAACAGGACGTTCGGCACGAATGCTGTTTGAAGTATTGGGCGATATTTGGGTGGTCGTGCGTAATCCGTATCTGGTCGATGATTTGCTGGAGCATCCGAAACGCCGCGCCGCGCTGGTGCGGGAAATGCGCCACCGCTTAAATGAAATCCGCAAACGCCGCGACGATAATCGGCAAGTGGATGTCTTGGTTGCAGCAGCAGAAAAAGCAGTCGAGCGTTTTGATAGCAGTTTTGATGAAACCAGCCAAAAACGCCATCAAATTTTGGATCGCTTAAGCAAAATTACCAAGCCGCACAATATTATGTTTGACGGATTGGCTCGAGTAACGCACGTTACCGATGCGACTGACTGGCGCGTGGAGTATCCGTTTGTTGTCGTTAATCCTGATACCGAGGCAGAGATCGCGCCTTTGGTGCGCGCTTTAATTGAGTTGGACTTGGTCATTATCCCACGCGGTGGCGGTACCGGCTACACTGGTGGCGCAGTACCTTTAGACGCAAACAGCGCAGTCATCAATACCGAAAAACTCGACAAGCATCGCGGCGTCGAATATGTTGAGCTGGCAGGCTTGGACGGCAGACATCCGATTATCCATTGCGGCGCAGGCGTAGTAACCCGCCGAGTAGAAGAAACCGCACATCAGGCAGGTTTGGTGTTCGCCGTTGATCCGACCTCTGCCGATGCATCTTGCGTGGGCGGTAATGTGGCGATGAATGCAGGCGGTAAAAAAGCCGTACTGTGGGGTACAGCCTTGGACAACCTCGCCTACTGGAACATGGTCAACCCTCAAGGCGAATGGTTGCGTATCGAGCGCGTGCGCCACAATTTCGGCAAAATCCACGACGAAGAAACCGCCGTGTTCGACGTTCACACGCTGGATTCAGACGGCCTCAATATCGTTAAAACCGAACGCTTGGAAATCCCCGGCCACAAATTCCGCAAAGTCGGTTTGGGCAAAGACGTTACCGACAAATTCTTGAGCGGCCTGCCCGGCGTGCAGAAAGAAGGCACGGACGGCATCATTACCAGCGTCGCCTTCGTGTTGCACAAAATGCCGAAATACACGCGCACCGTGTGTATGGAGTTTTTCGGCACGGTCGCCACTGCCACACCATCTATTGTCGAAATTCGCAACTTTTTGCTTGCCCATGAAAGCGTACGACTGGCGGGTTTGGAACATTTAGACTGGCGTTACGTCCGTGCCGTCGGTTATGCCACCAAAGCGGCAGGCAAAGGCCGACCTAAAATGGTCTTGCTGGCAGACGTGGTTTCCGACGACGAAGCCGCCGTACAGGCAGCCGCCGAACACATCTGCGAACTCGCCCGTGCCCGCGACGGCGAAGGCTTTATCGCCATATCTCCCGAAGCCCGTAAAACCTTCTGGCTTGACCGCAGCCGCACTGCCGCCATCGCCAAACATACCAACGCCTTTAAAATCAACGAAGACGTGGTAATCCCACTTGAAAGGCTCGGTGAGTATTCAGACGGCATCGAGCGCATCAACATTGAGCTTTCCATCCAAAACAAACTCAAACTCTGTGCCGCCTTGGAGCAATATCTGTCCGGCAAACTCCCCATCGACAAAATGGGCACGGACTTGCCGACCGCCGAACTGTTGGGCGAACGCGGCAAACACGCCCTGGCCCACGTTTCCGCTGTCAAAGCGCGTTGGGAATGGTTACTGGATAACTTGGACGCTCCGCTTGTCGACTATAAGGCTCGCTATGGCGCAGCCGTCCACGCCACGCCCGAAGCCAAAGACAATGAAAGCTGCTTTATTGCCTTCCGCGATTTCCGCCTGCGCGTGTCTGTCAAAGCAGATGTAATGAAGCCGCTTTCTGAAATCTTCAGCGGCAAAACCGACACCAAAATTATCCAAGGCTTGGGCAAAATCCATGCCAAAACCGTACGCAGCCGCGTCTTCGTCGCCCTGCACATGCACGCCGGCGACGGTAACGTCCACACCAACATTCCGGTTAACTCAGACGATGCCGAGATGCTTCAGACGGCCTATCGTTCGGTCGAACGCATCATGAAAATCGCCCGTTCGCTCGGCGGCGTAATTTCCGGCGAACACGGCATTGGCATCACCAAGCTCGAATTTTTGACCGATGAAGATTTGCAACCGTTTTGGAACTACAAAAACCAAGTCGATCCGAAACATACCTTCAACCGTCACAAACTGATGAAAGGCTCGGACCTGCGCAACGCCTATACGCCGTCTTTCGAGCTTTTGGGGGCGGAATCTCTAATTATGGAAAAATCAGACCTCGGCACCATCGCCGATTCCGTCAAAGACTGTCTGCGCTGCGGCAAATGTAAACCTGTTTGCTCTACTCACGTTCCGCGTGCCAACCTGCTGTACAGCCCCCGAAACAAAATTCTCGGCGTAGGCTTGCTGACCGAAGCCTTCTTATACGAAGAACAAACCCGTCGCGGCGTTTCCGTCAAACATTTTGAAGAACTGATGGACATCGGCGACCACTGCACTGTGTGCCACCGCTGCGTTAAGCCTTGCCCTGTCAACATCGACTTCGGCGACGTTACCGTAGCCGTCCGCAACTACCTTGCCGATTCCGGCCACAAACGCTTTGCGCCTGCGGCTTCAATGGGCATGGCATTTTTGAACGCCACCGGCCCAAAAACCATCAAAGCCCTTCGCGCCGCCATGATACAGACCGGCTTCCCTGCGCAAAACTTTGCCTACAAAATCGGCAAGCTTCTTCCGATTGGCACTAAAAAGCAAAAAGCCGAACCGAAAGCCACCGTCGGTACCGCCTCAATCAAAGAACAGGTTATCCACTTCATCAACCGTCCTTTGCCGAAAAGCGTGCCTGCCAAAACTCCGCGCTCCATGCTGGGCATAGAAGACGACAAGAGCATCCCCATCATCCGTAATCCGGCTTCTCCGGAAGATGCCGAAGCCGTGTTCTACTTCCCAGGTTGCGGCTCTGAGCGTCTGTTCAGCCAAATCGGACTTGCCGTTCAAGCCATGCTCTGGCATGTCGGTGTACAAACCGTCCTGCCACCCGGCTATATGTGTTGCGGCTATCCGCAAGATGCTGGCGGCAATAGGGCCAAAGCCGAAGAAATGAGCACCAACAACCGCGTAGCTTTCCACCGTATGGCAAACACCCTCAACTACCTCGACATTAAAACCGTCGTCGTCAGTTGCGGTACCTGCTACGACCAACTGGAAAAATACCGTTTTGAGGAAATCTTCCCAGGCTGCCGCATCATCGATATCCACGAATATCTGCTTGAAAAAGGGGTGCAACTAAACGGCGTGAAAGGTCAGCAATACCTCTACCACGACCCTTGCCATACCCCGATCAAAACCATGAATGCCACCCAAATGGCCAGCAGCCTGATGGGACAGAAAGTCGTCTTAAGCGACCGCTGCTGCGGCGAGTCCGGTATGTTTGCCGTCAAACGGCCCGACATTGCCACTCAGGTCAAGTTCCGCAAACAAGAGGAAATTGAGAAAAACCTCAAAGAGCTGCCTCAGGGCGAACCCGTCAAAATGCTTACCTCCTGCCCAGCCTGCCTGCAAGGCCTGAGCCGCTATGCCGATGACAACAATATGCCTGCCGACTACATAGTCATTGAAATGGCGAAACACATCCTTGGCGAAAACTGGCTGGATGAGTTTGTGAAAAAAGCCAATAACGGCGGTGTAGAAAAAGTATTGCTCTAAGGACTTAGATAAAATCTTTTGGCTGTAATAAAGGCCGTCTGAAAATCTTTCAGACGGCCTTTTTATTCAAAAGAATCAAAATACAATAATCAAATCAAATGCCTTTACAAATAGCGATGCTACACCAGCAGTATTCAATAAAAAATAAAACCTGAGGCTTTTATCCCCCAGGTTTTATTCTCAAGTCTTATGCTTTTTCTTGCTGACGTTTTCTTTCTGCCATCATCTCATGCAATGTTTGCTTGGCAGGTTTCATCGGAACATGGTTATTGGTCCAGCTTAACTGCTTGCTTGGCGTCAATGCACGGAATTTGGTAGCAGCCCAGCCGAATGCTCGATAAGCCTTACTGCCGCTGAAAATGCCGTTAAACGTACGCCACGCCATTTGCTCGCCGAAGGTATGTGATGCACCTTGACCACGGATAGGATGAGGAACGGCTTCTGTTGGCGAACGTTGTGCTTCAACACGCAGACGTTGCATTTGTTCGGTAATCGGAATGCGTACCGGGCAAACTTCGACACAGGCGCCACACATGGTACACGCAGTCGGCAGATCACGTGTCGCATCCAAACCTAACAAATGCGGAGAGATAATCTCGCCAATCGGACCAGGATAAGTCGTACCGTAAGCCGCGCCACCGATACGGGTATAAACCGGACAGTGGTTCATACACGCACCGCAACGGATACATTGCAAGGTACGGCGCATTTGATCTTCTGCATACGCTTGGCTACGGCCGTTATCAAGCAGTACCAAGTGCATTTCTTGAGGGCCGTCCAGCTCTTCGCTACGGCGAGGGCCGGTAATCATATTGAAATAAGTGGTAATGTTCTGACCAATGGCGGAGCGTGGCAACAGGCTGTACAAAGGCGGAACATCCGACAGCTTCGCAACCACTTTTTCAATACCAGTAATGGCGATGTGCACAGGCGGTACAGTGGTACTCAAGCGGCCGTTGCCTTCGTTTTCGACCAGACACAAAGTGCCTGTTTCTGCAACGGCAAAGTTCACACCGCTCAAACCGACATCGGCAGTGCTATAAATATCACGCAAGGCTTTACGCGCAAATCCGGTCAGCTGGTCTACATCGTCTGTTAATGGAGTGCCAAGGTTTTGATGGAAAAGCTCGCTAACCTGCTCTTTGGTCTTGTGAATGGCAGGCATCACGATATGGGTTGGTTTCTCGCCAGCCATTTGAACGATAAACTCGCCCAAGTCGCTCTCAACTGCTTTGATGCCTTGGTCTTGCAGATAATGGTTCAGCTCAATCTCTTCGCTGACCATAGATTTGCCTTTCACCATCAGCTTGCCGTTTTTATCGGTAATGATGTTGTGAATGATTTGGCAGGCTTCGGCCGGTGTTTCCGCCCAGTGGACTTTAACGCCCAGCTTGGTCAGGTTTGCTTCTAATTGTTCCAATAATGCAGGTAATTTGGACAACGAACGTTGACGGACATGCTCACACAGGTCACGCAGGCTTTGCAGCTCTTCTTCATCTGTCAAAACAGCTTTGCGCTTGGTCATCAGCATATCCATCGCTGTGCGCAAGCTTTTACGCAGAGGCTTGTCTTGCAAAGAAATCGCGGCGTTTTGCTTGAATGTTTCCGGCTTCATATGGAATTTAATGGTTTGGGAACTCATGCTTTTTCCTCCAAATCGGCAGGGGAAATGTGATCAGGCAGAACGGCCAAAACCACCAAATCGCGCGGGCCGTGTGCACCATAGGCCAAAGTCAATTGAATATCGGCAGTCTTAGACGGGCCGGAAATCAAAATAACGTTGGTAGGCATGCCTTTTTCTACCAGTTTTTCGCCTTCAACAGCATTATGGAATTCGTTGTACATTTTGCTGGTGTCAAACAGGCAGAAATGCACGGGCGGTACCAAACTAAGACTGCGCGGCTCGACCGTGCTGGACTCCAGCATAATCGTACCGGTACGGGCAATACCGCATTTAGAGCCGCTAAATCCGGCCTCAATATCTGCAAAGAATTCGTTTTTCCAGTCGTCGATTTTTCGCTCAAAACCGCGCGGTTCGATATCGGTATCGGCCAAAGCTGCACGGGCCAGCTGACCATGTTCTGTTTCCAATGGGAGCAGAATGTTTTTCAAGCCTTTGCCTTCGGCTGCTTGACGGAATACTTGCGGCCAGTTGGATTTGGTAACCCAATAGATTTCCGTTTTTACGGCACGCATGGCAGCCGCCCAATGTTTCAAACGCTCGACATCGTTTGCCCAAGAAACACCCATTTCACGGTAATAATCGAAAACCGGCGGCTCTTCCATCGGCAAGGCATCGGCTTTTTTCAGTTTCGCTAAAATATTTTCGCGCGCGCTCATGCTTTACCTCCGGTACGTTCCAACAGGAAAGATGCAATATGTTTCGGACGTGGCATATTGGGTTCGTCTTTGGCAATTTTGCCACCGATATTCATCATGCAGCCGCAGTCCGCGCTGATGATTTCAGTTGCGCCTGTTTCTTTCAGGGCTGCAACTTTGTCGGTTACCATCGCGCCGGAAATATCGGCTTGTTTCACAGAGAATGTACCGCCAAAACCGCAGCATTCGCTTTCATGGTCGTGGACGATACGTTCAACATTTTCCATGCCGTCAATCAGCTGCCAGCCTGACAAATGGACATTCATCTCGCGACGTGCCGCGCAGGAAGTATGGACAGCCACTTTAACCGGCTCGCCTTTATCTTCAGGTTTGTAACCAATCGCCAGCAGGAAGTGGGTAAATTCAATGATACGGTTGGCGCAATCAATGGCTTTTTGCTCGTACTCGGTGCCTTTGAAAAGAGTCGGCCAGTGGTGTTTCATCATGCCGCCGCAAGAACCGGAAGGCACGACAATCGGCCAATTTTCAGGGAATAAATCCAGTTGCGCTTTGGCAACATCAAAGGCTTCTTTAGGATGGCCTGACGAATAGGCCGGTTGACCGCAGCAGCTTTGTTCCATTGGATAATGGATACGGATGCCTTGTTGTTCGATTAAAGTGATGGCATCCATGCCTGCTTCCGGCATGAAAAGGTCGAGAACGCAAGTACCGAAGAAATAAGCATCGGTTGGCTTGCTGTCGAATACGGTGATTTGTGGTGGTTTGATTGCGCTCATTTTTTTGGAACGGGACAACCCGTTTTCTTGTGTAAAAATAAGATGGATACTTTAAGTAATTGCTTGTAATGGGTCAAGTCTAATTTTAAAAAATAATATTAAACAAGCATGACAAATCAGACAGAGGGCTTTCCCTTATTAACTTGATAATCTATATAATAACCACTATCAATAAAGAAATTAATGGTTTCATTTTTTAATAAATGAAACTCGTACATTCTCTCTCTATTTAAAACAGAATAACTGCCTCTTTCTAGAATTTTGATTTACATCAGAAGTCATGAATTTAATCTCTATGACAAGACTTTAAACAAAATAAGCAAACCTGTGATGCTGTACATATGTTTCAGACGGCCATATTGGAATAAAGAGATATCTAAGATAATAAAAATAAAAATTTTTCTCACAAGACTCAGGCCGTCTGAAAGATAAGTTCGTCAAAAGGCCACTTTCCGAATACTCAACCCTACTTTTAATCAAAATCAAACACTTGAAAATACCTTTTCCGGAGCCGCGAAAACCCTAGGCACACTCAAACACTTCCAGTATCATTGAGGCAGTTTCTTGACGCAAAATTACAGTCTTGGCCGCCCACAATCGGCATGGATTTGCAAAAGAAGTGAAACCAAGCTTCAAAACAATTTCACCTTAACTTCGGAGTAGGCATTATGTTGACCCAGACTCAACAGGTTGATTTGACCTTGCATCACCTTAAAGAACGCACCCTATCGATATACACTCCCGAACAGCGTGCAAGCATCGAGGCATCTGAAGACTGGAAACAGTTTGACAGACGGCTTGAAGAACACTTTCCAAAACTGATGCACGAGCTGGACAACGTCTACAACAACAACGAAGCCGTCCTCCCCATGCTGGAGCAACTGATTGCCCAAGCATGGCAAAGCTATTCCCAACGCAACTCATCTTTAAAAGATATCGATATCGCGCGCGAAAACGATCCTGACTGGATTTTGTCCAACAAACAGGTTGGCGGCGCGTGCTATGTCGATTTGTTTGCAGGCGATCTGCAAGGCTTGAAAGCCAAAATCCCTTATTTCCAAGAGTTGGGCCTGACCTATCTGCACCTGATGCCCCTGTTTAAATGCCCTGAAGGCAAAAGCGACGGTGGCTATGCAGTCAGCAGCTACCGCGATGTCAATCCGGCACTGGGTACAATAGATGACTTGCGCGATGTCATTGCCGCGCTGCACGAAGCAGGCATTTCCGCCGTTGTCGATTTCATCTTCAATCACACTTCTAACGAACACGAATGGGCAAAAGGTTGCGCCGCCGGTGATCCGCTCTACGACAACTTCTACTACATCTTCCCTGACCGCTGGATGCCCGACCAATACGACCGCACCCTGCGTGAAATCTTCCCCGACCAACATCCGGGCGGCTTCTCCCAACTGGAAGACGGACGCTGGGTATGGACAACGTTCAACTCCTTCCAATGGGACTTGAATTACAGCAACCCATGGGTATTCCGTGCCATGGCAGGCGAAATGATGTTCCTTGCCAACTTGGGCGTTGATATTCTGCGCATGGACGCCGTTGCCTTTATTTGGAAACAAATGGGCACAAGCTGCGAAAACCTGCCTCAGGCACACGCTCTGATTCGCGCGTTTAACTCTGTAATGCGTATCGCAGCGCCAGCCGTGTTCTTCAAATCCGAAGCCATCGTCCATCCTGACCAAGTTGTCCAATACATCAGCCAAGACGAATGTCAAATCGGCTACAACCCTCTGCAAATGGCATTGTTGTGGAACACCCTCGCCACACGCGAAGTCAACCTGCTCCATCAAGCACTGACCTACCGTCACAACCTGCCCGACCACACAGCATGGGTCAACTACGTCCGCAGCCATGACGACATCGGCTGGACATTTGCCGATGAGGACGCATGGCAGTTCGGTATTCACGGCTACGACCACCGACAATTCCTCAACCGTTTCTTCGTCAACCATTTTGACGGTAGTTTCGCGCGCGGTGTACCGTTCCAATACAACCCAAGCACAGGCGACTGCCGTGTCAGCGGTACAGCCGCAGCATTGGTCGGCTTAGCGCAAAACGATCCGCATGCCGTTGACCGCATCAAACTCTTGTACAGCATTGCTTTGAGTACCGGCGGCCTGCCGCTGATTTACCTAGGCGACGAAGTCGGTACGCTCAATGACGACGACTGGTCGCAAGACAGTAATAAGAGTGACGACAGCCGCTGGGCACACCGTCCTCGTTACAATGAGGAGTTGTACAACCAACGCCATGACAGCTCGACCACTGCCGGTCAAATCTTCCAAGGTTTGCGCCATATGATTTCCATCCGCCAAAGCAATCCGCGCTTTAATGGCGGCAGGTTGATTACCTTCAACACCAACAACAAACACATCATCGGCTATATGCGCAACAACGCGCTTTTGGTATTCGGCAACTTCAGCGAACATGCTCAAACCATCAGTGCGCACACTCTGCAGGCCATGCCGTTTAAAGCGCACGATTTGATCAGCGGTCAAACCGTTTCTCTGAATCAGGACTTGGTACTGCAACCCTATCAAGTCATGTGGCTTGAAATTGCATAAGCTGAATTTTTTATACATCATTGAAGGCCGTCTGAACAAATCAGCATTCAGACGGCCTTTTAAGGCATAAGATGTATTTTGTATTTTGGGCAGTTTCGCTTAGAATGCATGCTTTAATACTAAATGACACACTTAAAGTCAGGAGTAAAAATCCATGTTGAAAAAATTCGTACTCGGCAGCATCGCTGCAGTAGTTTTGGCTGCTTGCGGCGGAGAAGGCAGCAACTCAGCTTCTTCTACTCCGGCACAATCTGGTTCGGCCTCCGGCTCACTGATTGAGCGAATCAACAACAAAGGTACCATCACTGTCGGTACGGAAGGTACTTACGCACCCTTCACCTACCACGACAAAGACGGCAAATTGACCGGCTACGATGTTGAAGTAACCCGCGCAGTCGCCGACAAACTGGGCGTAAAAGTCGAATTTAAAGAAACACAATGGGACTCCATGATGGCAGGTTTGAAAGCCGGCCGTTTCGACGTGGTTGCCAACCAAGTCGGCCTGACCAGCCCTGAGCGTCAAGCGACTTTTGACAAATCTGAACCCTACAGCTGGAGTGGTGCTGTTTTAGTCGCGCGTAAAGACAGCAATATCAAATCCATCGACGACATCAAAGGCGTAAAAACCGCACAATCCCTGACCAGCAACTATGGCGAAAAAGCCAAAGCAGCAGGAGCTGAACTCGTACCGGTGGATGGCTTGGCGCAATCTCTGACCCTGATTGAACAAAAACGTGCCGACGCAACCCTGAACGACGAATTGGCGGTATTGGACTACCTGAAGAAAAACCCAAATGCCGGCGTACAAATCGTTTGGTCTGCCCCTGCTGACGAAAAAGTCGGCTCAGGCCTGATTGTCAATAAAGGCAATGATGAAGCATTGGCTAAATTCAGTACTGCCATGACTGAGCTGAAAGCCGACGGCACGCTGAAAAAACTGGGCGAACAATTCTTCGGAAAAGACATCAGTGTTAAATAATTTCCTTGCTTCTCTGCCGTTTATGACGGAAACACGCGCTGATATGCTCATCAGCGCGTTTTGGCCCATGGTTAAAGCCGGCTTCGCAGTGTCTTTGCCTTTGGCGATCGCTTCTTTCGTTATCGGCATGATTATTGCCGTAGCCGTTGCTTTGGTAAGAATCATGCCCTCCGGTGGCATTTTCCAAAAATGCTTGCTGAAGCTGGTGGAATTTTATATTTCCGTCATTCGCGGTACGCCGCTTTTGGTACAGTTGGTCATCGTATTCTACGGTTTACCTTCCGTCGGCATCTATATCGACCCGATTCCTGCCGCCATCATCGGCTTCTCGCTCAATGTTGGCGCATACGCTTCCGAAACCATACGCGCGGCAATTTTGTCCGTACCTAAAGGCCAATGGGAAGCAGGTTTCTCCATCGGCATGACCTATATGCAGACTTTCCGCCGCATTGTCGCGCCACAGGCATTCCGCGTTGCCGTACCGCCTTTAAGCAACGAGTTTATCGGCTTGTTCAAAAACACCTCGCTTGCCGCAGTGGTAACGGTAACCGAGCTTTTCCGTGTTGCCCAAGAGACAGCAAACCGTACTTATGACTTTTTACCCGTTTATATCGAAGCCGCATTGGTTTATTGGTGTTTCTGCAAAGTGCTGTTTCTGATTCAGGCGCGTTTGGAAAAACGTTTCGACCGCTATGTTGCCAAATAAGGAGTTGTCATGATTAAAATCCGCAATATCCATAAGACCTTTGGCGAAAATACCATTTTGCGCGGCATCGATTTGGATGTCGGCAAAGGACAAGTGGTTGTCATCTTAGGCCCTTCCGGCTCAGGCAAAACCACGTTTTTACGCTGTTTAAATGCTTTGGAAATGCCAGAACAAGGTCAGATCGAGTTTGACAATGCGCAGCCGTTAAGCATCGATTTTTCCAAAAAACCAAGCAAACACGATATTTTGGCACTGCGCCGCAAGTCCGGCATGGTGTTCCAACAATACAACCTCTTTCCGCACAAAACTGCGTTGGAAAACGTTATGGAAGGGCCGGTTGCCGTACAAGGCAAGCCTGTCGCCAAAGCGCGTGAAGAGGCTGTCAAATTGCTTAAAAAAGTCGGTTTGGGCGATAAGATTGACCTCTACCCCTACCAGCTTTCCGGCGGTCAACAGCAGCGCGTCGGCATTGCCCGAGCATTGGCAATTCAGCCTGAATTGATGCTGTTTGACGAACCGACTTCCGCGCTTGACCCTGAATTGGTGCAAGATGTTTTGGATACCATGAAGGAGTTGGCACAAGAAGGCTGGACCATGGTTGTCGTTACGCATGAAATCAAATTTGCCTTGGAAGTGGCAACCACCGTCGTCGTGATGGATGGCGGCGTTATTGTCGAACAAGGCAGCCCGCAAGATTTGTTCAATCATCCCAAACATGAGCGGACACAAAAATTCCT
>ERZ1674297.52-NODE-52-length-37705-cov-40.949854_pt1 | contig 37705 bp, 33 predicted proteins | sample MGYA00581112_ERZ1674297 | MGnify/ENA primary metagenome ERZ1674297 (study PRJEB41354, sample SAMEA4873322) | human saliva metagenome | biome: human-associated habitat [ENVO:00009003]; feature: mouth environment [ENVO:08000002]; material: saliva material...
CGCAAAGACCTGGAACAAACGCAAAAATTAAGAGTTCGACTATACTAAAGTTATGGAAAATACTCAGTGCAATATTACGATTTCGAAGTTCCCCGGCGGCGCATATGAAGCTGAGGGACAGTACTCTACCGGAGAATCCGTAAAGATGATTCTCGGCAAGTTCGAAGATGCTTGCCACCTTGTCGTTACCGCTTTGCGCATGGGCGCACGCACCGCTACCGTAGCCATCAAGGTTGATTCTGCAGATGCAGTAGAAGACCTGATGCAGGCACGTAGCCAGGCTATCGAGGCATACGAATCATTTGCGCAGCAGCTGCAGAATGTACACCGCATCTACGTTGAAGATGCCGGCCTTACGTCTAAGCAAGCATCTCACTTCCTCGGCTTCTCCACGAGCGCAGGATATAAGAACAACACGGTAGATCGTTTCCTGAATTTCATTGGAGATGAGCCGGCGATTGTTGATAATTCTTCTGCAATTATTGGCGAATGGTCTCTAGATGATGCAGGATACCTCAGTGCGGTTGAGGTGTCGGATAAGAAGCTTGAGAAGGCTGTTGCTGATCAGTGGGTTCTCACTGGTGGTCTGCTGGCTATCTCTGAGAAGGCAGAAGATCCGCAGGATTTCGAGACTGAAGATGAATCGGTTGAGGCTTCTGATGTTGAGGTAGAGAACGCTGCGGAAGAAGAGGTATCTGCCTCTGATGATTATGGCTACTCGTCTGGAGAATAGTCTCTGAATTTATCTCTGATGCGGGCGGTGTGCCCTTCTGGCAATACTGCGGAAGGGCGCGCCGCCCGTATCTTTTGTGAAAGGAAAATCAATGGCTCGCTATTTGATGCGAGATGTCAGTAATGACCGGGAGAATATGGGACGATCGCATTCTTTGCTTCGTGTTTCTCCGCAGGTTTCTGCTGTGATGCTGCTTCTTGGGATTCTGGTTTCTGTTATTTTTCCGCTGGCTTTTGTCGTGAGCTTTTGGGTTAGTCGTGGATTCCAGAAGAAGCTGTGGAGCTCTTTGTGGAAGGTCGTAGTGTGTGTGGTTGGTGCCCTTGGTTTTTTGGGTGCTGCTGCTGGTCTTTGGGCTACGGTTCCTCGGTTGATTCAGTCTGAGAATTTTGTGCAGCTCTGGTATCAGAATATGGCTCTGCAGGCTCTTGGTGGAGTTGGTTTTGGCGTCTTTGCAGGTGTGCTGTGGTGGTTGCGCACTTATCTGAATCAGCCGGCGTATGCGCGTATGCGTCCGACTGCGTACACGCGGACTCTTACTCAGTCGCTGGTCTCGAAGTTCTGGTTTCAGCATCGCATTGAGTCTGGTGCCTTCTCGCCTGAAGACTGCATTGTGTACGGTGTGGAGTCCGATAAGTATTCTCGTGGTTTGCCGGTGTTTCAGCGCATGGAGGATGTGCTTCACACGATTGTTTTTGGCAAGACTGGATCGGGTAAATCTCAGACGATGCTGCGCGTAATTCTGGCGTATATGCGCTCGAATCTTCCCGGAATCATTATCGACATGAAGGGTGATCCGCAGTACCGCGCCGCGATCCGTAAGCTTGGCGAAGAGAGCAATGTGAAGGTCTACGAGTGGTCGCTGGCGGAGGAGCTAGGACATTATGATCCGCTGGCTTCAGGCGTGGATGCTCACTCTCAAATGGAGCTCGTGGTTAATTCGTTGAGCTGGGGTGAAGACTACTACCGCAACATTGCTGAGGATGCGTTGAAGACCTTGTTTGAGGTTCTTAACGTTACCGGTCCGCTGACCGTTACGGAGAATGATAAGACCGTGAAATGCTCTTATCTGGAGTCGGTTTATCACCTCATGGATATTGCGACTTTGGAGAGTTACGTTCTGGAAAATCTGCAGGGAGCAGAGCATCAGCACCTTCAGAACGATGCTCTTGCGCTTGGTGCGAGGATGAAGCGAGACCCCCGCTCGTATTCGGGTATTATTGCTCAGCTGAAGCCGCTCGTGGAGACTGCAGCAGGCCGCGGTATGCGCCCGGAAGGTTCCAATTCCTTTACCTTGCGACAGGTGTTTGAGGAGAAGGCATTCGTCATTATTTCGCTGAACTCATTGAAGCAGCAGTCTCTGGCACGCCTGCTATCGGCACTGATTATGAATGACGTGCAGAAGCTCGCCGGTTCGCTCGGTGGCAATTCTGAAACGCCCTGGCTGCTTGCCGTCGATGAGTTCACGCATGCTGGCACTACCGGCTTGGATGCGATGCTGCAGCAGTCCCGTAGCTCTGGCGCGCGCATCATGATTTCAACCCAGAGCCACGCCGATATTGTGGCCATGGGCGAGCGCTCGGGTAATTCTGTGTTTGCGTCGCAGCTGACGGGTCAGGGGTCTATGTTGATTGTGCATCAGGTGGATGATGATACGGCTGCGTGGGTTGAGGGTCGTGTGCCGTTGCGGTGGTCTCGTGAGGAGACGGATACGTCGCATAAGAAGAATAGTTTGTTGGATTCTGATTCGGGTGCGTTGGCTGATCAGGCGTTCGGTCGGTGGGTGAAGGTGCCGGCTTTGTCTGCTGCTGCGTTTACTGAGTTGGGTCGTGGTGAGTTTGCGTGTGTGGGTAATTTTGTGTGGCGTGCTCGTCGTGGTGATTTTGTGTCGTCGTGGTGGGATATTGTGCGTGGCGTGCGGGTGTCGCGGCCTATGTTGGTGTCTCGTGTTTTGACGGTGCGGGATCGTGCGATGTTGGGTGAGGATGTTGTGGTTGCGGGTCGTGAGGCGGCTGAGGCTGAGGTGCGCGAGTTGAGTCGTATGAGTGAGTTGTCGGTGGGTGTTTCGGGTGTATCTGGCGGTTCGTCGGGTGTTGTTCGTCGGAGTGTTGGTGTGGTTCCTGGTGTTGGTGTTGAGGAGTTTTCGTCCGGGGATGATGGGGGTGATTGGGTGTAGGTAGTGTGTTGGGGGGTCTCGCTGGTGCGGGGCCCCCTTTTTTTGTGGGTGTGGTTGGTGGCGCATGATGTTGTGTTGCCGTGTTTTTATGGTTTGTTTGGGGTTATGATGGGTAGAAAGAAAGCGCCCGGCTCGTTGAGAGGTAGGGGAGAGGTTAATGATGGTTAATTACTATGCGCTGTTGGGGGTTCCCGTGTCGGCGTCCGCTGAGGAAATCAAGGCGGCGTACACTCGCGCGATGCGTAAGGATCACCCCGATATGGGAGGCTCTGAGCAGTCGGCGCAGCTGCTGAATGAGGCTCAGCGCGTTCTGCTCGATGAGCGCCGCCGCGCTGAGTATGATGCCACCTTGGAGCGTCAGCAGCGCCGTATTGTGGTCATCAAGCCTAGCTCAGACCCGGTATCTACCTTTGCCGGCGAGCGCGGGTCTGCCGGGGATGTGCTGGCTCAGGATCAGGACGTTATGGATAGCCCTGATGTGGCTGGTGCTGCTTTTGGTGTGGCGTATGAGGGCGCTCGCGCGGTGTTTTCGTGGGGTCGTTGGGTTCGTCGGCTGTTGCTGTGGTTCATTGTGTTGCCGGTTCTAGTATTTGCGGTGGTGCTGCCGATTGGTGATGGTTTGGTGGCCTCTGGTTTTGCTGGTGCTGGTGATGTGGTGAAGGTGGCGGGTATTGTGCTGCTGTATGGTGTGCCGGCGAGTTTTTGGTGGGTGCGGTATCGTCGTCAGAATGCGGTGCGTCAGGGTGCGGGCTTGCGGGTGCGTCGTGTGAATGATGATGGGAAGGTGGAGCTGTTTAGTGTGCAGCGTGGATAATTGTGGTGATGTGGATTAGAAGGGTTTGGCCCCGGACAGTGCGTTTGCTGTCCGGGGCCAAACCTTTTTTTGGGGGGGGTTAGTTGAGGTCGTAGTTGCTGGTGCGTTCGGGGGTGGGTCGCTTGTCGGCTAGAACCTGCGGGTCGTCGGCGGGGTCGTTGGGTTCGGAGAGTACCCAGTCGGAGCCGTCGGTGCTGGTGAAGGTGCCGCCGTAGCGGGGGAAGGCTTCGTGGTTGTAGACGCAGTAGGCGTTGTAGGTGCGTTCCGTGCCGGGTACCGGGTTGATGACGATGTTGGTTAGCGTCGGGTTGTCGGTGGTGAGGTTGCGCGGGTCGGTGTCTTTGAGGCCTTCGAGTACGTCGGAGGTGACGTAGGGTTCAATGTTTTTGAGGAAGGTCTCTTTGCCGGCGGAGGCGGTAGCCCATGCCTTGCAGAACTTGGTGACAGATGCTGCAGGGGCGGTGTAGAGCGGCTGGCTGTTCACCTTCGTGCCGCCAATAATGGTGCTGGATGCCTGCGGGGCGGGGCGGCTCGGGGTGGTGGTGGGTGCCTGGTTGTAGATGACGCTGCCGGTGGGGGTGGGGGCGCTCGCGGGTTTGGGGTCGGTTTTGTTGGTGAGGATGTAGCCGATGATGAGCAGGGCGAGGACTGCTGCGATGGCGAGCGCGGTGGCGAGTTTGCGGGTGGGGTTGTTGGTGGTGGGTGTCTGGTTTTGGGGGGTGGTGGGGGTGCTCATGGTGGGTCCTTTCGTTATTTGACGTGAATGTAGTTGGATACGGAGTTCTTATCCACCCACATTTCGTTGTACTGCAGCGGGGTCCAGTTGTACTGGGAGACGCGGACTCGGCCTCCTGCTTCGTCTACTTCTTCTACCCATGCGACGTGTCCGTATTCTCCGATGCCGGGTAGTGCTCCGGGTTCGAATTGGGCGATGGCGCCGGGTGCGGGGTTCTTGTCTACGGTGGCATAGTTACGGTCGATGTCGTCCCAGTTACGGGCATTTGCGTCTCCACCCATGCCGAATGCTGACTTGTTGATGGGCTTGTCTACGGTGGCTCCGTGGGCTTCGTTGAGCTTCCAGAGAACGTAGGATACGCACTGACCTTTGTAGGATCCCCAGGGGTCTACTTCGTCTCGGAAGAAGGCTGCTTTTTCGTCTTCGGTGGGAGTGAATTTGACGGGGTAGGTGTCCTGTCCGTTGGTGTCCACGTGTTGTGCGGGGGAGTGCCCGGCGGTGTTGCAGTTGGCTTTTCGAGCGGATAGGTTACTGCCTTCCTTATTGTCGCTCTTATTGTCACCGTCTTTCTTGGTTTCCTCGCTCTTTGCTTCGCTTTTCTCTGCAGTACCGGAGGCGGAGACGGCGCGCACGATCTCGTAGGCTTCAGCCATGCGCTGCCCGTACTTGTGCGGGTAGGCTGAGCCCTGAACCTTCTGCGCGGCGGCGCCTTCGCTCATGTTTTCCCAGTCGATTTGTTCGAGGTGCTCGTAGAAGATTTCAGCGGAGCGGGACACGTTCATGCGCTCTTCTACGGATCCCCACCATTTCTGCTGCTGGAACACGCCAAGGGAGGAGGTGGGGGTGCCGTCCGGGTTCGTTACGCCGTCTCCGTCGTCGCCGTAGTTGATGTTGGTGAGGTCGGATTCCACCAGGCCGGTAGCTACGGCGATTGCCTGTGCTTTTTCGGACAGGCCGCGGTTCTGGCCGACGGAGACGATGGTCTGCGCTACCTTGTTCTGGTCTTCGGAGAGTTTGTCGCTGGTGCCGGTGAGGTGGTTCTGGTCGCCCAGGTTTCCGGTGCCTTTGGAGGTTCCGGAGCGCTTAATGCAGCTGGCGGCGTTGTTCTGCTGTGATGACTGGTGCTGCTTTTGCCCGCCGCCGGCAACATTGTTAAATCCTGCGGTGATGGTGCACCCGGAAAGAAGCATCATGGAGGCGCACCCTAGAGCGAGCGCCTGTTTCGTTTTTGGCATTAATTCCCCTGATTATATGGGTTGTGTCTTAGGTTTAGTATAGATGTGTTTTGGGTTTGGGGGGTATATGGGGCAGGGCCCCAGGGGTGGTTCCTGGGGCCCTGCGGGGGTGTTTTTCCCTTTCTGCGGTGTGGGGTTAGGGTTCGATGCGGCGTGCCGGTTCGGGGTTGTTCAAGTCGATCCGGGCGCGTACATCGTTGATGACGTTATCGACTGCCTCACGCAGGTTCTCGCCGTTCATGTGCACCTCGCCGGCTTCGGTGTCGATGATGTAGGGGTCCTTTTCGGTGACCTTCTTCATCACGTTCTCGATACCTCCGGTGCTGTAGGCCTTATCCATGTCCGTAGCGATACTGCGAACGCGGTTTGCGTTGCTCTTGAAGGCGACTTCCTTCTCCTTCAGTTCTGCGGTGAGATCCTTGACCTGCTGCTTGTACTCCTTTTCTGCCCGTTCCAGATCCTTCTGTGCGGTCTTGGCGGCGCGGCGGGCCATGTTCTCATCAGACATGGCGTCCTGCCGACGGTCGCGCATGTCGGCGGATTCTTCGAAGGAAACGCGCAGCTCGGCCACTGCCTCAGTCGGCAGGTTGTGCTTCTTGGCGATCTTTTCGGTCGGGATCGCGAAGTCGTACATTTTCTGGCTGAACTTATCGGTAGCCGTCTTGATCTGGTCGGTCGTCTCCTCGTAGCTGCGGTTAGCCTTATTGGCCTCGCGGTTCGCCGCGGCAGCCACGTTACGCAGAGCCTTGTACGCGCCGTACTCCTCGGCAGTCGGGAACACGTTCTGACGGGAGAAGTCGTGATCGTACTCGGTAGGAGGAGCGATGCGAACCTTTCCGGTCGCCAGGTCGGTAATCTTCACGGCTTCCGGCTGGTCGTTCTTGTCGTACTTGATCTCATGCAGGACGGTGTAGCCCTTCTCCTGCAGGTGCTGCTCCAGGTTCTGCTGAGCCTCAGACTTCTTAGCCTGCGCCGCCTCGAGAGCCTGCGCCGCCTCCGTGATCTTGTCAGCAAGGGTGACCGGCTGACCTTCCTCATTCAAGACCGGCTTGCCGTCCTCGTCGGTGACCTGCTGCTGAGCGGCCAAAAGCAGGTGGGTGCGCTCGCGCATCTTCACGTCATGGACACGCTTCTGCTCAGTGATGTTGTTCTTCTGCTCTTCAGCGGTGCGTGCTTCGGCGGTCTTGGTCTCGATGGTTCCGGTGATTTCCTTCGTCTTGGCGGTGTGCTGGATTTCTGCCTGCTCAATCTCGGTGCGGGTGTCTGCGTAGTCGATGCCGCTCTGCAGGGTCGATTCGATCGCCTCGTTGAGGCGGGGCTCGGCGTCCTGCAGGTAAAGCATGGCGTTGTTGTAGCGGGTCTTCTCCTGCTCCTTGCGCTCGCGCCTCTGCTGGCGTTCGGTGCCGCGGGCCTGACCGTGAGCGAACTTCTTCTCCAGGTCCAGCTTCTCCTGTTCCTCGCGCTTAGCGCCCTTGATGGCCTGCATACCGGCCATGGTCAGAGCAGCGCCCGCGCCGCCAGCTACGGCAGCACCGGCTACCGCAGCGCCAGCGTTGAGGGTCTTGACGGTGCCGGCCTTCATACGTCCACCGATGGTGTTCGTCTGAGATGCTGCCAGCAGCGCGGACTTCTCGGTGAGCTTCTTAATGCCGCGGAAGTACATAATGTAGCAGACAATGCCGCCAACAATCGTGATGACCGACAGCAGGATACTGCGGATGAACAGCGGCACACCAGGCAGAGCCTTCTCGAATGCCTCGTAGGCGATGCTCTGCGTCAGAGCGGTACCTGAGAGCACCAGGCCCACACCCACAATCTTTGCCGCCACGATAGCGTGGTCACCGGCAATGATGCTCAAGGACTTCCAATTACCGGTACCAGCAATCAGCGCGAAACGGAACCAGAGAGTCAGAGCCAGGAAGATCAGATCCAGGTTCAGCATCATGCGGTGAAGACCAATAATGCCCATGAAGTCGGTGACCGGTGCGAGCGCGAAGAAAGAAGTGAAGGAGGCGGGGACGCGATCGACGAACGGGGTCTTGCCGGCTGCGGTTTCGTAGCCGCCGCCGCCGTTTGCTGCCGAGTAAAGCAGTGCCGCGCGAACCTCCCACTTGTAGGTGCACAAGTCGGGGTTCTTCTCTGCCTGCTCGTGCAGCTTCTCCAGGCCGGGCATTGCGGTGAGGTTGCAGCCTCGCACGTCGCCGTTATCGACTGCTTCACGCTCAGCCTTCGTGTAAGAGCTGGTCCAGTGCATGTACTCGGCCCAGGTGGGGTTATCGGAGTTCACGGTGGGTACCACGCCGGCCTTGGGCAGCTTGACCTTCACGGCGTCTCCCTGACCGCCGGCATCAAAGACGAAGAACACCTTCTTGTCGCTGATATAGGAGTTCGACTTCTTGTTGTAGATGACCTCGGAATCAGGACCCAGCTCTTCGGGATTCTTGCTCACACCGGCAATAAATTTAGCCTTCTGGTCGCCCAAGTTGTTGCCGATTGCACCGGAGGCGTAGACCGGGTTAATCAGGCGGGAGATGAAGGAACCCGAGATGCAATCCACAGTGGTTTGCGCGTCGGAGGCCTTCGCGTTGCCAGAGCAGGAGCTAGAGACAGCAGCTGCAGGGGCCAAGCTGACCTGCGTCGCACCAGTGTTAATAGCCGTGTAGAGGCCGTGGGTGACGGTAGAGGTCACGAGTGCGCTCGCTACACCGGCAGCGGCAATGGAGCCAAAGATGCGGGTGAGGGTGAGCTTCGCGCCGTTCTTGTGCCACATGAACATCAGCCAGGCACCGCCAATGGACATGATGGCTGCGAGCATACCGCCCTTAACGAGCGCCTGGTCGAAGTGACGGAAGATGTTAGTCACGATCTCGGAGGACATGAAGGGGGATACAAAGTCGTTGCTGAAGGGCACGTTAATGAACGCGCGCAGCAGCTCAACGAGGGTAACCACCCAGCCAAACGGCAGGTTCGCCAGAATCGTACCGGCAGAGCTGACGGCGGTATCTACCGGCTGGCACGGGGCAACCTCATAGATGCTCCATGCATAGCCAGAAGATCCGTAGGCACCCCAGAAGTCGCTGATCTCCGTGTAGGAGACCTTGGTCGGGGTGACGTTCAGACCGTCGGTGGTGTGGCCAGAATCGACGGTGCTTGTTGAATAAGCCGGCGGATCCATCACGTACTGGATGTCGCAAATCTTATCTAGGCCAAAGGGTGCCCACGCCTGCGCCACCTGAGCCTGCATCAGCGCCGCAATGTAGCTGATGAAGCTTGCCAGCACCACGGCAAACACAATCCGGCATACCCACATAGGGATGGTGCGCCAGACCATTTCTTTCACAATCTTTTTCCTCTCGCACATGGGGGAGCAGCCGCTACACCCAGGCATCTTCCTGAACAGTTACAGTTTCTGCTGCCGGTTCAGCGGCAGGTTCGGGCTCCGCCACAGCAGTAGTGGCCTCCAGCACCGGCGAATACGGATCTAACCAAACGCCGTTCGCGTCCGTCGGGTACTGTCGCATGGAGGCGCGTTCATCTCGGCTCTGACCGTCATTATTGGACAAGAACGCCTGGTACTCGGGGTTCCAGCCAATATCAAACTGGACCACCTTAACGTTGTTGATGTTGCCGGTATCGTCATCAGGCGGCAGGGAAATCAGCGCACGGCCCGGACGGTCACGCATCACATCAGGCATCGCAGCCACCAGAGCCTCGAACTCGTCCGGACGATCGGCATAACCCAAAGCCGTCGCCACAGCCTTACGCGAGCGCTCATCAGAGCGTCCAACCCAGCGTCCGCCGAGTTTGTTGCCAAACAGCTTCTCGTCGTTCGCGCTGGCCGTGGATTGATCCAGCAAGAAAGGCGTGATCATCAGGGAGCGGCCCATTGAAACGATGCGTTTAATCTGGGACTGGAACGCCACGTTGTCGCGCGCGACGTTGAACTCATCCACCACAAGCACCTTGAACCCCTGGATCGACTTCGAGTTAATCAACAGCTGGCCAACATAGGTTGCCAACAGGCCGTAGACCATGGAGGAGGCGCGCTCGCGGTAGCCTGATGCTGCCTGTCCTTCGGTCGGGAGGGTAAGACCGTTGGTGTTGATGAGGATGGTGTTCACGCCCGAATAGTGCAGCTGCACGTTCTCGGTCTTCTTACCGAAGACGAGGCGGCCGATGCTGTCTTCCGCTGCGGATTGCAGGTTGGAATGCAGGTTGGACATTTCACGGCGCATTGACTGGTATGCCTCACTGGTCGAGTCCGCGTAGAGCTCTTCCTCGCTCTTGCCCAGTTCACCGCGGCGCATGCGCTCCATCAGCGTGTACATGGACGGGTTCTCCGTCGAGAGCTCCAAGCGGATCAAGTCGTTCAGGCGAGCGCGCTGGTTCTCGGTCATGCTGGATTCGAGCATTTCGGAGATGACCATCTCCACCAGGGAGAACGTTTCGGAGCGCCACAGATTGTAGGCCTTATCGGCGGTGTCTCGGTCGGGGTCTGCCGGGTTAGGTTCTCGGGAGATGAGGGTAAACGGATCGAGCATGCCGGGCTTACCCTCGGTGTTCAGAGACCACAGCTTGACGTGGCCGCGGCCATGCAGGGCGAGGTTCGCCAGCTGGTCACGCTTGGGGTCGATAATGATCGTGAAGTAGTTACGGATTCGACACAGGTCAAGCAACTGCAAGGAGGCAACAGTCTTACCGGAGCCCAAGGAACCGTTGAAGAAGGTTGCCGGGGCGTGGCCCATCTTACCCAAGAGCGTTGGGTCGAAGAATACCGGGGTAGAGCCATAGGACCCAACGTAGAAACCGTACTTGTGGCCAACCTCCACGGTCGTAAACACACCGGACATGGTCAGTGCGCCAATATCGGTGTGGGTCGTGTGATGGTCGGTCAGCTTGGCATCACGCAGAGACTTCTGGGCGGGAAAAGATTCACGCCAGTAGTCGTAGGAAGCACCAAAGAGCGGGTTGAGGTTCGTTTGCATAGCCTCACCCATGAGGTTAATAATCTCTTCGGAGTATTCGATAGCCTTATCTCGAGTCTTTGCGTGAGCAAAAACGCGGGTGGTGAGGGTAATCAGCGGAGCCGTCTGGTCATTCTCCACATCGTAGCTGTGCTGCTTCGATTCTTCCTTGAGGCGTGTGAGCTCGTTGCTGAGCGCTCCACTCGTATCCGACTGGTAGTTGGACTCCTGGTTAATCCTCCGGTTGGCCTTCTTTGCGTCATCTGCCGCCTTCTGGCTCGACTTCACGATAAATCGGAACGAAATATCAACCGGGATACCGGTTTCCTTCAGCTGATCAACCCACATGGCAGGGATACCCTTTTTCGGCAGCTCAACAGCCATGCCGACCACATGGGATTCCAGAATGGGAGACGGCTCGGGAACCTCAACCCCCTGTGCCGTCAGCTTCTGCCACGCCTGCCGGTCCTGATGAATCTGAGGATTGCGCATTGTAATCTTCATGGCTGCCGGGTCGGTCGTATCCACGACACTAGTCATTGAAGACGCCTCGTTGGCTCCCCACTGCTTACCGTACAGGGTCGGCGCAGGACGATTAATGCCCAAATTCAAACAATGGTAGTACAGATCCCACATATCCTGCGCGCTCGCGCCACGGGCACGCAGACGAGAGCTGGAGACAAAGCGCTCACGCATCTGCTTAGCCTGCTTGTGGTAGTGCGCCAGCTCCTCAGCAGTCGGCTCAGCATCAGCAGAGCCAAACACCTTATCCAGCTGCTTCGAAGCCCACGCCAGGGGAGTACCCTCTCCCCACCGCTGCGAGCTCTTCGGGTGACGGCGGCCCAGATACACGCCAAGGTAGCGGCGGAACGTCTTAGCACCCTGCAGTCGCAGAGTGTCAGCCTGCGCTCGCATGAAGGTGTCGTAGATGGGGGCAACGGGAACACCGGTAGCGGCGGATTCCTGCTCCTGACGCTCAAGCATCATCTTCAACCAGGCCTGGCTGTCAAAAGGCATAGTGGTCAGGCGCATATGGATAGGCACGTCGGTGACTTTCTTAAAAATGGTGTCGATGTCTTCTGCGTGCTGCTCGAGCTTGCGGAAAGTTGTGATACCGAAGTTCTCGCCGGCAATGACCACGTAGGTCCACACCTCGGAGTCCGAACAGATAATCAAGTCATCACAGTAGGTGACATCAAGCAGATCTACGCTGCTAAGCACTCCAATTTGGCTGAGGGCGTCTCCGAGGGAAGTTTTCATACTCATAACTGTTGTCCTTCAAATGGGTTAGCTATTGTCGTGTTGTTTGGGGGTGCGGGTAGAGGGGTGAATCATCTTGACCTGCACAATGCGCTTTGCCCCTCGATAGGGCTTGCCATTGACCTGCAGGTGCGTTGCGCGGCTGTAGTAGCTCCACAACAGCTTTGCCCGCAGGGTCGTGGGGACAGAAGAATGCCGGTCTTTCTCATAGAGCATCCACCCAAAGATGCAGGGCAAAGCCCATGCAATAGAGCTGATGGGCACTAGCGTTAGAGGCCAGAACTTGAGAGCGGTGAAGAAAGCCCACACTGGGATCGTGAAGAGAGCCATGTAAATCCACAGAACCCAGTTCAAGAATTCTTCAGGAATGTACTTTGTGAAGTTGATGTCTGCGGTACCGCGAACGTAACGGTCCTTGAACTCGTAAATCTCTGTGTTGTTTTTGACGTGACGTGCCAATGCGTTTCCCCTTGGGTCTTATCGGAAGAGGAAAGGTGCTACAAAACATTCAGATTCTGTAGCACCTTTCCTCTTCTCATCCGCTTAGTTAAACAGGGTGCTCAGCAAGTTGCCGATGCCGTTAGAGATCGGGACACGCTGGGAGTACAGGCCGGAAGCCACCATCACAAAACCCAGGGTAATCAGAAGCTTCTTACCGCCCTCTTTCCAGTTGATGAAGAAGGCGATAGCGCAGAGGATAGAGACGCCTGCTGCCACCATAGTGTCGCCGTTGTTAATAATGTTCTGAAAAAACTGCATTATTTTTCCTTGTCGAATTGATTTTGTACGAACGCTTCTACTGAGCGTGGTGTGCTACGTGCTGCTATTGGTTCTGTGAGACGTAGGCTTTCTGGTCTAACGGAATGGAATCAATCCTAGATACTAGCCACCTCCCATCCTTTTGTACGAAATCGAGGCGGTAATTTGCCTCAACGACTGCTCCGGATTTGCTGGACCAGCGGACTTTCACATCCGCATAGGTGCGCGACAAATCCTTGGCCTGGTAAACCTTAATCTCCGATGCGTCGGAAGGGGAAGCCAAATACAGCCCGCCCGATAGAGGAGCAGGAGTCATGTCTCCAGTAATCAGTGCCTGCAGCACCGTGCGGTCACCCTTACCCCATGCGTCCATGTACGAACGAATCTGGGCTGTGACCGGGGTCGATACGTTCGGCTGCGCCTGCAGATCATGAACCACGGCCTCATCCTTGTACGCCTGACCGGGGACAGGAAGAGCAGGATTCGATACAGGAGCCGGCATGGACAGCGGAGAATATTCCCCGTAGTTCTCACCAGCCAACACTCGCACCGTGTCAAAGACCGGGGCAATCGACGGATCACTGAAGAAAATGCCGCAGGTCACATCATACTCTCGATCCTTCCCCTCCACCTTCTTCGTAATCGGGGAAGTCGTGTACGCAACCGCCTGCTTACCCTGGCCATTCCACCCCCTTCGAGAATCCCACGAGGGGTTGTAGACCTTCAGAGCCGTACCGCGCGCATCAGGGTTATCAGAGTCCCACGTAAACCAAGCACGAGAAAGACCGCAGCCATAGTCAGAGGCACCCTGGCGTACCAGATCCTCCGTAGGCGGCGCCTGGCGGTTCATCTTGAAGCCCTGGCTCATTGCAAAGACCCAGAGCGTCGGGAGGGTAAGAGCGATAACCCCGGTGAGAGCCCAGCCGCGGAGGCGGCGTTGCTTGAAGGCCGGGTCGGGGCCAGCGTCCAGGTGGGGGTCGCCGGTCGGCTCAAGGGTGGGCTCTGCGGAGGGAGCGGGTCGGGTGCGCCGGAACATGGGTGGGTGGATCCTTTCGTATCCCCGCGGCGTGTACGCTGTACTCTGCTGTTCAAATCCGCACACAGGCGAGAAACAATCAATTTAAGCGACAAACTACGGTAAACATTGGGCTCTGTGCTGTATTTAGTATATAGGGAATCTTTCATAGTGCGGTAATAACGAAGGCACTTCTGCTTCCACTGAGACTGCTGCTCCGTCACCTCAGCATTCAGCTGCGCATACGCCATTGAACCATCAGTCCAGAACGCCAGCTCCTCCAAATCGCACCACTGATCCATACACCACGCCTTCACGCCGCCCTTGATCGTCTCCGCCAGAAAATTCTCACTGACCAGCATCTTCACCACACGAGCCACACGGCGAGCGCTGATGCCGGTGATGCGGATCAGCTCTGCCAGGGTGCGCTTGTTGCGGCGGGTGAAGGTGTGGAAGATGAACCAGGCGGCCTTGTCGAGGCCGTAGAAGGCCTGGGGGAGGGGGCTAATGATTCCCTTGATGTAGGCGGTTGTAGCCAGCTGTGCGTGGGTCTCAGGGATGATGAGGCGGTAGCTGTTCGGGCGGTTCATGCCGCCGTGGTAGGCCAGCTCGAGCAGGGGGTTCTCCTCGGTGAGCAGCCGCGTCATGACGTTGCGGATGGTGCCCAGGGACAGTCCGGTGTAGAGGCGCAGGGTGCGGTACGAGCAGGTGAAGACCGTGGATCCAGAGCGGTATGCCTGCGCGGAGAGCGCCTTGAGGACAAGGCGCAGCGACAGGGCGGCCTCGGAGCCGCCGTAGAGCTCGGTACCGTGCACATCAGTGAGGGTCGCCCACTGGCGGATAGCGGTTTGACGGTCACGCTTACGGCTATTGGTCTTCTTGGTAACCCAGATCGGAGTCGTGGCGCGCAGCAGGTAGTGGACCGGGTTCACGGGAGCCTTCTGGGTACGTGCACGGCGGGTGCCATGCTCGGTAGCAGCCAGTGCCCATTCGCGAGTCATGAGGCGCTCGCGCTCTACGTGGCTGTACTTGCTGTATGCGTCTGCGAGAGCGGGCCAGGTGCCGGTGTGGGTGTTTCGGCGGATGGTGGGGTAGTCGTAGCCGGCGCGGTGCAGGTATGCGAGGAATCCCAGGCGTGCTTCGGAGGCTGAGGGGTAGCGGCCTCCTTTGGCGGTCTTGAGGTGGCGGAAGGTGCCGGTGGTTGCGTAGCGCTTCCAGCCGTAGCTGAGGGCACCGGCGGGGGAGGGCTCGGTGTTGGGTTCGTAGATGGCAGGGTCGATGCGCTTGCTCTTGATGGCTACCGGCAGGGTGTGCACGTAGGCTGCGAAGTCGATGGTGTGGTTGCCGTGCTCGAGGATGTGCAGTGCGTCGGTGAGGGGGGTAATGAGGCTCTGGTGGCCTCCGTGCTTGTGGGGGCTGCCGGGGGTGCGGATGATTCCGGAGCGGTAGCCGCGCATGGGGGTGATGTCGCAGGTGGTCAGCTGCAGGTGTGCCTTGAGGCGGTCTACGATGTCCTGGGCGAGGTGCCCGGCGATGGGTTGGCGGGAGGGCACGTAGATGTGGCGTCCGCCAGAGGGGGAGGTGTCGGTGATGGTTTCGATGCCGGCTTCAGCGAGCGCGTCGGTGAGCTTGTGGGCGTCGTGGGCTACGTCTTCGGGGCTGTGGTGCTTCTTTGCGTCCAGGTCGAAGACGAGGCAATGGGTAACCCATTCTCCGTCGGGGGCTTGGGTGTAGATGCGGGCGGCGGTGGGTGCCGCTGGCAGGGTCTGGGGGGTGGGTGCTTCGGTGGCCTTGGGGTAGGTTTCGCCGTTGTCTTCGCTGATTCGGGCGAGGCCGGTTCGCATGATGTGGGCACCAATGCTTTCCCATTCAAGTTTGGGGTTGCTTTTATCGGTACGGCTACGTACAATGGAATTAATCATTTTTTGCTTTTGAGGAAACCTCTAGCTCACATGGGACTGCAATCCCGAGCTAGGGGTTTTCTTTTACCCTTCTTTGCTTTCGAGTTCCGCTGCCGGCGTCCTGCAAGACGTCTTCCGGTGGCGGATTTGTATGTGCGGTTAAAATCTGTCTCCAGTATAGCGGTTTTACAGGGGTGTGCAACCTCTCAAATGGCACTAGGGAATATCAAGGCATATAAACACATCCACAAAAACACGGCAGAAAGGTTTGGGCTGCCGTTAGCGCTGATCACCATCTCGGATTTGGCGCTGTTCTTCTCCCGCTTGACGAACCTGGCTGCGCAGATGCGCCAGGGCGCCACGGACATCATGTTCCTTGCACTTGGTCGTATTTCGGCCCAGCAGCCAGACTCGAATCCAGATGTACAGGGAGCAGGGGATAGCGACATACGAGATCACCATGAGCGGCAGACCAATCAGCAGCGTATAGAGGCTCCAGGCCGTTTCCCAACCGGGACCCATAGCGGTATATCGAGACCCGATCCGCGGATCAATGAAGAGCAGTGCGATCAGGTTCAAGATGGCCAGCGCCAGGTAGATAGCGCCGGGGATGTGCCAAGCGGCCCAGCGCGGCAGAATGTACCGACCAAGGCGGATGGTGCGGTCGATAGTGTCCAGGTTGCGGCTGGCGCGCACGACGATGCGCCAGGTCATCACCATAGGAATAATGACGATCAGCAGTGCCGGTGCACTGGTGATGAGGAAGGTGAAAATTGGGGTCATGGATTCAGGCTACCTTTCCGGAGACAAAAGGGGTATCACCCCTCCATCTGTTAGAATGTAATATAAGACCTATTTTATAACATTTTTACGGGTGGTACTAGGCACTACCCCACTACTTCGAAAGGCTGCCATGGAGGCCACCAAGCCCCTCAATGAACCCCACCCACCGGCACCGAATCAGCCCACCTATCCAGCCCACCCCCAGACGCTTCAAGAAGCCGTCGAGCGCTACCTAGTCCACCTCGAGAACCTCACTCATATTGAGCAGTACTCCGCCGGCTCACTCACCACCACCCGCCGGCACCTAACCGACATGGTGAACCTCATCGGCCAGAACGCCTGGCTCTCCTCCATCACCGGCGAGCGCCTCGATCAGCTAGTCATCGAGTACGCCAAGCTGCCCGATCGCCGCCGCGCTGAATCGCTGGAGACCAAGAATGCCGCGGTGCGTAGCGCGTACACGCGGCAGGGATTTATGGCTGCGGTGCGCTCCTTTTTGGCCTATTCATTTCAGCGTGATTGGGTGATTGCCGACCCGTCAAAGAAGATGACCATTTCCACCACGGTACGTGCCGGTACGCCGGTGAACCGCAAGCGCAAGTCACTGTCTCTGGCGCAGGCGCAAGCCCTCTTGGAGGTCGGACCCGGCCCCTACCCTGCAGAGGAAGAAGGCGAGAAAGCCATCTTTACGTGGCACCGTGACCAGCTGATTCTCTATACCCTGGTGACGTTAGGGCTGCGCGCTTCTGAGCTTAACGGTCTGCGGATCGTAGACGTTCAGGAATCCGGATCGGGGCTAAGCATCTCAGTTATCGGTAAAGGCAATATCGAGCGCACTATCCCTCTCCCTCAAAGCCTTGCCGCCATGTGGGCCGAATACATGCGAATCCGTGACTCATATATCCGCACCCGTAAGCTTGATGCCACAATCCCCTGGGTCTTCATCTCCACCAGAGGTAACCGCCTCAGCACCGTTGCCGTGAATCGCATTGTTGATCGGTGCGCTCGCCGTGTTCTGGAGGATGCGGAGGTCTCCGGGCTGTACCGGGAGCTGACTCCGCACGCTCTGCGCCACACCGCGGCGACACTGCTGTTGGCTGCAGGCTGGGATTTGAAGGTGGTCTCAAAGATTCTGGGCCATTCGTCTGTGGCTGTGACGAGCGCGTACCTTGATGAGCTGCCCGGTGAGCTGGAGGAAGCGTTGCGTCATCACCCGGCGTTGGCGAGCCTCTCCCCCGCTGACTAGCAGTATGTGGAGGCTCCATAGGGCATAGAAAATGGGCTGAAATCCGTGTGGATTTCAGCCCATTTTCTTACTTTGTGTAGAACATCAAAGCGTGTTGAAAGATTCTTAATATTCTACAACTTATGCTCATAAGTTTATCACGCTAGAGCCATGTAAATATAGCTACTCACCCTCTTCTTCGTCGGTCTTCTCGTACCCGTCGGTAGCAATGAGCGAGTTTACGTACTCCTCATCTTTCAGAAGGGTAATGAGGGCGGAGGCGTAGTCCTTGGTTAGGTGCTGCAGTCGCTGGTTGCGTGTGTGCATGGAGCCGTACACTCGGGTTGAGCTGGTGCCAGTCTTGCGGATTGCCGTGTTGAGCTGATCGTCCGTTAAGTCCTTTGCCAGTACCTCAATGTAGCGGCGCTGGGATGCGGTGCAGCTGTTGTTGTAAGCCATGTGGAATCAATTCCTTTCAAGAGGGGTTGCAGTTCGAGTTAGTGGGCCGGTTCTGTGGTGTAGCTGTATTCAGCCCAAGTGCCGGCACTTGAATCTGAGGCGGTGATGATCTTGGCCTGAGTGTCCAGGCGCTCAGGGGTGAAATCGTTGATGAGTGAGGCAAGCAGCCGTGAGATGGTCTTTGATCGTGCGTCGGTATCACCCGGCTCGTAGAGGATGTTCACGGAGATATACGGGTGACCACTGGCGTCAGAAGGCCCGTTGTGCCTGCGGATGTGGAGAGTCTCGATTTTCATCGTTCTGTCCTTTGAGTGTCGTGTTGTTATGTCGGGGGTAATCCTGCAGCCCCCGATAACCGGGGACTGCAGGCATCTTGCCCGGAAGAGAAGATCCCAACATGACTTGTAACTTCTCATCGTCACTAGTTGTTGAAATATCTCTGATTGTTCGCCGTCAAGGGCGAGCGCGCCTAGGTAGGGAGTTGAACCCTCGCGTGTAGCTTCCTTCATGTCTAGGCTTTTGTTATGTCTTTATTATTTCATATATTTACGCTTGTTTCTAGCATTTAGTCGAGCTAGTCCCATTTGCAAATGAGGGTATAGGAAAGGCGAGCGCCCCGGTGTATGGGGGTGCTCGCCTTGGGTGTTTTAGGTTAGATGGATTCGATCAGGCGCAAGAACCAAGGGAACAGCATGTAGAAGGTGACGGTGGTCAGGTAGAACTTGCCGAGCGGGCGCCAGGCGAAGATCCAGCAGGTGCGGAGGAACTGGCCGATGGTGGTGGGCTTAATGTTGATGACCACCGGGCGCAAGTTCTTGATGCTGTCTTCAGCACCCTTAATGGGGGTGTATTCGATGCCAACCTTGAAGTGATCTTCGGTAATCATCTTGCGGATGCGGAAGCCGTAGTAAGAACCGTAGACCATAAGGCCAATCATCACAACGACGTTGCCAACGATGAAGACCTTGCCCCAGAAATCTGCAATGGCAGTAGGGCCAGAGGTCTTCAAAGGTTCGAGCAGGGGGTTCACGAGCTGGAGGGATAGCAGCAGGAGAATGGTCATGATGAATACTGAGATGGCAGCCATGCTCCTAGCGATGGTCGGCGACTTCAGCGGCTTGTCCAGAAAACGCTGGGGGGTCTTTGCCTGGCTCTGGTAGAAGAACTGGGCCTTGGCCTGCATGATTACGCCGTCGTATGCCTGGCTGAAGCGGTCAAAGCTGCGGATGTAATCTTCGGTGGAGACCTCGATGGGCTCCGTGCCGTCTTCAGGATGAGTCAGCAGGTGGTCCTCATCAATGATGCTGATCTTGCCTGCTGCCCGGTCCTTGGCGAGCGCGGCGGCAATCTCCTCAGGGCGGATGATCTCGGTCTGGGGGCTGTTTTCAGTCATTAGGGGTGTCCTTTCCGGGACGATTATTTTTGAATGGTGGGTGCGGCGGCGGGGCTTACGGAGCTGTAAACCTGCTGCTGCTGTTGCTGGGTGCGCTCCAGGTCCTGATACCATGCGAGGCCTCCAATAATTGCTATAGCAAGAGCAATGAGGATGATGATGGTCTCGATGATGTTTAGGGTCCTGACAATCGACCCCACCATGGCTGGGTTGCCGTTACGGCGAGCGCGGCGGATGAAGTGGGTGCCCAGGAAGATTGCCGGGAGGGATAGTCCTGGGATGACGAGGGCTGCTGCGCAGGCTGCTGCGTAGGCTGAGTAGCGAAATCCTTCTTGGACTTGAGCTTCGGTGTAGTGGAGCTCGGGTCCGTGGAATGATTCGGTGTCCTCGTCGTCGTCCGATGCGGTGCCGAAATCGGGTTCAGCGGGTTTGGTGACGATAATATTTCGAGGGGGGGTCGGTTGGTGCATATATATAGTATATACGTAATCTATGTCGGTTCCCTTTGTTTTCATGGTCTGGGTGATTTTTTTATAGACATACCCGGCGGCCTACAAGGCTGCCGGGTATTTCATTGGACGGGTTTTAGGTGAATGAGAAGTGACTAAAGTCGATGGCCTGTGGAGACCAGCCGGTAGCGGCAAAGATGATGGCTGCGATGCCGGCCACGGCGGTAGCAACGCCAAGTAGCATCTGTACCGGGTTGTGGGCCGTGGTGTCCCCCAGGATCGGTAGGTAGATGCGTTTGCCGGGAAGGATTTCTAGGCCTGCGCTGGTGAGCGCGTCGGTGAGCAGGTGCGATAGGTGGCCGGTGATGATTGCGGGGACGAGCCACCCCCACGTATCTGCCGGCCCGCACAGTAGCCAGGCCAGCAGGCAGGATACGACGGCGAAGGCCCAGGCGTAGGCTTTGGCGGCCACGCCGGTCTTCTGCTGCCAGATGCGGTTGAGTTTCTGGTGCAAGAAGGTCTTGGAGGTTGCTTGTGCTCCAAAGGCAACAATAACGGTGAACCAGATGCAGGATGCAAGCACATGCCAGGTGATGAGCGCCGGCGCATTGAAAGAAGTTCCGACGGCCTCTGCTCCAGTGGTGGTGGCCCAGACCAGCAGGAAGAACGCCGCGGCAAACCAGAGCTGGTGGGTGCCTTCTCGGTGGCCGCCCGATACCGCATTGGTTGCGTGGGCAATCGCGCGGGTGATCGGCCCACCCGCATTAGCTACGGTTCCGGAGGGGTGATCAATGTCAGGAATAAGAGCCGCTCCTGCAGAGACAAGAGCACCAGCGGTCAGCGCGCCGGTGGTGGCAAATTCTGCCGGGAACAGCCCGGCGTGCGCTGCCGCGTAAGCTCCAGCAGCATAAGCCCCGAAGCCGACGAGCGCGTGTTCTTTACCCATCATGGCTACGCGGCACCTCCCCCGGGGATCTTCTGCAGTACGTCCCAGATTGCCTGGCCAAGGCTCTTGAGCCATTCAACTGCTGCAGGTAGCCACTCACTGAAGACCAGCTGCAGCATTCCGTCCCAGCCGCGCGTGGAGACCAAGAAGACGAACAACGCCAGGAGGCAGACGAAGCCACCCCACGAGATGATACGGCCCAAGAAGCCGCCGTCGTTACTACCCTTACCTGCCATCACCAGCCGCCTTTCCATCAAAGGCGAGCGCACCATAACCCCTGTGTAGTCTGAGTGGGTTATGGTGCGCTCGCTGAGGTTTACAACACCTATAGTATATACGTATTTGCCTGTTTTATGTAGTGTTGGCGGGGGTTTGGGGTTTTATTTATACCCAGTCTTCGGAGGAGTTGTTGCGGGGGTTTGGCGGCTGGAAATCTGCCATTTCGCTGCTGTTCTCGCCCGGGGTGTCGAAGAGTTCTTGCTGGTATTGCATCCAGGCTTCTGCGTCATCATCAACACTGCCTCCGGTGGGTTCCTCTTCGGTCTCCGTGTGGGTTTCCACCGCGCCGGCCCAGTCCGTCGGCTCGGAGACTGAGGCCATCGGCTCGTCCGAATCAATGATTTCAAGTGCTCGGGCCGGCTTGCTCTTGCTGCTGGCCTCGGGCGCCGGTGCGGGTACCTGCTCGGGGGGTTCAGGGTGGCTGATCTTCTTCTCCCACGGGGTGCCCACCAGGAAGGTTTCGGGCATCTGGACGGGAGTCTCAACCTCCGGGTAGTCCGGGTAGGGGCAGAACTCGTCCAGGTCGGCGGCCTCGGGGCCACACCACCATGCCTGCATCGTCTCGGTCGGCAGTGACATGTCCGGCTTGAAGCGGCCACGACCGGGCACCTTCTTGCCGGTGCGCTTGTTCAACGTCTTCAGCTCGACCGGGTTCGCCTCGTTGAACGCCATCAGAGAGGTACCTGAGTTCAGGCCACCCATGGCCACACGCAGGCCCAGCTGTGCACGGAAATTCGATCCCAAATCTGATGCTGAAGGCTGCTGACCGGCCACCAGCAGGAAGATTTCAAAGGCTCGAGCCTCCATAGCCAAGCGAAGCAGGGCTACCTTTGCCGCCTTGCGGGCTTCCATCTGATTCAGCATGACCGGATCATCCGTATCAACCTTCTCAATCATGAACAGCGAGACGACCTCATCAACAACCACGAGCATCGGCTTAATGGGGGCGGTACCTCCCTTGCCGGCGCGAACATCAGCCGGCAGACTGGCGACATTGGAGACGTTGTAGAGTGCGGTGAGCTGCTTGCGGTGCTCCATCTCAGCCAACGCCATCTGCAGGACATCACCACAGCCGACAATATCGGTAGCGTGGGCAATAATGCCGGGGCGGGCGTCTCCCACCATCAAAGGGGCCACACCCGTATTGATTCCGTTGCGGTTGCTGTAGCGGCGCTTACGGGTGAACTGGACAAGACCTGACGTTTTCGGGTCCGCCAGGGCCACATACCAATTTTTGAGCATTGCCTGGCCGATGTAGGTCATCATCACCTCAGACTTACCCGAACCGGTACCACCGCAGGCGAGCGCGTGCGGGTTCTCGCTCTTGACGGAGAAGGTCACGTCTTCGCCGGTGGCAAGGTTCGTGCCGATGACGAAGGTATAGGGGTCTTCGTGGACTCGTCCGCTCCAGCGGATATTTGCCGGCAACACGATCGTCGAGATGACAATCTGGTTGTTTCGCTGGTCCCAGACGATCTTGTATGCATCATCAGTCCAGAACTGCCCGTCGAACGACTTCTCGAAGTCATTGCGGGTACGCTCTTCATGCACACTGTATCCAACGTGGTATCCAATGCGGATTTGGCGGGGGGTGTGTTGGTCAAGGTCCCAGTCAATCTTGACGGCCTTCGCCGGGTCCATGTCCTTCTTGATGACCTTCTTCTCCAGCAAGAACTCCCCCAGGCGGGCTAGATGCTCCTGCTGCTTAGCACGCAAAGAGAAAGCACGGGCAATCGAAACACTCACCAGCAGCGCACCGACAAGCACACCCACCCACGACAGGTTCGCCGCCGCCAGCAGCGCACCCAGCAGCAAGCCCTGATGAATCGGGCTCCATTTGGGGGTGTCACCAGATAGCGCCAACCGCAGCCACCAGAAGAACCGCGGCCAATACCCAGCAGTTGCCTTAGCTAGACCTTGCTGCTGATCTTCCTTCTGGCGACTGCGCCATGATCGACCCGTCCTGCGGTACTGCGCTCGCCGCGCCATGGCCAGCATAATCAGCAGGATAACGAAGATGATCAGCGGTGAACTCAGGAAGAGCAGCAGCGGCGGGGTCTTCTGAATGGACGGCCACGCCAGCACCAGCGAAGCTGCAAGAAGCGTTCCAGTCAAAGGCAGCTGTGCCTTCAGAAGCCCCGACTCCAAGGAACTGCCTGGAGTTGCAAAGCGGATCGCCCATTGCATGCCATACGAGACCGCAAAGGTGAGAATAATGAGTATGGTAAACATGCTCTCAGTATATACGTAACCTGCCTGGGTGACCTTGAAAATCAAGACTTCACCCGCAATACAAAACCCATCCACAGGCAGGGAAACAAACAGTGAGGGGCTGGCACATCAACCATGTGCCAGCCCCTCAAAAGCCTCATAACTAGTGATGCCCTGACGAAGCCCGCGTGAACGAGGTAGTCCCGAACATCACCGACGCCGCAGCATCAGTGCCGATAATCTCCGTCATTGACCGGCGCACCCCGTCCTTCTCAAACTCACGAGTCACCAAATCACCGGTAATCACCCACCGCTGCCCCTTCTTAGCACTCTGCGCAAAATGCTCAGCGAGCGCACCCGACAGCTTGTAGGACAGCACGAGCTTGTTCTCGTTCTTCACCCACGTTTTGGTGGTCGGATCGTATCGGTCTTTCTTGTTCTCGATGATCCTGCCGCTCACCCACGCCTTGCCGTCGGGGCCGTAGCGGAGCACCGGATCATCTGCCAGGTTTCCCATATACGCCTGATCTGCCACGTTCTTCGTCCTTTCTGACGCCTTTATCGGCAAAATTGATACGCCCCTTGAATCTAAAGGGCACATAAGAGTATTTAGTATGTATTATAGATGCCTACCCAGGGTTACCCCCGGGTAGATTCACCAGTACGGAATCCACACCGTACACATGACGGGAACAAACGCGCTCGCCGGCTTAGTCCGCGGGAAGAAGGAGTCAGAAAATGGCAGAGCAAGAACAACAGAGCGAACCGCTATACACCGTGACGGTTGAGATGATGCACCGGAAGATCTCGCCTGAATGGCGCACTGTTGGTTTAGCCACGGATACGCTGGCGCGCCTTGTGGAATGGGCAGCACCAGCGAACCCAGAGATCAAGCCGCCAGAAGCACCCTTGACCACCGAAACCGTCCGCCAGTTCGTCGCCGCGGTTGCCGCTCAGCCTGAATTTGAGTGGCGGGTGCACGTCGAACCGGCACCAGAAGACGCACGCGCAACCATTGATGTTCTAGAAGATTTCACTCACCGCTACGAGGACGGCACGGTAACGGTAGAAGACCTGGACCGTCACGACAAACTCTCCACCCTGTACTTTAGGCCAGCCAGACTGTTCATGTTTGACTCCGGTAGCTAGATGAAACACTAACCATCTCCAATCCGTCGTCCTGCTGGCTCCACCGCGGCCCTTCACACGGTGCGTAAAAAGCCCCTCCCACAAAAAGTGGGAGGGGCTTTAGCGTTCACTGCCGAACCATTACGGCAGGAACATCAGAAGCATCATATTCAGCATCAGACATACCTGGACGGCGACAATCTGCGCAAAATTCAAATCCACCTGCAACGACTTGTACTTCGCGCGCAGAAGATAGTGAGTCGTCAAGAGCGTAACTTCCAGCAGGACAATAGACAGAGTGCCAGTGAGCAGGAAGTAGCCGGCTGCAGCTGAGGTAGCCCAAACAAGCTTACCGTTCAGCACATCCGGTAACGTCGGCATCGAGCGCGCGCCAGCCCTCCACAAAGCCCAGCCTGCCAGACCGGTTGCCAGCATGGAGCCGCCCTGCTGCGCCGCCTCTGCAATCGTAGGAATGAGCCGCCCCTCAGTCGGCTGACCAAGAATCACCAGGCCGGTAGCGATACCAGCTACCACGGCGGCCAGATGGTACGCACGCCCATCACTTACCCCCTCCGAGCGGCCAAAGGTCAGGTACGGGGCGCTGAAAATCAGAATTGCCGCCAGAAGCACCGCCGGCAGTACCAGGCGGTCAGGCTCAAAGAGGGACAGAATGACGGTGCCTGACGCAACACTGGCGCCAGTCAGAATAGACGTTGTAATACGGTTCTTGGGAATCATCATTTTCTCCTTTCGGTTCATCTCCAGCATGCCACCAGAAACAACCGGAACTTCAGGTTTTTCAATTTACCCCGGGGTAAATTGAAAAACCCAGCGTGAGCCTTGCAGTTCTGCTTCAGTCTTTGACGTTGATGCGGTGCGCCATTTGCAGCCACCCCCTACTTTGTTTGTCCAGGTTTTGGGTATGAGAAACCCCGCTAGAACTAAACGCTCTAGCGGGGTTTCTTTCTAAGCCTCTAATTAAATAGAGAGGAGGTGAACTCCTATGGATGAGAACCATTTCTGGCTCCTCGTTGAACGGGGAAGCTATGTAGCAACCCTGTTCGCTAGCCTGGCAGAGATGCTCGAGTTTGTGTCTTCGTGTCTCTTCTAGACCATTCATTCGTGGAGCTACTGGCGATGCGTAAACATCGCTAGCGCCTACCTTCTAGTCATCACATAGATTCTTGAACCGCCCTGTTTTGCCGCCAGGGAAATTCCCTGATTCGCACTCAGGGAATTTAATAGGAGTAGTAACTCCTATGGTCAAGAACTATTTCTGACTCACTTTAGTATATATGGTTAGCGGCAAACACCGCAACCACCCACCCCCGTTTTTAGGCAAAGATCCTCTGGGTGCGAGCGCTTTCTGTACCGCCGCCTGTACCCAGGGGATCTGGGGGTTATTTGCTGATGTGTTCGATGCGTAGGGCGCGGCTGGTGATGAGGGCGAAGCACCAGCCGGGTACTCGGCTTTGTTCGCTGAGCTGCTCGGTGGAGGCGTACCCTTCATCTGTGATGAGGCGGAGTGCTGTGGGGTACAGTGAGGAATCCTCGGGGGTGCCGATGTTTCCCGGCTCAATCATTTTCCAGCCGTAGGCCTTCAGCTCTTGGAGGCGTTCATGGTAGCGGCGCGTCTTGAGGATTCCGCGGTGATGCGCGCACGAGAGCATCCACTGGACAGGCACACCCCACTTTTCCTTCATCTCAAATAGGCGCATCCAGCCGTCCTGGGTGAACCGCTTCGGGAACTCGCGTTCGAAGGCTTCTGCAGGAAGCAGCAGGTGCTCAGCGAAACTGGTTGCCTGGTCCCAATACGGTTTGCGCTGCGGTTCCGCGTCAGCATGCATGACGAGGTGACCTAGCTGGGTCGCCAAATCGACGCGCTGCTGATAGTAGTCCTGAGACCAGGTGTTGAGTACAACCAGGGGGAAGGCGCCGGTATCGACGCTGTACGGTGCGCAGGCGCTCGCCCGTTCGGGTGCCCAGATAACGCGGACTCCGTTGTTCTCAGCAGAGCGGATTAGGTGCCTGATCGGTTCGTTAGCCGGCACTGCCCAATCCTGCCGTACAAGCTCTGCAGCCAGTTCAGGGATTGCGCTTTCTTGCACCTCTGGGTCAGCAGGAATGTCGGGAAGGTTACGCGCGGGGAAATCCACGTAGGTTGCCAGCATGGAATCGACATACTGGGCCGCCGTCACGTAAGCGAGCGCGCCCTTTTGAGCGTGCTCTGAGAGCATCTTGGCTGATTTGGTGCTGTAGTGCATGGTTTCCGGGGTGGCAGGTTCTGCCAGCTCCCCCGGGGTGAAGAAGTCCGCGGTCACGTTCAATGCCTGCGCGACACGTGCGATGCTTTCCGGGGAGGGGGTCTTTACTCCTGATTCCCACTGGGTGACTGCTGCGGGAGAGACGCCGATACGGCGCGCCAAGTCGCTCTTGCTCATGCCTTCCAGGTTGCGTAGGAAGGAAAGGCGGGTGCGGGTAAAGAGGGTGTTCATGATCTCCTCAATGATTACAAGATTAAAGTTCAACTTTTACTTGAGAGTATGTGCTTGTGTGAGTTAGTGATTAGATACCTCTACCATATACCCACAAAACGCTTCTTCGCGCTCGCCGGCTTGTCCTAGCTGTTCTTGCCGATGTGCCAGGTGATGCACTTCTTTGAAGCTTCCATGAAGCACTCGTCGGTGTGCTGATGCGGTTCTTCTGAGGCTCCACCTGCCGTAGAGGGGCACTCCCACTTCTGCCACACTTCGGTCTGCAGGTAGGTGCGCTCGCCTTTGGAGACTTCTACCTTCACCTCATCAGGTGCTGCTTCGGTGTTGAGGTTTCCGTCCCATCCGGAGGAGTGCACCCATTTTTTGCCGGTGCGCGTGAATGTTGCTTCGAAGGGGATTCCGGTGCCCGGCATGATGCCGTGAACCTTTAGCTGGTCTGCAGAATCCTGGGTAATGCTGGTGACCTTCACCCTGTGCTGTGTGTCGGTGGGCTTGTCGAAGGACCATTTTTTGCCGCGGGCGGGGGCAAATTTTAGGTCATATACGATGTTCACGCCTAGCACTACTGCAACAGCCGCCACAATAGTAGCTACCTGGAGCCATTCAGGGACCTGTCCGGAAGTCATAAAAATAGCCGTGATTATCATGGCGGCAACAAGGAGGCCAAGGAATTTAAGGTTGTCCATAACCTTGTTCGTGTTGATCATGTCGAGATTCCTTCAATAAGAATGCTGCGGCGCGGCAGGAAAAGATTTCAGGGAAAAAATATGGGCCCGAGGAAATAGCATCCCGGGCCCATATTTGACGTGACCGCCTGGGAGGTATCACAGGGAAAGTCACATCACATAAACAACACGACAAGTTACCCTCTCCCACGGGACCGTGAACGAGCTCGCCTGTCGCTCCCTAATATACCCCATGATGCCTAAGCGTGGTAGCCCCAGGCCCGCATATCCGCCCGGGAAATCCCCGACAGCACCACGACCCGGATCTGTGCACCAGGCTCAGCGAGCGCTGCGCGGTGCGTGTGGTTCCCCCAGGGGTAGGTCTTCTGTGCTCCCCAGGATACGATGCGTCCGTCTTCAGAGAGCATGCGGAAGTGTTTCTGTCCTGCGCGGGGTCCGGTTTTTACTTTGCTGGATGGTCCTGGTGAGAGGGCGTCGCCTATGGCTCGGGCGAGTTTGTCTACGTCTGGCTTTGTGTCTGCGAACTCGGGGATTCCAGCAGTCATGCTGCGGGTTCTGGGGACGGTGACGATGACCTCAACACGTACTGCCTTGTCGATGGGAACCCAGGTTCCGTCTGCCCCGTATTTTTCATAGAAGGCATCCTCGATGGATTGCCTCCAGTCGTAGAGCTGATCGGCTTTATCGTGCACGATGTGCCCGCCCCTGCTTTTGCGCATAGAGCCTTGGGTGATGGGTTTTCCCAGGACAGCGACCTCGTAAACCTGCATTGAGCCTCTGCTTTCTGCGTGGAGTCGGTTAAAGAAGTGGTGGGTGCACTTTCCAGATTCGGACGTACACCCACCACGAAATTACTCTTAGAAACGCTACGAGTCTAAAGGTATAGAGCGCAAATACTCGGGTGTAGACCAAGGCTGTATAAAGGGCTTAAGTACCCGAGCGAATGCACATCTAACATCATGAGTATATACTTAACCGCCCTTTTTCTCCAATAGGTACGCTACTTACGCGCATCTTTGGAATCGTCCAAGCGGCTCTTCTCGAAGTCGTCAAACTTCACTGAGAAATTCCACCACCACCACCACAGAGCCCACCATCCTGCAAGGACAATCGGCACCAGTACGGGGCGGAAAATCAGCATCAGTACCGGGGTGCCGGCAACTGCGAGGACCGTTACGAAAATTCGGGTCGCTTTAGAGCTTCGCAGCCACCAGCTCGGCGTCGAGTCGGTCTCCTGTTTTGAATGAAAGAGGGGCATGGTTACCTTTTCGTCAGTGCAGCTCAAAAAAGCCTTGCTGCTCCAGCTGGTCTGTGAGGCGAGCCGATAGGGTGGCTAGTCCAAGTCGCATGGTGTGCTTGTCGGATTCCAAGTCGATCCTGCCTTGCACGGGGTGATATACGCCGGCGGCATCAACATACCCCATGAAAAGAGTTCCGGGCGCAGCAGGAAGAACCACGTGCGGACCGGTCCTCTTGGCTCGAAATTGGGCTTGCAGAGCTTCCCAGTGTTTCCGATCCTCTGCATTGTACGCCATGCGCTCAGGGGTGAGCGTCTTCTTCTTACGGCCTGCCATAACAGGCTCCCTTCTGTACTTGATCGTGTTGTTTACAGGCTCCTGGAGATAAGCATAAGACCCTTCACTGCATCTAATCATTGACACAGGAAGGGCGCTTACGTATCACACACACATCCATCTCGGGCCAAGAAGCCCTATTGATATTAAATATATACTAAACCGCCGTCGAATCCAAGCAAATACGGGAAATTTCTAAAATTTTTTCCTCAGAAATGAGGCGGCTAGGGCGAACCCCAACATCCGGCATCACATACGCCTCCACTCCCCCACCCAACTCATCCCTGCCCAGTCGAAAAACCCGCCTCGAAACCCCCAACACCTCGCACGCCTGATCATACGTGTACACCCGCTGAGGACACTGATCCACATCCCGCAACCGCTCAGCAGCCACAACCTGCAACGCACGATCCACCGCCTCATCACCCTCACCCCACAACGCAGCAAACGACTGAACCGACCCCCACACAAACAACGGCGCCGCCTCATCACCCTCACCCCACAACGCAGCAACCCTAAACGACACGCCAAGATGCGCTCGCAACCGCTCCCACGCCTGTACAGAACACCCCAACATCCCCCGCGCACGCTCAGCCGAAATATAGACCGGCACCCCTGCAGGAATAATCTTGTGCGGCTGCTCCCCCAACTGCTTGTACACCACGTTCTTAGTGCGCCGAGTAGCCGCCTGGGTGTTCACCTGCGCTCGCTCTTGTTCAAGGGCCTGCTGGTATGCTGCCCAGGTGCTCCGGTAGGTCTCTGCGAGCGCATCGGGGGTTTCTGCCGTCATGCGGGCGAGGTCTTCGATGTCTGGAACTCCGAAGAAGGTGCACCAGTGGTAGTAGGGGACGGTGCGTTCACGCAGGCCGGTTGAGGTGACGTGCGCTATGGGTTTGCTGGTGCGGATCATGGCCCAGAAGTCTTTGGTGGATACCTGCAGGGGGACTCCTGCAGGGGCGAGGTATTCCAGGAATGCGCAGAACTCGGTGAAGGCGGTTTGGTTGGTGCTTCGGGGGTTCTGGCGGGGGTGCTTGAGGAAGTAGCCGGCGGCGCGGGCGTAGGCGCTGGTGTCTCCTAGCAGGGGCATGGGTTGCTTCTTTCTGCTTTGTGGTCGGGGGGGGGTAGCGGAAAAGGTGGGTGGAAGGGGTGTAACGTCCTTCCACCCACCTTGTGTGGTGGCTGGGATCTGTGCCGAGGTTTAGAGGCCTTCGGTCTTGAGGTGGCGCTGGTGCCATTCGAGCATCTCGGGCAGCAACAGGGTAGGCTCTACCTCCTGACCAATGTACTCAGGAATATCCTTACCTACTACGAACCAGTCATCGGGCTTGGAGGCGATGTATTCCTCCCATTCAGAGAGGGACCAGAAGCCAAAGCGTTCATCAGCTGCATCAACGAACGCCCAGTCGGTAGGAATCATCTGGGGGTCTTCCGCGGTGTCATTGAGCTTCGCCTTGTGCAGGAGGTTGCGCCAGTTGTGCTTGGTCATCACAAGCGAGTTGGCGCCGTCTTCGAAGAACTCGTCACGGTCGGCAATGTAGGAATTGCTGCGCAGGCGCTCCCAGAACTGATCAAGGGTGATGATGCCCTTCTTCAGTAGCAGGCGCAGGAACTCTACGCGGTCACGGCGCGGTGCGAAACCGCCAATGGGCATGTTCGAACCCAGCGGGAAAAGGAAGCCGGCACGGTAATCATCAAGGTTTACCGTATCCCAGTCGAAGCCGTTGCCGTCGCCGTCCTCGCGCGGATCGAGCAGCCACATGCCGGTGGGTTCGTAGATTTCGACGAGCATCTGTGCCGATCCTTCCTTACCGCCGCGGGTGTAGGCCTTCAGCAGGTGCTCACGGACGTACTTCTCCTGCGCCTTGGTCAGCGAGTAGCCGCCGCTAGGGCGGCGCTTGATGCCCAGAGACTTGCCCTCGGTGCCAGCCTTCAGTGCGATTCGGTTGTAGCTTGCCGCTGCAGCGATCATTTCATCACTCAGAGGTACAACCGGAACCAGGTTGGTTAGGGTCTCGAAGGGGGTTACAAAGTTGGTGGCGCGCAGCTTAGCCTCGTAGTGTGCAGGGCGGGTCCGGTACTCGTCTGCTACGAACTCGAGCTTTTCCTCAAGGCTCAGCGTGGCGTTGTTCTCACGGTACCACTGCGCGTTCTCCTCGTCTCCAGCTTCTTCTGCCCGTTCGAGCAGTCGCTGCAGCATTGCATCCACGTTGTACAGATCCTTGTAGATGCGATCGGAGAACTCCTGACGCTCATCATTGATGGCTTCACGTTCCTCAATCATGCGCAGATTAGCTTCATGCTGGGACTCGGCCTTGTGCTGCTCTTCCGGAGTCAGCGAATCCCACCATGCCTGCTCTTCTGCCTGGTTCAGCTCATCCTCATCAGGGGCTGCCTGCTGGGGTACGCGCAGCGCGCCGGGGGTGTCGAACTGGCCGGTGCCGACTGCTTCGATGGTGATAGCGCCGTGGCGCTGCTCGCGCAGGGGGTGATCAGAGTTCAGCCATGCGCGTGCCTCACCGATGGTGATCGGCTGGGTGAGGCGGTAGAGGCGGACTTCCTGGTTCAGGCTGTAGAGGGAAGCGCGCAGTTCGTCGTACTTTTCTCGTGCGGATTCCTCATCCAGGAAGGCGTACACAAAATCGCCGGGCTCCTGCCAGTAGGGGGCATCCTTACGGGGGTCTCCCCAGGTCAGCACCTTACCGTCCTTGCGCTTGTAATGCGGGCGACCTACCGGCGGGTCGTTGAGCTTCTTCTTGCCGTAGTTGGCGTGGACCAGGTAGCCGTAGCAGCCGGGTTCGTCGTCAAGCTCGGTATCCAGGGCAATATGGTCACCTGCGGAGGGGTTTTCTACTGCCCAGTGCTGTTCGTTATTGAAGTACTCGATCTCTTCGTCAGTCATGCTTTCGAAGAGGGAAGCGTCGAAGACCATGCGCGGGTCGGTGAAGCTGCGGCCCGGCGCCTCCTTTTCGAAGGCGTTCTCGATGTAGATGGGCAGGCCTGCGGGGATTCCTTCACGTCGCCACTGCAGCGGGTGAACGGTCAGGTCCTTCACCCAGGGGGTTTCTCCAGTGACGCCGGGTGCGCGCTGTGCCATCAGCTCAGCGGAGAGGTCCTTACCGCCTGCGGTGACGCGGTAGTGGTTTTCCAAGGACTCGTAGCTGTAGCGCTTGCGTGCTAGGCGGTCTTCTCGGTACTGCTTCTGGTATTCCTTGTTGCGGATTTCGGCTTCGGGGGTAGACATTTTGGATCCTTCCGGTCGTGTCGTGTTGTTCATCTGCCTCAACCATAGCGGATGAATTTTGGGGCATAGCGTGCTTTAGGGCTGTTTTTCGCGGCGGTAGGGGGTCGGTTTCCTTGATTTTCCGGGGATTCCGACCCCCTATTTATGTTCCGCTATGTCCCAAATGCAAATGTTGGTTATTTTTTGACGTCAGCCATAGCGTCGAACTGGTCCGTGCTCACGGTAACCACCGGGTTATATCCCGGATCCTCGCAGATCACCACCATATTCTTCATCTGCGGGTGCCTGTAAGCCTTCATGTCACCGACCAGACGGCCCTCCTTATCGAACTGCAGCTGGACGGTGCTCCTGATGCCACCCGCCCGAGTAGAGGAAACCTTGTAGGAATAGCCCTTGAAGGGGTTATCCGGTTCGTTGAGACGACGCTCCGAATCCACCCTAGCGCTGTAGGCAAGACCCTCACGCTTCTGCAGCACCTCCATATTGGCATTGGTGCGCTTAATCTTCTCTTCCCTGCGGGAAACAACCACGGGGCTATCTCCCATATACGAAGCACGACGCTTCTCACGCGCCATATTTCGCTCAACACGATCTCGGCCACCGCCACGGTTGCGCTTCTCGCTGCGGGACTTCGGCTGCAGACGCTCGGGCTCATTAGCCATGATTTCCCGAGATTCCTTCTCCACCTTGTCACGGTCACGCTTAGTCGTCACACCGAACTGTTCCTTGGCGTAGGTGTTAATGCCCTGAGTGCGCGCCTTAACTGCCATCTCAAGCAGGGTGCTATCCAGCGAGTTCATCGTCTGAGCGATGTTGTCCTTAGCGCCCGCAATGCTATTGAAACTCGTGCGAGCGCCGTGTTCCTCCACGAACTGCTCCGTGGCGTTGTTGTGCCTGTGGCCGCGGTGCTTGCGGTTGATCTTTTCCTGGAAGGCGTTCAGGCGGGAGAACATTTCGGTTTCTTTTGCGTCTCCTGCGTCCGACAGAAGCTTCTGGGTGCGGGTGAACTCAGCCTTGATTTCTTCGAGCTCTTCAGCGCTGAGGTTATTCACCTTGGCGTAGTGGTCCCAGTCACTTTTACGCAGGCGGATGCCCTTATGCAGGGCCATCCACGGCTCTCGAGTCAGCGGGCGATTCTCGTACACAGCGCCAACGTTAAAGTAGCTGTCTTGCGTGGAGGAGTTCGGGATGAGAATACCGAGAGTCTTACCGTCCTGCTTGACGACGTATTCGACGGTGTAGCTTGAGGAGTTCTTGTTCTTCTGGACGATGCGGGCTTCGATGTCGAGGTGAACGCGCTCGCCGGTGGGGGTTTCGATGCGAACTTCTCGGGTGATGGTCAGTTCTCGCCAGGCGTCAGAGGAATCTGAGTGGTGTAGCTTGTCGCCAAAGTTTTTGAGGATGACTTCGCCTTCAGGGCATGCGCGGTCCCAGTGGCGGATGTCTACCTGTGCTAGTTCTTCTTCGCTGTAGGCTGCTTCGCTGAAAATTCCGCGCTCCAGAGCATTCTCGTTGCGGTCATTGGCAATCTTGGAGGCAAGCTTGGCCTGGTCCCAGCGGTGCGCGCCATCAACGGCCTGCTTTTCCAGCATGTCGAGGTCTCGTTGCTGGTGGTTTGTGAGGATTTCCCGAAGCTTTTCGTTTTCGATGTTCAGGCCGCGCTCCAGCATTGCCGTGCGCTTTGCAATGGCGCGCTGCAAAAACTCCTCTCGTGCCTTCGGGGATGCGTAGAACTCTCGCTGCGCGGTCATATAGTTCACGAACTGCTCTTCGAGCATTCGGCGGGTTTCGGCAGAGACTTTACCGGTCTTTTCTGCCTCGGCCTTGGCTAAGGCGACGGCTGCTGCGTACTTTATTTGGGCCTTGAGAAAGATCGGTGCGTAGTGGCTAAAACACCGCGGACCCGGCTTCCAATCGCACATGTTGGAACGCTCCTCACTAAATATTTACAGTTGGGACATTGACACTATTTATTATATTCTTCCCTTGCAAAAAAAGGCATTTCTAAACCATTTATGTACGCGCGAGCGCGCTACCGCCCTGGTAGATGGGGTGCTTGTATAGCCAGGCAGCGAGCGCGGGGTACAGGTGAAGGTGTGGGTCTTGGGTGATGAGTTCGGTGGCGTCGTGGCGTGCTTTGCGGATGAGTGGGGTGTTGTTGAGGGTGAGTAGTTTGAGCCCGTTGTTGCCGGCTTGGCGGGTGCCGATGATTTGCCCTTCGCCGCGGGTTTGCAAGTCAATTTCTGCGATGCGGGTTCCGTCGAGGGTTGAGGCGATGGCGTACAGGCGGGTTTGCGAGGTGGTGTCGGTTTCGGGGTTGGCGTAGGTGATGAGGTAGCAGTAGCCGTGGTGTCCACCACGGCCTACGCGGCCTCGCAGCTGGTGTAGCTGGGCTGCTCCGAAGCGCTCGGCGTTCATGATTGCCATGACCGTAGCGTTCGGGACGTTCACACCCACCTCAATAACGGTGGTGGAGATAAGCACATGGGTTTTATTGGCTGCGAAATCGTCCATAATTGCTTGCTTCTCTTCGCTGCTCATCTTTCCGTGGAGCACACTGTAGGTCAGTGTCGGGCACTGCCGGGTGAGTTCCTGAGCGATTTCCCATACGGTATGCGGGGTGGTGGAGGCGGTGTTCGGGTCGGTTTCGGGGTTCGGGTCTCCTGGATCAATCTTTGCACCGACGATGAACGCTTGATGACCTGCCGCTGCTTCGTGGGCAATGTGCTGCCACATGCGCTGGTACTGGTCAGCGGCGGTGTGCGGTGAGATAACGTGCGTCTTAATCGGCTGACGGCCTGCAGGCAAGCCGGGTAGCTTGATGATTTTCAAATCGCCGTAGGTGGTCATGGCGACAGATCGGGGAATGGGGGTTGCGGTCATGTTCAGGGTGTGCGGGCGGGTCGGCAGCTTGTTGAAGGTGTCTCGCTGGGCGACGCCAAAGCGGTGCTGCTCATCAATGACCACCACAGCGAGGTTTGGCCATTTGATGCGTCGGGAGAACAGGGCGTGAGTGCCAATCACGATGGACGGAACACCTGACTTGATGTGCTCTCGGATGGCGCGCGCTTGCTCCGGGTCGGTAGAGCCGGTGAGCAGATGAATCGTCAGGCTGCCGGGCAGGCTCTTACGGAAAGACTCGTAATGCTGCTCGGCCAGAACCTCAGTGGGGGCAATCAGAGCAGACGTGTACCCGTTATGGGCAGCATGCAGCAACGCAAACGCGGCAACCGTCGTTTTACCGGCTCCCACATCACCCAGAAGTAGCGCGTTCAACGGGTGCGGGTTAGACTGCCCCGCCAGAATCTCAGAGACAGCAGCCTTCTGCCCATCAGTGAGACTGTACGGAAGCGAACGGACGTACTCATCAAGAACCCCGCCTGCAGTTTTGGTCAGCGGGTAAGCACTGGTGGCGGCATTGCGGTACCGCGTTTGTGCCAAGGTCAGCTGCATAGCAAACGCCTCGTCATAGGTGAGTCGAGTGCGCGCGGCATCAGCCTGCTCTTGCGTGGAAGGCAGGTGAATCTTCTGATGAGCCTCACCCAACGACATCAGGTGATGGCGAGCGCGCAGGTACTGCGGAAGGTAGTCAGGCTCGGGGCTGAGGGTAGGGATCAGGTGGGCTACCGCTGCGGCGATGGTGGCGGCAGGTACCTTCTTGGTGGCCGGGTAGGTGGCGGTGACCGGCTGCAGCAGAAGTAGCGGCGCCTTCTCGTAGATCGGCTTGTCGATGGTGTACCCGGCACCGGAGTATCCGGTGGTGAGGGTTCCGGAGATGAGCAGGCGCTCGCCGGCGGTGATGTCTTTGGACGCCTCAAAGCCGTTGAAGAAGGTGACGGTGACCGGTGCGTGTCCGGGGGTGTGTCCGTCGTCGGTGGTGCCGGTGACTAGAAGCATTTTCCGTCCGGTGCGGGTGGCCTTCAGGCGTTTTGAGGTGACCGTGACGTAGCAGGTAATCGGCTGGTTCAGGTGGTGGGGTGCGGGGTTTACGAGCGGGCCGTTCGTGGTGTAGCGGCGCGGGTAGTAGTCTCTCAGATCTGCCAGGGTGCGCAATCCAAGGTGGGATTCCATGGCGGATGCCGTCTCGTTAGGCAGGCAAGCCCATAGCGGGGTGTCGCCGCGGCGGGGCTGGTGCGGGCGCAGAACGTCGTTAAAGGGGTCGGTGAGCAGGGTGGGAAGATTCATAGGTACTTACGGGAAAAGACAGAAGAGAGGGGAGGTTAAACGATGGAGCCGACTCCCTGAAACTCTCCCCTCTTCAGGGGGATTGTCCGGGAGTCGGCTACATACTCACGCAAGGGTGAGGCTAGGAGTGCGCAGAAGCGGCGCGGTGACGCATCTGCTCTTCAATCCAGGCAACCGCCTGATCTACCTGCTGAGCAGAAACCGTCTCAGCATTAGGAGAGCCAAGGGCGGTATTCCACGCCGCCTTTGCCGCGTTAACTGCCTCTGCGTCTGCTAGTCCTAGACCTTTAGCGCCGGCGATAATGGCGCTCTTGGCCTGGTTCGAGGTGTACTCGGTCGGTGCGTTCGCAACCGGTGCCGGCGCACTCTCTTGATGCAAGAACGCCTGGTTGGCAGGCACGGATACAGGCGCAGGGGCAGGATCCACGTTCATCTGCTGCTGACCGACGATCTGTGCCTGGTCCTGAACCGTAGCGGGCGCTTCGGGGGCAGGTTCTTGCATCTGAGGCTCAGGAACCACAACCGGCGCCGCGGCGGCACCGGTAGCGGTTTCGTGAGGCGCGCTCGCTACTGCGTCACTGCTTCCCGGGGCGGGGCTGCTGTGGTGAATGGCGAGCGCCTCGGGGTCGGTAATGGGGGCGCTGAATCCCTTGGCGGGTGCGCCTCCAGCAATGAGGTGCGAGTTAGAGGGGACGGGGTTCAGGTCTGCGCCGGCAGCCTGGTTCCATTCGGCACCCCAATTCGGTTTGGTAGTGTCGAATCCGCCGTCCTCAAGGTGGGTGAGGACCCAGGGCGCGCGGGTCTTGGGTGCGTTCGCGTCCTTGTTCTTGGCGATCAGGACGCGGTGCCCAATGAGGCTGACAGCTTTCTGGTAGAGGTGCTGGCCGTCAAGGTTTCCACGCAGGGGTGCGGTACGGACTTCCTCTTCCAGCCAGGGGCCCGAACGGTCTTCCGGGTTGGGGGCGAGGAATCGAATAAATCCGCGGTACGCAATCTTCGGGTCGATATAGGCGGCTACGATGACGCCGTAGTACGCCTTGCCGTCGGGGTTATTGCTGTAG
>ERZ1674297.58-NODE-58-length-36301-cov-14.417812_pt1 | contig 36301 bp, 28 predicted proteins | sample MGYA00581112_ERZ1674297 | MGnify/ENA primary metagenome ERZ1674297 (study PRJEB41354, sample SAMEA4873322) | human saliva metagenome | biome: human-associated habitat [ENVO:00009003]; feature: mouth environment [ENVO:08000002]; material: saliva material...
TGTGCGGAATGCGCTTCCACAAAGCTCAGGGGAGTGACCTTAACATCCGGACCGAACGGCGAATCGGTCGGCACCAGCTCAATACCCGCACCCAGCTGGCGCAACGCCTCAATCATGAGCGCCGAATCGCGCGAATGTAGCGGCGCACGCAAATACGAGGGGGAATCAGCCAGAGCGGCAAGCAACAGATAACGGTTCGTGAGCGACTTAGAACCCGGAATATGCACCAGCGCGTTCTTGCCAGCGGCTTCGCTGGAGGCGGGTGCCAGGGGAGCGGACCAATCACCGGGGGAAAGCTGCACTGCTGCGTCGCTCATACATCCTCTTCTGGTTCAAATCATGGGGAGGGCGCAGAATCAGAGACGCTGCGCCGGTTGACGTCTACCCCTATTCTACCGGTTGAGGGTTTGCGAGCCGCTGAGGGCTCCAGCGATGAGATAGGTAGCGCGAACCAGACAACATGAACCAGACAGCGCAAACCAATCAATACGCGTAAAGGCGGCGCACCGTTATTGGTGCACCGCCTTCACGCATCGTCAGATGTCTGTACCCCCAGCGGGACATGAGCTTGGGACAGCTTAGAGGTTAGCCTCGGCGCAGAACTTCTGCACATCCTGCAGCAGACGCGCCTTCAGCTGCTCGGGCGCCTGCTGAGTGCACGAAGAACGCATCTTCTCACGAATCATCAGCTCAAAGTCCTTCACATCCGCGCACTCGGGGCAGGCATCCAGATGCGCCTGAACCGTGCGCAGCTGCTCGGGGCTCAGCTCCCTATCGAGGAATTCGTAGAGGCGCTTGAGGGTCGCCGAGCAGGGCTGGCCGCCGCAATCCTCCAGCGGCTCAGAAGCCGCGGAGGCTTCGGGGACAGAAGAATTCTTGTCTGTGGTTGACATCGTGGTTCCTTTCACACGGAAGGTATAAAGCGTTAGGGGAGTCTAGCCCCAACCTCATGGGGGGGGCTAGCTCACGTGTAGAAGAGCGAAGCTAAGAATCTGCAGGCGCCTCGGAGCCAGAGCCCGCCGTCGGGGACTTTACGCCCTTGGCCGCCTTAGTGCCCTTAGCGCCCTTGGTAGCCTTTGCAGGTTGCGCCTTAGCGCTCGCCTTCGCGGCTGCTTTCGCCTCAGCCTTCGCCTCTGCCTTTGCGATGGTTGACGGGCGCAGACCGTTCTCACGCGCATAATCGAGCAGCTTCTCACGCAGAATACGGCGGCCACGATGCAGGCGAGACATCACCGTGCCCAGGGGGATATCCAGAATCTCCGCAATGTCCTTGTACGCGAAACCCTCCACATCGGAGTAGTACACCACCATACGGAAGTCCTCAGACAGCTCATTCAGAGCCTCACGAACCTCCGTATTCGGCAGGGCGCTCAGCGCCTCCGCCTCGGCAGAACGCAGACCCACCGCATCATGCTCACCGGCCTGAGCCAGCTGCCAATCCTCCACCGTCTCACCCTGAGACTGCTGCGGCTCACGCTGACGCTTACGGTACAAATTGATGTACGTATTCGTCAGGATGCGGTACAGCCACGCCTTCAGGTTCGTACCCTCGGTGAACTGGTGGTACGAAGCAAAAGCCTTCATGTAGGTTTCCTGCACCAGGTCTTCAGCATCGGCAGAGTTGCGGCTCATCCGCAGGGCGGCAGCGTAGAGCTGATCCACATACTGCATAGCGTCCGCGGTAAAGCGTTCGCGTAGCTCGCGGGTATCCGCCGCGGTGTTGGTTTCAGCCATGTTTCTCCTCTACAGGAACGCGCCAGGCGTTCACTTCCATAACGTAGAATTCTTCTCTTTATTCCGCAGAATGCGCACAAACATCTGCGGGTAAAGCAAAACCCCGGGTCCGAATAATATCCGAAACGCCGGGGTTTTAAAGTGTATGCAAGATACCTTATGCGTTGGGGCGCTTACCGTGGTTTGCGCCGCCCTTACGACGGTCCTTGCGCTTACGACCGCGCTTGCTCATCAGAGCCTCCTTATAGTGTTCATGGATGCACGCCCCACCTTCGCGGTGCGCGCTCCCTATTACCTGCCCTAGCAGAGGCGGTCACCGAAAACCGGTGGCCCACGCTATAAGGGCAACGCCGTCTATTTTTTCATAGAAACGGCATGATTGCATCTTGGAACCGGGATATGAGCTAAAAAACACGAACTTTCTTCGCCTCAACTCACAACCCCAGCCGGGGGAGCGGGCTCTTAGCCGTGCTCAGGAATGTTCAGCCAGTTGTACCAGCCGCGGTGCAGAACCAGCCACGCCATCAGACCGTAACCGGACTGACCCGGGCGGCCGTCATTTGCGGCAAGGTCGTTGCGCCACTGCTCGTGATGCAACAGCGGGTTGAACGTATCCACGTACACATGGTTGCGGCGGGTCACCACATCCGCGTACGCTGCCGACAGGTCAGCGATACGGCGGTTACGCTCAGCGTCCAGGGTCGGCGGCGGACCAACAACCAGAACCTTAATGTTGTTCTGCGACGCCATGTCCACAATGTTCGCCAGGTTCAAACGCGAACGAGCGCTGGTCAGACCCAAATCAATGTCAAAGGTCGACGGAGCAATAATGAGGCGGTTATCAGCACCGGGAACGAAGCGGCGGCGCGCCTCCTCGAACCAGCGTGCATTCAGCTGCTCGCTACCTTCATTGGGGGCGGCAAGGTTATATGCCGCAATGGATGCGGTGGTCTGCGGGGTGCGCGCCATAACACGGCCAAACCAGCCGAGAGTACGGGGATCGCCAACACCGGCGAGCAGGTCATCGCCGACTGCCACAATTCGAATATTGCGTTGCTCCACGGAATTCTTTCTTCTGCAGTATGCGCCCGCCGTGAGAGGCGGCAAGGCACGTGAGTAATAGTCTTTATATCTAGGATAAGCGCTTACCGGCCTCTTTTCGAACTTAATACCCTATCCGGTAAGTATCCGAGACTAAAAAACCCGTCTGCCCACCAGAAACATCTGACGGGAAGACGGGTTTTGAAGAGCTAAATCATGAGCCGATCAGCTATAGAAGACCTTAGCCTTCGAAGACCTGCTTGAGCAGAGCCTCAGCCTCAGCTGCGTGCAGCTTACCGGTACCGGCAGCCGGGGAAGCAGCTGCGGAGCGGGAAGCAAGACGCACGCGGCGGTCCAGCAGCGGCAGCAGGTTCACAGCCATGAACGGCCACTGACCCTGGTTAGCAGGCTCGTCCTGAGCCCACACAATGTCGGTAGCGTTCGAGTACAGAGCCAGCTGCTCCTTGATCTCCTGCTCGGGCAGCGGGTACAGCTGCTCCACCGAGACAATAGCGGTCTTGGTGTCGCCGCGGCGCTCGCGCTCAGCTTCCAGATCGTAGTAGAGACGACCGGATACGAAGACCACACGCTCAACCTGAGCCGGGTTGATGCCCGAACGATCGCCAATCACCGGCTGGAACGAACCCTCGGTGAAGTCCTCGATGGAGGACGCAGCAGCCTTCAGACGCAACAGCTGCTTGGGGCTGATCACCACGAGCGGCTTGTACGGACGGTGCTGAGAGTGGCGACGCAGCAGGTGGAAGTGCGAAGCCGGAGTCGAGGGGCAGGCAACAGTCATGTTGTTCTCAGCGCAGAGCTGCAGGTAACGCTCAACACGAGCCGAGGAGTGGTCAGGGCCCTGACCCTCGTAGCCGTGCGGCAGCAGCATAACCAGCGAGGAGCGCTGGCCCCACTTCTGCTCGGAGGAAGACACGAACTCGTCAATGATGGTCTGAGCGCCGTTCGCGAAGTCACCGAACTGAGCCTCCCACACCACGAGCGAATCGGGGCGCTCCACCGAGTAGCCGTACTCGAAGCCGAGAACGCCGTACTCAGAGAGGAAGGAGTTGTAGATGCGGAACTTACCCTGGTCCTCAGAGAGGTGCTCCAGCGGCGACCACTCTTCATCAGTGATGTGATCGTGCAGCACAGCGTGACGCTGAACGAAGGTACCGCGCTGAACGTCCTGACCGCTCATACGAACGTCGGTGCCCTCCATCAGCAGCGAACCGAAGGCGAGCAGTTCGCCCATACCCCAGTTGATGTTGCCGGTGCGGCCCATCTCAACACGCTGCTCCATGAGCTTCTTCAGCTTCTTGTGGATGGTGAAGCCCTCAGGAGCCTTACCGAACGCATCAGCAATGTGCTGCAGAGTCTCACGGGAAATTGCAGTCTTACCGCCGTGAACGACCTCGGTGTTCTGCTGGGATGCGGGCAGTTCCAGACCGGAAACGTGCGCGCCAGCAGGAGCCGGTGCCGAAGACTGAGTCTCGACGAAGATAGCGTCCAGCTTCGAGTGGTAGGAGTCCAGAACTTCGTCTGCCTCTTCCTGAGAGACATCGCCGCGACCGACCAGGTCCTGTGCGTACAGGGTGCGGGTCGAGGGCAGGACGTCAATATCCTGGTACATCTTCGGCTGGGTCATCGACGGATCGTCAGCCTCGTTGTGACCGCGGCGGCGGTAGCAAATCAGGTCAATGACGACGTCGCGACCGAAGCGCTCACGGTACTCGAATGCCAGGCGTGCGGCGCGAACCACTGCGTCCGGGTCATCAGCGTTGACGTGGAAGACCGGAGCCTTAGTCATACGCGCAATGTCGGTAGCGTGGGTTGCGGTGCGGCCGTCGTTCGGCAGGGTGGTGAAGCCAATCTGGTTGTTCACCACAACGTGCACGGTGCCGCCGGTGGTGTACGCCTTCAGGTCAGCCATCTGCAGGGTCTCCATGACGATGCCCTGGCCAGCGAACGCTGCGTCACCGTGAATCAGGATCGGCAGGACCGGGTGACCCTCAACGCCCTGCTCGTTGTAGACGTCCTGCTTAGCGCGGACGATACCCTCGAGCACGGTGTTTGCAGCCTCAAGGTGCGAGGGGTTAGCAGCCACGTAAACCTGGGTCTGCTTACCGGAATCGGAGGTGAAGACGCCCTCGGTACCGAGGTGGTACTTCACGTCACCGGAGCCACCCTCGTAAGGTGCTGCGGTGCCGGAGAACTCACGGAAAATCTGAGCGTAGGACTTACCAGCAATGTTGGTCAGCACGTTCAGACGACCGCGGTGTGCCATACCAATGGCAACGCCCTTCAGGTCGTTGTTAGCGGCCTTGTCCAGCACAGCGTCCAGCAGCGGAATCAGGGACTCGCCGCCCTCCAGGGAGAAGCGCTTCTGACCCAGGTACTTGGTCTGCAGGAAGTTCTCGAATGCCTCAGCCTCAACCAGCTTGGAGAGAACACGCAGCTGCTCCTCGCGGGTGGGCTTAGCAACGCCGCGCTCCAGACGCTCCTGGAACCATGCGCGAACCTCGGGGTCCTCAGAGTACATGTACTCAACGGACAGGGAGCCGGAGTATGCCTCGTGCAGGCGCTCCAGGATGGTGCGCAGCGGCAGACGCTCGGAACCGCCGAAGCCACCGGTCGGGTAGACGCGGTCCAGATCCCACAGGGTCAGGCCGTAGTTCTCCAGCTTCAGGTCCGGGTGCGAACGCATCTTGTAACCAACGGGGTTGGTTGCTGCGGTCAGGTGGCCGTGCACGCGGTACGCGTGAATCAGCTGCTGAATACGTGCAACCTTAGAGATTTCCTGAGCGTCATCGACGTGGTTGTCGCGTGCCCAACGAACCGGCTCGAAAGGAACCTTCAGGTCGCGGAAGATTGCGTCGTAGAAGTCGTCGCCGCCAAGCAGGTAGTGCTCAACCAGCTTCAGGAACTCACCGGAACCTGCACCCTGAATGACGCGGTGGTCGTAGGTGCTGGTCAGGGTGATGATCTTGGACAGGCCCTGCTGGGTGATGAGCTTCTCGGACAGGCCGCGGAACTCAGCCGGGTACTCCAGCGCACCCACACCGATGATGGCTGCCTGGCCCTTGGAGAGACGGGGCACCGAGTGGACGGTACCAATACCACCGGGGTTGGTCAGCGAAACAGTGGTGCCGCGGAAGTCCTCAATGGTCAGCGCGCCGTTACGGCCACGCTTAACGATGTCGTTGTACGCATCCCAGAACTCGCGGAAGCTCAGCTTCTCAGCACCCTTGAGGTTCGGAACGACCAGGTTACGGGAACCATCGGGGCGGGGCAGGTCAATAGCCAGACCAAAGTTCACGTGTGCGTTGTGGATTGCAACGGGCTTGCCCTTCTCATCCACACCGTAGGTCACGTTCATCGAAGGCATCGCTGCCACTGCGCGAATTACTGCGTAACCAATCAGGTGGGTGAAGGAGACCTTGCCGCCGCGGGTGCTTGCCAGGTACTTGTTGATGGCAGCACGGTTCTCAATGAGCAGCTTTGCGGGGACCGCACGAACGGTGGTTGCGGTGGGGACAGTCAGCGACTCTTCCATGGTCGTGACGACTGCCTTAGCAGGGCCGCGGAGGGGGACAATCTTGTCTTCAGCAGGTTCCACAGGTTCAGCCTTCTTGGTAGCAGCGGGAGGGGTGGGGTTAGCAGGTGCAGCCGCAGGCTTCGGTGCCGCGGGGGCGGGAGTTGCTACAGGTGCGGCAGGTGCAGCCGGTGCGGCGGGTGCCGCAGCAGGAGCTGCACTAGCGGTACCGGCGCCTCCCAGCGCCTTGTCGATGGTCTCAAAAATGGGCCACCATGAAGGGTCCACGAGGTTCTTGTCCTTCTGGTAACGCTCGTACTGTTCTTCAACGAACCATTCGTTACCGGCAAATTCCTCAGGCACCAGATGTTCTGGCAGATTTGGCACGTTAAACGCCTCTTCCAATTAGTGTGAATTTATCCGTCGCGTCCGGGACTCTCCCCGGCATAGACGACCCGCGTCTTCGAGGGGCGAATCATCACGCTGAGCATGTGCGCATCGCCTAAGATGGTGGCCGTATGTGCGGGGTGCGCACCGTACAAACCTGCCTAGCGTGCCGTGAACGTCGGGGTTCATCCGCTTGCATGGCGGCACACTCATGCTCCTATGTATAAGTGTAAAGAGAAGCACGGTGAACTTTCCAGCTCATCGCGCTATATCCGCAATGCAATTTTTCACTCTTACGGATTAGCAATGAGCCGCGTGCGCAACAAGTGCTGTCTTGTACTTGTGAGCAGACACTCTACAGCACTGGGAAGAGACGAAACCTTCGCTAAAATATGGGGTATGGATGACCCTTTGAGTAAGACTCTGACTACTAGCCAGCGCAGAATACTGCCCGCGTACTCTGCACAACACGGCACTGTAACACCCAAAAACACCACCTCCGATGCTCAGCATCTGGACAGCCTGGCTGCGGGGCTACCCCGCCAAGCCCAAGGCGCAGCACACCAGTCGATGGAGGCGGTGGCTGAGTGGATCTGATTCTCCTACTCATCGGCCTGCTCCTCATCCTGGGTACCGGCTTCTTCGTTGCCGTAGAGTTCTCACTCGTGGCGCTCGAAACCGCCACCGTGCAGCAGGCAAAGGACTCCGGCGATAAAGCCGCCGACGCCGTCCTGCGCTGCCTCAAGACACTCTCCACTCAGCTGTCCAGCTGCCAGATCGGCATCACCATCACCACGCTGCTGACCGGTTACACCCTCGACGCCGCCATCAAGGCGCTCACCACCGGCGCCATCAGCAGCCTGGGTCTGCCCACTAGCGTGACCGACATACTCACCCTGGTGCTGGCGATGCTCATCGCAACCCTGCTCTCCATGGTCGTCGGCGAACTGCTGCCCAAGGGCCTCGCTATCGCCGAACCCTACGATGTGGCCCGTCGAGTCGCCCCCGCGCAGCTCGCCTTCACCCGCGTCATGTCCCCGCTCGTGCGCATCATGAACGGCTCCGCCAACTGGATCCTCGGACGCTTCGGCATGGAAGCCAAGGAAGAACTCTCCGCGGCACGCACCCCCGAAGAGCTCTCCTCCATGGTGCGTCGCTCCGCAGAAGAAGGCACCCTCGACTCCGACGCGGCTCGCTTCGTGGACCGCACCCTGCGCTTCTCCGAGCTGACCGCCTCCGAAGTCATGACCCCGCGCGGCCAGGTCGCCATGCTCGAAGACACTGCCCCCGTTGCCGAAGTCATCAAGCTGGCACGCTCCACCGGCCACTCCCGATTCCCCCTCTATAAGGGCGACCACGACAACATCGTGGGCGTCGTGCACGTGAAGAAGGCGGTCGGTGTGCCCCCGGAGGTACGCGAAACCCTCGAAGCCGGCGCCCTCGCAGAAGACGTGCTGCAGGTCCCCGAAACCCTGCACCTGGATGCGCTGCTCACCCAGCTACGCCAGGGCGCCCTGCAGCTCGCCGTGGTCCTCGACGAATACGGCGGAACCGCCGGCATCGCAACCCTCGAAGACCTCGTCGAAGAAATCGTCGGCGAAGTCTCCGACGAACACGACCGCGGCCGCACCGAACGCCCCCTACGCTACGGCAACGGCGACTGGGTGTTCTCCGGCCTGCGCCGCCCCGACGAAATCAACACCCTCATCCCCGGGCTCGAGGTTGAGGAAAGCCCCGAATACGAAACCGTCGGCGGCTTCATGATGGAACGGCTCGGCCGCATCCCCGAAGTAGGCGACAGCGTCCCCGTAACCGGCGGTACCCTGCGCGTCGATACCCTCGAAGGCCGCCGCGTGGACCGCATCCGATTCACCCCCACGCCCGCCACTAGTGCACAGGAACAGACCGAGAAGGGAGGCAACGCATGAACGACTGGGTAGCCATCGCACTGCTCGTCATCCTGCTCGCCGGAAACGCCTTCTTCGTCGCCGGTGAATTCGCCATCATGTCCACCCGACGAGCACAAATCGAACCGCTCGCCGAAGAAGGCAATAAGCGAGCGCAGACCGTCATCTACGCGCTAGAAAACGTCTCGCTCATGCTCGCCACCTGCCAGCTGGGCATCACCATCTGCTCGCTGCTGATTCTGAACGTCTCAGAACCGGCGCTGCACCACATGCTGGAGGTGCCCCTGCACCTGGTCGGCCTGCCCCACGCCATTGTGGACGTAATCGCCTTCGGTATCACCCTGATCCTGGTTACCTACCTGCACGTGATCTTCGGCGAGATGGTTCCCAAGAACGCCGCCGTGACCCTCGCCGCCCGCGGTGTGGCTCTCTGGATTGTGCCGACCCTGGTGACCTTCTCCAAGATTTTCGCCCCCGTGGTCGCCCTGCTGAACAACCTGTCCAATAAGCTGCTGGCTCTTATGAAGGTCGACGCGAAGGACGAAGTCGCCTCCACCTTCACCCTGGGCGAGTTGCAGACCATCGTGGCAACCTCAACCGCAGAAGGCACCGTGGAAGACGACGCCGGCGTGATTGAAAGCGCCCTCGAATTCACCGAGAAGGACGTCTACGAAATCATGGTGCCCGGCGATAAGCTCGTCACCCTGCCCTTCGGCAGCACCCCCTCCGAACTGGAACGCGCCGTGGCACGCAGCGGCTACTCCCGCTTCGTCATTACCGACAGCGACGGAACCTACATGGGCTACCTGCACGTGAAGGACGCCCTCGCCATCGCCCCCGAGCGGTTCGAGGAGCCCTTCCCCTGGTACAAGCTGCGTTCCCTGGATACGCTCACCCCGACTACCGATATTGATGATGCGCTCGCCTCCATGCAGCGCAGCCGAACCCATATCGCACAGGTTATGGATGAACAGGGCGTAACCCTCGGCGTGGTCTTCCTCGAAGACGTGCTGGAGGAGCTCGTCGGCGAAATCAACGACACCACCCAGGATGCGGTGCGTGAGCGTGTACGCCGACAGCAGGCGCGCGAAGTCCAGTAGCCGCATGAAGCACAGTAACCGCATCGTGAGATATCCCGAATAAAACGGGAGAATCTTTGAACGCACAGTCCGCCCGGCGCCCTCGTCAAGGAGGGCGCGGGGCGGGCTGTTTTGCGGTCAAAAACGGCTTATGGGTGCTCCCAAGGGGTGGTCTCAGGCGGCGGGATGAAGCGGCAGTATAAAGTAGCGGTGGGGGAGCGCAGTAGGCTGAGCTAACTATCCCTGTTGCATAAGCTACTAACAGGGAAAAGGGTTGCCTAACAGCACCCAAATGACAACAATAAAGAGTTGTTTATACGGGTGTGCGCATGATGTAGTTAAGGAACCTACAGACTAGAACGAACCGAAAGAGAGCCCTCATGTCGCACCCGAAGATCACCCGCAAGCACTTCCTCACCGCAATGGGCTCACTCGCCGCGTCCTCCCTGCTACTGGCAGGCTGCGCAACCGAGAACAGCACCTCCTCCGGTTCGTCCTCCTCGGCTGGCTCCAACAATGGCAAGGTGAAGGTCGTCGCCTCCACCGACGTCTACGCAGACATCGCCAAGCAGGTCGGCGGCGACTACATTGAGGTCACCGCACTCATCGCCTCCACCAGCACCGACCCCCACTCCTACGAAGCCACCAGCGCCGACCGCCTCAAGGCAAAGGACGCTTCCCTGATCGTCATCAACGGCGCAGGCTACGACCTGTTCCTCGAAGACCTCGCCGGCAAGGACAACGCCTCCCAGAAGATCGTGAACGCGGTCAAGGTCAGCGGCAAGCTCACCGACGCCGAATACACCCACCTGGTCGAGGACCACCGCGGCGGCGAACACCACGAAGACGGCGGCGACCACGCCCACGCACACGAGTTCAATGAGCACCTCTGGTACGACTTCGAAACCATGAAGAAGGTCGCCCAGAAGATCGCTGAAGAGCTCGCAGGCCTCGACTCCGCACACGCTGAGACGTTCCGCACCAACGCATCCACCTTCTCCAAGGAACTGGACGCACTGGACACCACCGCCAAGGCAATCGCCGGTGAAGGTAAGAAGTACCTGTCCACCGAGCCCGTGCCGGACTACCTGATTTCCTCCACCGGCGCAGAGAACGCAACCCCCAGCGAATTCGCTGAGGCGGCAGAAGCCGGCAACGACGTCCCCGCCCTCGTCCTGAAGGAAACCAAGGACATGATCACCGAGAAGAAGGTCCAGCTGCTCGCCTACAACGAGCAGACCTCCACCTCTCAGACCAACGAGGTGCTGCAGGCAGCTAAGGACGCCTCGGTGAACTACGTATCCTTCACCGAAACCCTGCCGGAAAACACCAACTACCTGGCATGGATGAAGACCAACGTCAGCAACCTCGAAAAGGCGCTCTCCTAAGTGACTGACAACAATAACGGTGCCGCCCCCGCGATTTCCATTCGCGGGGGTAGCCTCGCTTTCGGGGCCCGCACCCTCTGGAAAGATCTAACCCTCGACATCGGCGCAGGCGAATACTTCGCCGTGCTCGGACCCAACGGCTCCGGCAAGTCCACCTTCCTCAAAGTCGTTCTCGGCTTGACCGGACTCAACGCCGGAGAAATCTCTGTGCTCGGCAAACCCGCACGTTTGGGCAACGCTGGCGTCGGCTACGTACCGCAGCAGAAGTCCATCCCCACCTCCACCCCGATGCGTGCCCGCGACCTCGTGGGACTTGGCGTGGACGGGCACCGCTGGGGCATCCGCCTGCACGGCCGCAAATACCGCGCCAAGGTTGACGAACTCCTCGAAGCCGTCGGCGCGACCGAATACGCGAACGTGCCGGTGGGGCTGCTCTCCGGCGGTGAGCAGCAGCGCCTGCGTATCGCCCAGGCGCTCGCGAACGACCCGAAGATTCTGCTGGCTGACGAGGCGCTACTCTCCCTGGATCTCAACCACCAGTACGCGGTGGCTGAGCTGATTCACCGGTTCAACCGTGAACGCGGCGTGGCGGTAGTGTTCGTGACCCACGAAATCAACCCCATCATTGAGCATGTGGATCGTGTGCTCTACCTGGCGAACGGTCGTTTCACGGTCGGCTCGGTGGAAGAGGTCATGACCAGCGAGACTCTCACCTCCCTGTACGGAACCCCTGTGAGCGTGCTCAAGTCTAATGGCCGTTACGTGGTGGTGGGTGAGACTCACGCCAGCGACCACTGCCATATTGAGGGCACCGACCAGAACATTCACGGCTCCCACCTGAAATCTGGTCTTTCTGAACCGCAGCGCACTCTACACCTTCCGGGAGGAACCACTCGATGACCATTCTTGCTTCCCTCCCCGCTCTGGCACCGGTTGCCGCCGCGCAGAACGATTTGCTCTCCCGTATCTTCGTTTTTGACCGCTACGGCGAGCTGCTGCAGATGCTGCAGAACTCCATTTTTGCTGGCGCTGTGCTAGGCCTTATTGGCGGTTTCGTCGGCATTTTCGTGATGATGCGCGACCATGCCTTTGCGGTGCACGGCGTCTCTGAAATGTCTTTCGCGGGTGCAGCCCTTGCCCTGTTGCTCGGCTATGACGTGGTGACCGGCTCCATGGTCGGTTCGATTGCCTCGGCTCTGCTGATTGCCTTTCTGGGTTCTAAAGCGAGCAATTCGAACTCGGTCATTGGTGCGCTCATGCCGTTCGGCCTGGGCTTGGGTATTCTCTTCCTCTCCCTGTACCAGGGCCGTAGCGCGAATAAGTTTGGTCTGCTGACCGGTCAGATCGTGTCCGTGGATGCCGACCAGCTGCACACCATGATTATTGGTGCGGTGGTTATTATTTCCCTGCTGGTGATGGTGTGGCGTCCGCTGAGCTTTGCTTCCCTGGACCCGGAGGTCGCGCGCGCTAAGGGCGTGCCGATGCGCTTCCTGTCCCTGGTGTTCATGGTGATTCTGGGTATTGCTGTGGCGCTGTCGGTGCAGGTGGTCGGTTCGCTGCTGGTGCTGGCGCTGCTGATTACTCCGGCGGCTGCGGCGATGCAGGTAACGGCATCTCCGGTACGCACCCTGATTCTGTCGGTGCTGTTTGCGGAGGCGTCTATTGTGGGCGGTATTCTGCTGGCTCTTGCCGGTTCGCTGCCGATTAGCCCCTACGTGACCAGTATTTCCTTCCTGATTTACGTGGTGTGCCGTGTGATTGGTGGCGTGAAGCGCCGCCATAGCGCGTCGGGCCGCCAGCTGGCTGAGAAGGCATAAGATCTATAGAAAGAGCCCCACCTCGGGAATGAGGTGGGGCTCTTTCGTTGTCGTGCTGTGTTAGCGCTACGGGTCATGTACCCGGTGCGCAATGCGGGCTCAACCTGTGTGGCGTTGTGTTGTCCTGTCCAGATGCCCTGTGTGTCGTGCTGTAGTGGCGCCGAAGATCTTTGAAGACGCCGTATCCTTCGTTGAGAAGGTTTTCCCCGGTGGGGGAGAGCTCCTCAGATGGAGGGGCTTAGAGGTTGCGGCTTAGCCTGCAACGTTAGCGTGCAGCGCCGCCCTGCGATTCTTCCTCGCGACGTGCCAAAGTGCAGTCCGGGCAGTAACCGGTCACTTCAACCACGTGCTCCAGCTCCGAGAAGCCGTGCTGCTTACCCATGGCCAGTGCCCAGTCCTCGAGGGCGGGTGCTTCCAGCTCAATGGCGGTGCCGCATCGGCGGCAGAGCAGGTGGTGGTGGTGATCTTTCACCCGGCAGTGGCGGTACAGGGTCTCACCCTCAACGCCCTTGACCGAGTCGAGCTCACCGGCGTTAGCCAGCGACTGCAGCACGCGGTAGGTGGTTGCGAGAGAGACCTGTTCCTTGCGGTTCGCGAGGGTCAGGTGCAGATCCTGTGCTGAGATGAAATCGCCGAGCTCTTCCATGGTCGCCTTGATGATGCGACGCTGGCGGGTATTTCGGGCTTCGGCGGGCTTCGTAATTCTCCGTACGGGAATATGAGTGTCCATTGCTGAACCTTTCGGGGCGGAAATCCGTCCCATTGTGTGGTCGATCTTGTCTTACGACTTTACACTAGAGGCGTTCAAAAGGTGGTTGATTTGCGCTTTATCTCAAAAATTGAAGTCATCAACAGGCACGAATGAGGGTTAACGGTAGACTAAAACTATGAAAATGACGAAGTACACCCACTCATGTATCCGCCTTGAGAATGAGGGGCGCACCCTCGTTCTTGACCCCGGCAACTTTGCTGCAGAAGGCGAACACGCCACCGCGCTGGAAGGCGCCGATTACCTGTTCGTGACCCACGCGCATCCGGACCATTTTGACGGCCCGTCGGTGCTGCCGCTGATTGCTCAGCGTGCCGAGTCGCAGACCCCGTTGAAGATTTGGGCTCCCGAGGCTGTTGCCCAGGTCATTAAGGAGGCTGTGCCCGCTGCCGAGGTTACCGTTGTTTCCTCTGATTCTGAGTTCAGCATCCCCGGTTTTGAGGTGAAGACCTACGGCGGTCAGCACGCACTGATTCACCCGCTGATTCAGACCATCGCCAATGTCGGTTACCTGATTAACGGTGCCTTGTACCACCCGGGTGACTCGCTGGTGGTTCCTCACCGCGTGCGTGCGAATACCGTTCTGGTGCCGATTCACGCGCCCTGGTCGAAGGTTCAGGAAGTCATTGATTTTGTGATTGCGACCGGCGCTCAGCGTGTGGTTCCGATTCACAATGGCATGATTAACCAGAACGGCACCGGCATTATTGAGGGTCTGGTGACGAACTTCGGCGCGAAGTACGGCACTGAGCTGAAGCACCTGAACCCCGGTGAGAGCATTGAGGTTGAGGCGTAAGCCTGACCACTGAGCTTCAAACGTGCCGGTGACGGCGCATGAAGGAGATTATTGTGAGCACGATTTTTACCAAGATTATTGAGGGTGAGATTCCCGGCCGCTTCGTCTGGAAGGACGAGCACTGCGTCGCCTTCCTGGACATCATGCCCCTGTCGGAAGGTCACCTGCTGCTCGTTCCCCGCGCAGAGATTGACCGTTGGCCCGACCTGCCGGCTGAGCTGGCGGCGCACCTGTTCGCTGTGGCGCACAAGATTTCTGGTGCCCTGGATCAGGCGTTTGATAAGGACCGTGTGGCTCTGATGATTGCGGGCTTCGACGTTCCGCACACCCACATCCACCTGTTCCCGGCTGACGGCATGGCTGACTACGATCCCGCTAACGCGAAGAAGGATGCTACCGCCGAAGAGCTGGATGCGGCTGCTGAGAAGGTGCGTGCTGCCCTGCGCGAGCGCGGCCACGGCGAGTTCGTGCCGGAGGCATAAGCGCCCTTTACAGCGTGTATAAACACGACAGCGCGTATAACCACGAAGGAGCCGCCCTCTACACAACAGTAGAGGGCGGCTCCTTCGTTGCTATATCCCGTTGCTATGTTCCGGCGGGAAAGAAGCTTAGTGCTTTTCAGCCTTGGAGATCTGCTCAGCCAGGTCCTCGGGGGAGAGGTTAGCGGAGGAGAACTCGGGGGTCAGCGGCAGGTGCAGCTGCAGGCCGGTACCGGGGCAAATCTCGACCTTTGCCGAGCGCAGCTTGAAGTCGACCACGTGACCGCCCTGAACGCGCTCATCATCGATAAAGTGGGCGTGGCAGCCGGGCACCGAGATGCCCTGCTCGTAGATCGGGGTGCGGAAGCCAACAATCGTGCCGGTCACGTTATCGAACTGGACAATGTCCTCATTCTCGGTGGCCGCAACCATCTTCGGGTAGGGCTTCTCCTGCTTGATGACGGTGCGGGTGCGGACCCATTCGAACTCGCCGTAAATCTTGATGGCGTACATGTAGTTCTTGGAGACGGTGAAGTCATCCAGAATCTGCGAGGCAGACTTACGGAGTAGGTTATGCGGTAGTTCGCGCTTAATCATGGGCACGAAGTTGGTGACCACGGCGTAGGGGGTCTGCTGGCGCAGGTCGGGCAGGGATACGGAGCCGTCGTGGCGCACCTGGTAGCAGACGCCGTCGAGGACGACCATTTCGCCGTCGAGGCCGTTGAAGGTACCCACACCGAAGTTGCCGTGGCTCAGAAGCTCACCGATGGTCATCTCGCCATCGTAGATGCCGTCCAGCAGCTGGGACATGAGGCCGGTCTGAAAAACTTCGTTACGGAAAACAGTTTCACCGTTTAGGATGGTCGGCTGATATGCCATGAGATTTCTCCTCGTTACAGTGGATGCGGCGTCAGACGGGTCGGTCGGTCATCGGCGATACTCGCCCTAGCTGATGCTAAAAAGGGGAAGGGCGGCGGGGAGAACACGGCGTTGTGATGTCGTTTCTCTAGGAATTCGTAGGTGACGCAGGCCGGGCGCACGCACTTTCATTGTACGCCCGTGCAGGAAGAACCCCGGGACTAGCGGGTACGACATCTTATGATGTGGCCCGCGACCTGCTCCTACAAGGGAAGAGGGGGAGGGCCCGCTAGAGCTCCAGAACCATCTCCACATGCTCAATTCCAACCTCAAGATACGGCTCTCCCACCTGCACAAACCCCGCTGCACCGTAGTAGCTGTCCTTTAGGTAGGACTGGGCGCTAATCACCAGCTGACGAGTTTCCGTATTTTCACGGACCCAGCTAATCGTCTCATGCAGTAGGGCGCGCCCCAGGCCGGTGCCACGCGCCTCCTCACGGACAGCTACTCGACCGACGGTCCAAGCACCCTGGATGGGGCGATGATAGCCGTCATCTACTGTCATAAGATCAAAGATTCTTAAGTATGCTAAGATCCGCCCAGACTCATCTGTGTGGAAGAAATGAATACACTCAAAATCAGCCTCATCGGGTTCTTGCGCAAGAATCTGCTGACCCACTGTAAAGACCATCGAACGCGTGATATGAATCTGCTGCAGTTCTCGTAGAGTCAGCTCATTGAAATGCTTGGCCTGAAAATGCGGGGGCGTTAAAGAGGAAGGAAACAAGAGGCTCTCGATCTTTCGTTGGAGGTCAGGGAATGAGCGTACTCCATTAAGGGAATTTGCGTGCAGGAACAGAACCAAAAGCCGCTCTGTGAAATGTAGCGGTATAACCCTCCACAGGTATTTATTGCTCACAATATATCCGTGCAGATAACCATCTAGACCGCGCATGAATTAATAAAGCTCTTATACTGAGAACGTTATTATCACTCAACACCTTGGAGGTAACTCTATGTCTATCGCTGCTATCATGACCTGGACTCTGCAATCAGAAATTCCAGTACCTCAGGATGCTCAAGCCCTTTTGGGGCCGGGCGAAAGCGCCGTCGCAGCCTTTGCTACTTTCCGCGATTCCGCTATTTTCACGACTCACCGACTCATCATTCGTGATGCTCAAGGCCTGACCGGTAAGAAGGTAGAAATGTACTCGCTGCCTTACTCCTCGATTCATATGTGGTCTTCTGAAAATGCAGGAAACCTGTTCGACGCGAATAGTGAAATTGCTCTATGGACGAAGGTTGGCTACATCAAAATCAAGCTGGGCCGAAAGATTGACGTCCGCAAGCTTGACCGGCTCATCGCTCAGCAGGTTCTAAACGCTCAGCAACATTAGGGCATAAAAATAGACTGGCGTTCCCTCCGGTTGCACGACAAAAAGGGAGGGAACGCCAGCACCAACAGCTTAGCCCTTAGAGCCGCTCTAAGCGCAACTAAGGCACACGAAGCTCAACAAGGCAGAAAAATATTAGACACGAACCGTCATCAAAATAGTCCGGTGAGCCTGCACCCCGTAGAAACCCTGCAGACACCCAGCAGAAAACACAACAACGGCCTATACGCTCCCAAAGGAACGTATAGGTCGTTGTGCGCTATCTAGAACTTGCCCCAGAACCCACCCCGGAATTTACCTCAGTGCGGGTGCGGGGCAAAGCCCAGAAGGAAAGATGAGACGCCAGCGAATTAGACGCCAGCGAATTAGACGCCAGCGAATTAGACGCCGTAGTACAGCTGGTACTCAAGCGGGTGCGGAACCAGCGAGAGCGGCTCCAGCTCGTTCTTACGCTTGTAGTCAATCCAAGCCTGAATCAGGTCCTCGGTGAAGACGCCGCCCTCGAGCAGGAAGTCGTGGTCAGCCTCCAGAGCCGCCAGCGCCTCCTCCAGGTTAGCCGGAGCCTTCTTGATGTCCTTAGCCTCTTCAGCGGGCAGCTCGTACAGGTCCTTATCGATCGGTGCCGGCGGCTCAATGCGGTTACGGATACCGTCCAGACCAGCCATCAGCTGAGCAGCAAACGCGAAGTAGGGGTTAGCGGAGGGGTCCGGTGCACGGAACTCCAGACGCTTAGCCTTCGGGTTGGTGCCGGTAATCGGGATGCGGATACCGGCGGAACGGTTACCCTGCGAGTACACCATGTTGATGGGAGCCTCGTAGCCGGGAACCAGACGCTTGTAAGAGTTCACGGTCGGGTTGGTGAATGCCAGAACAGCAGAGGAGTGCTCAATCAGACCGCCAATGTACCAGCGTGCGGTGTCAGAGAGGTTAGCGTAGCCGCGCTCATCGTAGAAGAGGGGCTCGCCGTCCTGCCACAGCGACTGGTGGCAGTGCATACCGGAGCCGTTGTCACCGAACACGGGCTTGGGCATGAAGGTCACGGACTTGCCCCATGCGTCTGCGGTGCCCTTGATGACGTACTTGAATTTCAGCAGGTCGTCAGCAGCCTTGGTGAGGGTGTCGAACTTGTAGTTGATTTCTGCCTGGCCGGCTGCGCCCACCTCGTGGTGGCTACGCTCAACCTCAAGGCCAACCTCGTCCATTGCTACGCACATTGCGTCACGCAGGTCAGCCTGCTTGTCGACGGGGGAGACGGGGAAGTAGCCGCCCTTGACGGGGGTCTTGTTGCCCAGGTTGCCGCCCTCTTCCTTCCGGCCGGTGTTCCAGGGTGCCTCATCGGAGTCGATCTTGTAGAACACGGAGTTCGGCTCGACCTGGTAGCGGACGTCCTCGAAGACGAAGAATTCAGCCTCGGATGCGAAGAATGCGGTGTCTGCAATGCCGGTGGACTGCAGGTACGCCTCGGCACGCTCAGCGACACCGCGGGGGTCACGGTGGTAGGGCTCGCCGGTGCGGGGGTTCACGATGGAGCAGATGATGACCAGGGTCTTCTCAATGCGGAAGGGGTCAACGTACGCGGACTGAACGTCGGGGATCAGCTGCATGTCGGACTCTGCAATGCCCTGGAAGCCGCGAATGGAGGAGCCATCAAAAAGCTGGCCGTTGACGAAGAAATCGTCATCAATCGCCTTAGCGGGCAGGTTGAAGTGCTGCTGCACGCCGGGCATGTCGGTGAATCGGATATCAACGAAGACTACTTCTTCGTTCTTGATAAAGTCGAGAACTTCCTGGGGGCTGGTAAACATGAGGACTGCTCCTTGTTCGACTGACGGTGCAGGAGGGTATCTTCCCTCATCACATTCAGTCTTTGGTTTAGTTTTTGGCCGCGGGCAAAACCCTGTGACATATCAAGCATAGTGGTTATTTTTTGCGCGTGCGTGACTATCGTGTTTCGGTAATGTTACAAATCCTGGAAAGGAGTTACATCTTGGTTGCCTCACGAAACACAGTAGAGATGCTAACGCCCTCAGTAGAGCCAGTAGCAAAGCCAATATCAATGCCAGCAACAGCGCAATAACCGGGCGTAACAAAAGGCCCCGACCCTCCCCACACGGGAAGAGCCGGAGCCTTCAAAACCTCATATCAGCGTCTCGCTTAGCGGCCGCGCATCGCACGACGGTCGGGGCGTGCACGCATCGGGTCAACACCCTTCGGCAGACCATTCATCGGGTTACGCATAGTGTTCAGAGTGCTCAGGCGACCAGAAACAACCTGCATCTCCTGCTGAGTCAGAGCCTTCGGAAGCTTGTTCATAGTCTTCACAACGTCCTTGAGCTCAACCTGACCCTCATCGTGACCGGTCTCAATCACATGAACCGGCACACCGGGAGCCACACGAGCCAAGTGCTTCTTCTCAGTGTTCACCAGCGAGTTCACGCGGCTGTGAGGGCCCTCGGTCACCAGCACAATACCGGGACGGCCCAGCGCACGGAACACCAGATCCTGGTTGCGGTTCGCAGCAACGGGCTGCTCCTCAACAATCCAGCCGCGGCGCACCGAGTTCATCGCCGCACCACTACGACCGGGCTGGTTCTCAATCTGAGCAAAAGCCGCAGTCTGCGCGCGGCGACCCAGCAGAAGCATCGCCACAATAGCGGCAACGCCCAGACCCAGAATCAGGAAAGTAATCCAGTTACCCAGGGCAATACCGATGAGGAGGAAAACCAAAAGGGTACCCAGAGCCGACAGACTCAGAATCCAACCGATATTCGGGTCGGACTTCTTGGTCATCTGGTAGACCTGCTTCATCTGGGCGAAAGTGCCCGGAGTGCGTTCCTTCTTCTTTTTCTTCTCTTCGCGCTTATCTGCCACGATTCTTCCTCGGCTGGTTCTTCCGCGGCCCCGAGAAGCGCCTCAAACGCTCACGGAACCATAGTGACGTAACGATGCAGTGTATGCCTGCAATTTTTCTAGTTTACCCTACCCGCACAAGGGGCGGTGCATAAGGGGAGGCTCCCCGAACACCGGACGAACACCGGGTTCGAGGAGCCTCAACGCTCTCAGAAAGATTCTGAAAAGGCTTAGTAGCCCGCAGCCACCAGGGAGGAGGCTTCCTGCAGAGCTGCACCCTCACCCTCAATGTGGGCAAGGTTCTCAGGAATCGGGTAGCCGTTCTTACGCATTGCACGAGCCCACAGGCGACCTGCACGGTACGAAGAACGAACCATCGGGCCCGCCATAACGCCAGCGAAACCAATCTCCTCAGCCATGTTCGCAAAATCCACGAACTGCTGCGGCTTCACCCAACGCTCAATCGGGTGGAAGAGCGGGCCGGGGCGCAGGTACTGGGTGAGGGTAATGATGTCACAGCCAGCATCGTGCAGATCGCACAGCGCCTCGTAAATCTCGTCGTCGGTCTCGCCCATACCCAGAATCAGGTTGGACTTGGTGACCATGCCGCCTTCCTTAGCCTGGGTAATAACATCCAGGGAACGCTCGTAACGGAACGCCGGGCGAATCTGACGGAAGATACGGGGGGCGGTCTCCAGGTTGTGCGCGAACACCTCAGGCTTAGCGTCAATCACCTTCTGAACATGCTCGGGAACACCCTTGAAGTCGGGGACGAGCATCTCAACACCGGTGTTCGGGCACATCTTGTGAATCTGACGGGTAGTCTCTGCGTACAGCCACGCACCGCCGTCTTCCAGATCGTCACGAGCAACACCGGTCACGGTTGCGTAACGCAGACCCATGACCTTCACGTTCTTAGCAACCTTGAACGGCTCAGCGTAGTCAACAGCAACAGGCTTGCCGGTCGCAATATTGCAGAAGTCGCAACGGCGGGTGCACTCGGAACCACCAATCAGGTAGGTTGCCTCACGGTCTTCCCAGCACTCGTAAATATTGGGGCAGCCAGCCTCTTCACACACGGTGTGCAGGCCCTGACCGCGAGCCAGCTCGCGCATCTCGTTGTATTCGGGGCCAACAATAGCCTTGGTCTTAATCCAGTGAGGCTTCTTTTCAATGGGAACCTCAGCGTTGCGGGCCTCCACACGCAGTAGCTTGCGTCCTTCAGGTGCGGTGCTCAAAAGTCTTCTCCTTGGTCTAGATGTGCCCTCTGTGCAGGTGGGCCATCTTCTATTTTACGCCCGCTCAGGCGTAGGTGAAACTGATTTTCGTATATGACGAACAAAGCCGGACGCGTTACGTGTACGGCCTGCTCGATGCTTCTTGACTGCGTCTAACCCTGCGTTTAGTCCTGCGCCGCAATGGGCTCGAAAGACTCTGCCAGGCGGTCCTGGTACTTCAGAAGCTCCGCCTCCAGCGGCTCCAAAATATCGGCGGGGGTGACGGTGTGGCCCAGCTGCTCCGAAATAGTGGTAACACCCGCATCGCTAATGCCGCAGGGAATGAACTGCTGGAAAGGTGCGGTGTCGTTGCAGCAGTTGATTGCGAAGCCGTGCATGGTGGTGTTACGCGAAACGCGCATGCCCAGTGCCGCGATCTTCTTGTCCTGGGTGATGCCGTCGCCCAGAATCCACACGCCGCTACGGCCCTCAACGCGCTCACCCTTAATGCCCAGGCCGGCCAGGACGTTAATGATGATTTCCTCGATGATGCGCACATACGCCACCACGTCAATGGGCTCGGGCAGGCGCAGAATCGGGTAGCCGGTCAGCTGGCCGGGGCCGTGCCAGGTCAGCTTGCCGCCGCGGTCAATCTTGACGACGGGGGTGGATTTGTCTGCGGGGTACTCGTGGTCTTCGGTGCGTTTACCGGCAGTAATCACTGCCTCGTGCTCAAGTAGAAGAATCGTATTCTGGCGGGTGCGGTTAGCCACCTCATCGTGGATGCGGTACTGCTTGTCCAGGCACTCAACATAGTTCACATAGTTCGGGGCGAAGCCCACGCGTTCAATCGTCACAGACATACTTTCTACCTTAGTACTGCTATTGGAGGGAAGAAAATTAGGGCGCCCTGAATCACGTGATGAGCGAACACGTCGGAATGTTACGTGAGGGTGTGCTCAAGGGGAGGAACGGTGAATAAGCAGATAAATACCTGAATTAACCTTTGGGGTCCTTTGGAGTATTTGAACTATTTTAGAGTGCTTAAAGATATTGTTTGATGTAATTTGATAACATGATGGTATGAGAAGTAAAGAAGCACACGTTCTGGAAAGCATCGCCAACCCGGCTCTGCCCACCCTGCAGATTGTTGAGTACCGGGGTGGAACAACCGCAAGTACACCCACTGAGAGCGCACCCGCCGTACGTTCCGTGCCCTCCGCGCACCCCGGACGCTACACCCTGCGCACCATTTCTCAGCCCATCCCGCCAGCTCCTTCCGCCCAGCTGGCTCCTGCCGCACCCACTCTGCGCGCGGCAGCCAACGGGTACGGATTCGAGGAAAACACGGATGCATCCGCGCAAAGGCACGCCCAGACCCCGCAGGTAGCCGCCGCCCTACGTAACGCGCCCGGACTCGCCAAGCTCCATGCTGTTACTGGTGAAAGTGCCGTTACTGGCGGTCGCGCCGATAGCACCGATCAGCTGTGCCTCTGGTACGAACCTCTCGACGCGGGCACCCTCGACAAGCTCCTGCGCGCTCGCACCCTGACACCCGCCGAGCTCATGACCCTGGCGCGAACCCTGCACCGGGCGCTCGGCAGCCTCAAAAAGGTGGGGGAGGGGCGCGCCGAACTAAGCGCCGAATACATCGCTCTGAGCGCCGCCGGAGTGCCCAAACTCCTGCTACCTGACGCTGTCTACCGTGAAGCGGCCCCTCAAGATACGGAACAGCTCACCGCCGCTCGGGGCAACTACGCACGCTCCGCAGCAGCCCTGCTCTGGCAAGCCGCCTGCGGGCACGCGCCGGAACCCTCCACCGCCCGCGTACCCCTCTCACTGCGCATGGATTCACAGCGCATGGGAGCGGGCGGTATTGCAACCAATGGGGCGCCCAGTAGCGAGTGGATTGAGCGCCTCGGCAGAGCCCTCGAATACCTGCTGGACGCACCTGCCCAGGAGGCGGCGCTCGCAGGGCTCAGCTCCGTGGTCGCCCTGGCGGAGGAGGTGCCGCCTCGCCCGCTCAACGTCTACCTGAGCTGTTCAGAACGAGCCCGCGCCCTCATTCCCGCAGCTGTGGAGCCCGCGCCGGTACAGAAGTTCTCAAAGGCGCAGAAGGCTCAACGCTACCTGGCAGAGCATCTGCCTCGCGTGAAGAAGCCGGGCGTGAAGAAATCGGGGCGCGCAGCTACCGCAGGTTCTAAGCCGTTGAGCCCCACTGTGAGCCCCACGGCAAGCTTCGCAAAGACTGCGCCGCCCGCTCTAAAGAACGCAGATGCGACGGGCACATCCCGCCTGACGGTGCTACGCGGTGCTTTCGCCCGCCCCTCCGCGCGCCTGGGACTGGCTGCACGCCTGGGACTCGCCGCGCTCGCACTGGGGGCTATTGCGCTGCCTCTCGGGTTCACCCTCTACGGGCAGAACGCCCCGGCAACGGCGCAGCCCGTATCCGCTCAATCTGTGAACGCAGCGGGGGAGCATGAGCCCGGCGGCACGGAAACACAGGATCAGAGCGCGCAGGATACAGCCGCACAGGATAAAAGCGCTCAGGGCGATCAGATTCTACGAGCCCTGATCGACCAGCGAAACCAAGAACGCCGTGCCCGAGGCGGCGCAGAGCTCACCGTTGACACTGCAGAAGAACTCAGCCGCGACAGCGAGAACATCCGCGTTATGGCGGTAGTCTCCGCGCCCGGCTACCGCGCCGATAAAACCGAGCGGGAAGCCCGCAAACTCAGCGAAGAAAACGGCGTCACCCGCCAGAAAGTCATCTTCGACCTGCACCGCGGGGAGAAAGGCTGGGAGATAGCCCGCGCCGAACCCGTCCCTGCATAGCCGATGCCGTATAGCTAACACCGTATAGCTGACGCTGCAGAAACGCGGGCATAACAACGGACACAACAAAAGGCGGCGGCCCCACCCACCGAAGTGGATGGAACCGCCGCCTTTTTGCTCACTGTCCGGGAAAACCCGGAGAGCTACGCTCGGTTACCCATCAGGGCACCGCCACAAGGAAACTTCCTTGAATCTATGCAGGTGTCTTAGAGACCCAGCTCAGACTCGAAGTTTGCCTCCTCCAGGCGGGTCTTGAGGGTGTGCAGGAAGCGACCAGCGTCCGCACCGTCGACCACGCGGTGATCGTAGGTGAGGGACAGGTAGCACATGGAGCGGATAGCGATAACGTCGTTACCGTCAACATCCTTAACAACCATGGGGCGCTTCACGATGGAACCGGTACCGAGGATTGCAACGTTCGGCTGGTTGATAATCGGGGTGTCGAACAGTGCACCGAAGGAACCAATGTTGGTGATGGTGAAGGTCGAACCCGACAGCTCCTCGGGGGAGATGTCGCCGGTGCGTGCGCGGCCACCCAGGTCGCCAATAGCCTTTGCCAGGCCAGCAATGCCCAGGTCAGAAGCGTTCTTGATGACGGGAACCAGCAGACCCTTGGGGGTGTCCACAGCAATAGCGATGTTCTCGGAGCCGTGGTAAGTGATCTGCTTGTAGTCTTCGGTCATGGAAGCGTTCAGAGCGGGGTGCTGCTGCAGAGCCTCAGCGGATGCCTGGACGAAGAAGGGCAGGAAGGTCAGCTTAGCGCCCTCACGAGCAGCGAAGCCGTCCTTAGCCTTTGCACGCAGCTGAACGATGCGGGTCACGTCAACCTCGGTGACCTGGGTCAGCTGGGTGGAGATGTCCAGGGACTCACGCATACGCTTTGCAATAACCTGGCGGATACGTGCGGTCTTCTCGACGGTGCCACGCTTGGGGGAAACCTCGAAGGTGTGCGGTGCCTTTGCGGAACCAGCAGCCGGAGCAGCAGCTGCAGCGGGAGCAGCAGCGGCGGGAGCAGCGGAACCCTTAGCAGCGATAGCAGCCTGAACATCCTGCTTGCGGATGCGGCCACCAACACCGGTGCCCTTGACGGTGGACAGGTCGATGCCGTTGTCCTTAGCGAGCTTACGGACCAGCGGGGTCACGTATGCTTCGCCCTCAGCAGCTGCCGGAGCGGCAGGTGCAGCGGGAGCTGCAGGAGCTGCAGGAGCTGCGGGTGCAGCGGGTGCAGCCGGAGCAGCAGCGGGTGCTGCAGGAGCTGCGGGAGCCTCAGCAACCGGAGCGGGAGCAGCCGGTGCAGCAGCAGCGGAAGCGTCGCCGATGATAGCCAGAACCTGGCCAACCTCTGCGTCCTCATCCTCGGGGATGCGGATCTCGAGCAGGGTACCTGCTACGGGGGAGGGAACCTCGGTGTCAACCTTGTCGGTGGAAACCTCAACCAGGGGCTCGTCAACCTCAACCTGCTCGCCAACTTCCTTCAGCCAGCGGGTAACGGTGCCCTCGGTGACGGACTCGCCCAGTGCGGGCAGTACGACCTCGATGCCTGCAGCAGCAGCTGCGGGAGCAGCAGCGGGTGCAGCGGGTGCAACGGGAGCCTCAGCAACCGGAGCGGGAGCTGCGGGAGCCTCAGCAGCTGCGGGAGCAGCCGGAGCAGCAGCGCCGGAACCGTCGCCAATGATAGCCAGAGCAGCGCCGACCTCGACGTCCTCGTCCTCGGGGACGAGAATCTGCTCAACAACGCCTGCTACGGGGGAGGGAACCTCGGTGTCAACCTTGTCGGTGGAAACCTCAACCAGGGGTGCGTCAACCTCAATGGTGTCGCCGACCTCAACGAGCCAGCGGGTAACGGTACCCTCGGTCACGGACTCGCCCAGTGCGGGCAGTACTACGGTGTGGGACATAATCTTTCCCGTTCTCCTTGTGAATGCTTGAACTAGAAAAATGTGAGCGGCGACCCGGATGCGCGCCGTATGCGTCAAAGCACGTCGACGCGCATCCAGATAGGGGCGTTGTTCAGCGGATACGCCCGGCAACCGCTAACGACCAACGGTCGTCAATACTAAGCTGACGCGCTAACGCCAGTCAGCAAAATTTATGCGCTGTGATTATGCGCTGTGCAGCGGGGTGCCGTTCAGGACCATTGCAGCCTCACCCAGGGATTCGTTCTGAGTCGGGTGTGCGTGGATGAACTTAGCGACGTCCTCGGGGAATGCTTCCCAAGCAACCCACATCTGAGCCTCACCAATCTGCTCACCCATGCGCTTACCAATAGCGTGAACACCAACGATGGGGCCGTCCTTCTGGCGGACAACCTTCACGATACCGGTAGCACCGAGGATAGCGGACTTGCCGTTACCAGCCAGGTTGTACTCAGCGGTCTCAACGTTCTCAGCGCCGAACTTCTCCTTAGCCTTGGGCTCGGAGTAGCCAACGGAAGCGATCTCCGGGTCACAGAAGGTGACCTTGGGGATGTTCACGTCTTCAACGATGGAGGGGTTCAGGCCAGCGATTTCCTCAGCAACGAAGATACCCTGCTGGTAACCGCGGTGAGCCAGCTGAACGCCGGGGACGATGTCGCCAACAGCGTAGATGTTGCCAACGCCGGTGTGCAGGCGCTCGTTAGCCAGGACGAAGCCGCGATCCATGGGGATGCCCTGCTCCTCGTAGCCCATGTTTGCGGTGTTCGGGCCACGACCAACAGCAACCAGAACGATCTCTGCCTCGAAGACCTTGCCATCAGCCAGGGTGACCTTAGCACCGTTAGCGTCCTGCTCAACCTTCTCGAAGAGGGTGCCGGTGTTGAACTTGATGCCGCGCTTCTTGAACGCACGCTCCAGAACCTTGATGATTGCCGGGTCCTCGTTGGGAACCAGGTTCGGCAGGCCCTCGATGATGGTGACGTCAACGCCCATAGCGTTCCACATGGATGCGAACTCGCAACCAATCACGCCGCCGCCGAGCACGATAGCGCTCTTGGGCAGGTAGTCCATCTCCAGTGCCTCAGTGGAGGTCAGAACGCGACCCTCAATGGGCAGACCGAAGGTCTTGGAGACCGAGCCGGATGCCAGGATAATGTTCTTACCCTTGTACTCAACACCACCGACGGTGATGGTGTCCTGAGCGGTCAGCTTACCCTCGCCGGGGATAACCTCTACGCCCTTCATCTTCAGCAGGCCTGCAAGACCCTTGAACTTACCGGAGACGATGTTGTCCTTGTAATCGCGAACCTTGCCCATTTCGATGGACTGCAGCACAGCGTTAACGCCAACCTTGGACGCCTCGCGTGCCTCTTCTGCCAGCTCAGCAGCGTGCAGGTACGCCTTGGTGGGGATACAGCCGGTGTGCAGGCAGGTGCCGCCGACCTTTTCCTTCTCGACCAGGCCGACGGTGAAGCCCAGCTGGCGTGCGCGAATAGCTGCAGAGTAGCCAGCGGAACCGCCGCCGAGGATGAGGATGTCGAATTCTTGAGCCACGATATTGCTCCCTTGCATAGTTGTTGGGGTTGAAACCCCTGCAATGAGTTCTTTTTACCAATTTATTGGTAGGTTCCTCAGCATGCGCGAAAGGCCCGCGAGCTCGAAAAGTCGCGCGCCCTCCGCGTACGCAGAAAAACACTTAATACAACAATACCCCCGTTGAAGGTCGTTTAAGTTCACTCAGGGCGGTTTTAGCCGATTAATCGCCCAAACACCCCAAATTTTTCACCACGCAAGAAAAGGGGCGCGTCATAGAACAGTGCGGTGACAGGACCACCGCAGCGGTCGCACAGAACGTGTCCGAGAACAGACGCAGAGGAGGGCTCCCCGGTAGAAATACCGGAAAGCCCTCCTCCGATCAGCTCTATGCTGTGCGGCTCGCACCAGATAAGGGGCACCAATTAGGATGCGCCAATTAGGGCGCGCGCCCAGCCAATCAGACTACTTAGCGTAGGACTCGATGAAGTTCACCAGGGTAGCGGTACCGAAACCGGTGCCTTCCTTCGGAGTGAAGCCGTACGGGGACTCCTCATTGAACGCGGGGCCCGCAATATCCAGGTGAGCCCAGGGGATGCCCTCGCCCACGAACTCCTTCAGGAACAGGCCCGCAGTCAGCGCGCCACCGTAGCGGGAACCAATGTTCTTGATGTCAGCAACGGGGGACTCCAGGCTCTTACGCAGGTAGGACTCCAGCGGCATCGGCCAGTAAGCCTCACCCGCAGCTGCACCGGCTGCAATCACGCGGTCGCGAATCTCCTCGTCACCGAGCAGAGCCGCAGTGCGCAGACCCAGAGCAGCCATAGCGGCACCGGTCAGGGTAGCGATGTCCAGGATGACGTCCGGGTTCGACTCGGAAGCCAGGGCGATACCATCAGCCATGACCAGGCGGCCCTCAGCGTCAGTGTTCAGCACCTCAACGGTACGGCCATCACGCATGGTGATAATGTCCTCCGGGCGCAGTGCGTGACCGCCGGGCATGTTCTCAGCCAGGCACAGGTAGCCGGTGACAGCAACCGGAACATCCAGCTCAGCAGAAGCAACCACAGCGCTCAGAACCGATGCCGCACCAGCCATATCGCACTTCATGGTCATCATCGAAGCGGCAGGCTTCAGCGAGTTACCACCGGTATCGAAGGTGATACCCTTACCAACCAGAGCAACGTGAGCCTTCGGGTTCTCCGGGGTGTACTTCACAACGGCAAGAACCGGCTTGCGGGGCGAACCCTGACCAACACCGGAAATGCCGCCGAAGCCCTCCTCTGCCAGGCGGTCGTGGTGGAACAGTTCAATCTCAATGTTCGAGTAATCCTCAGCGACCTCAGCAGCGAACTCAGCGAAAGTCTCCGGGTACAGGTGCGACGGGGGCAGGTTCACCAGGCGGCGAGCGTCCTTAGCGGTCTCACCCAGAACCAGGCCGTGAACCAGAGCCTCCTCAGCCTCTTCCTGCTCAATCGAGGAAACAATCAGAATGGACTCGATCTCTTCCTTAATCGAGTCCTGAGTCTTGCCGCGCAGGCCCTCCTCAACGAAGTTACCCAGCACGGCGCCGTGAGCAATAGCCTCAATTTCCTCTACCGAAGAAACGCCGAAATCGAAAGCGACCTCCTCAGCAGAACCAACCAGCTGACGAGCCGCAGAACCAGCCGCGTAACGCAGAGCATCCAGGCGCTCCTGACCCTCAGCAGTATCAGAGCCCAGACCCGCCAGCGCCACAATGCCGGCGCCGGTGTCCTCAAGGCCGGGCAGACGCAGCAGCTGATCGGGGGCACCCGAGGCGCCCAGCGCCTCCAGCAGCTCGTTAATACCCTCAACAGAGTCCTCAGACAGGGAGCTCGGTGCCAGGTACGCACCGTCCGAACCCTTCAGAACGCCCAGAACCAGAACGTCAGCTTCGAGCGCTTCAAGGTCGGTGCTGTGAATAGACAGAGACAGAGACATCGTTACTCCTTTGCGTATGTCTTCTCAAAATAGTCGGGGCACATCCTCGCGCCCGAAAAACTCAACTGTAGGCCCTCGAAGAGTGAGGATGAATACCGCCGCGCAAAGCCGCGCGGACTACTGCTTCTACTCTACACGGATATGTAAGAGGGCGTGAGGTTCAGCTCTCACCCCGAACAGCTGGCAGAACAGAAAACACACAAGAAGCCGAGCCGCAGCGTCTTAAGAACGTCGACAAGACACCAAACAAGTTCACCTACTGCGAGAAAAGCCCGCGCACTGTCGAGACAGGGCAGTAGTGGCATAAAATGAAAGACTACGGAAAGCGTCAGATAACAGAAGACGCCCCTTCGCCCCAACACCTCGGGTACCGGCAGAAAACACTAAGCCCACCCGAACGCGACGCGAACCAGACAGAAGTGAGGAGGCGTAATGCTCAACCCCGAAGATCTCTACTTAGCCAACACCAAAATATTGGACGACCCCAGGATGCACGGGCTAACCCTCGTCATCGCCCTCTCCAGCCCGCAAGACGCAGGCTCCACCGCCGGCCAGCTCGGACAGGTGCTACTCAGCGAACTCAAAAACATTGAAATCGTCGAGTTCGACAGCGACCAGCTGCACAACTACCGTGCCCGCCGCCCCTACATTCGCTACGAAAAAGACCATTTCGAAACGCCGCAATACCCGCAGCTGAAGCTCTACGCCGTAGAAGATAGCCTCGACAAGCCGTTCCTGCTGCTCACCGGTGCCGAACCGGATCTGCAGTGGCAGCGCTTCGAAAAGGCGGTGCTGACCATCGCCCAGCGGGTCAAGCCATCCCTGGTCGTGCTGGTCTCCGCATTCCCCATGCCGGTGCCGCACACCCGCCCCTTCCCGATTACCGCGCACGGTTCCCGCAAGGACCTGATTCACGGCATCTCCCCGTGGAAGCCCAGCGCGGACGTGCACGCGACCGTCACCAACCTGTTGGAAGTGCTCTTCACCGAAAACGGAATCGACACCGTCGGCTTCGGCGTGAACATTCCCCAGTACATTTCGGAGGCGGACCTGCCGCAGGGCACCCTCACCGCCCTCGAACACGTGGGCATGGCGGCGCACCTCTCCCTACCCACCGAGAACCTGCGCGAAGCCGCACGCCACGTGCACAGCCAGATCAACGATCAGGTCAAGCAGAACCCCGAAATCGGTCGCATGATCACGGCCATGGAAGAGAACTACGACGAGAACTTCCGCACCTCCGATATTGCGATTCCCCTCTCGCGACGCGACGCGCACAACGTGCCCAGCCGCGACGAGATTGGTGCGCTCTTCGAGCGGTTCCTCGACGAACAATAGATGTGGGCGAACAATAGGTGCGCGCAATAGGGGATACCGTCCGTCGGATACCGCCCGCCAGATAGTGCGTGCCAGATAGTGCGTGACAAATTATGACGCGGCACCCCGCGCCGCTGTGGACAAACCTCGGCGCACAAACGAACAATACGAATAAATCTGTGGAACCAACGGACACATGAACCGAAGTATCCACAGATTTATTTGTTTAACCCCGTACCCCGCGCAAACCATGCCACCGTGAAGGCATGAACGCAAACAATACCTCCAACGGCAATACCCCCAACAGCGACCACTTCCACAACGAACACTTCCACAGCGGCTACGACACGCCCCCGCCCATCCGCAACGAATACGACGTGCTCAGCTGCGCCCTCCACCAGCACGGCTACTGGCCCGACCACTCACTCATCATCCTCACCGCAACCGATGACACCCTCGGCCCCAGCCTGCGCGTCAACCTACCCGACGAACCCTGCACCCACAGCGAACGTGCCGACTTCCTGCACGAAACCTTCACCAAACTCCCCACCCGTCACAACGGCGAAACCCTCACCCGCTTCTACGCCATCATCATCGACGGCGACAACACCGTACGCCAACGCCAACTCAACCCCGACACCGCGCAACTGGCCGCCATCGAAGAAATCCAACAGGACGTCGACACCCAAATCCCCATCAACGCATGGCTCCACCTGCTCCACGACCCGCGCATCGTCAGCGAACTACGCTGCGAAGACGTCATCTACGCAGGCGGCGCCAGCATCTGGGCGCTCAACCCCGAACAGCAAGCGCTCACCCTCCTCGCACCCATCGAAGAAATCCGCCACAGCAGCTACTACACCTGGCTCACCCGCCACGGCGACACCATCGCCGACACCGCCCAACACAACTACGCCCACAGCCCCTGGGACACCGACCCCACAGCCAACCCCGAAACCCGCCACGACTGGGAAAACGCCGTAGAACTCTGGGACCACACCCACACCACCCGCCACGACGAAGCCCGCCAGGGCGTCCGCACCATCTACCGCCAAGCCCAAATCGACCTCTGCTACTGGGACGCCGCCATCAACGCCGCCGCGCACCTGCTCACCACCCACCCGGTCGATAACGCGGGCAACCCCATCACCGGTGACGCGCCCACCATCGGCGACGCACTCCGCGAACTCATCCCCGCCGAAATCGCCGGGCACCTACGCGCCTCCATCGCACCCGCAACCCTCAACCCCATCACCGCCGAAATGCTCACCTACCTCGCCGGCTGCGGGCTCAACCACGCCCAAAAAGCGCTCGCCTACCTGCACTACTCCGCCCAATACACCTACCACGCCTTCGGCGGCGAATACCCCAGCCCCGACCGCGCGCCGCTCGAACCACCCCGCTACGGCACCCGCATCACCCGCAAAACCTACATCCCCGCCAGCTTCACCCACGCACTCAGCGCCACACCCGGTACCGAACAGGCACACGTACGCGCCGTGCCCGAAAAATGCGTGCAATGGCAAGACTGGATCCGCCGCACCCACCGCACCATTCAGCAGAGCCGCAGCATTCAACAGAACCGCAGCAACCAGCACACCAACCTCAACGGCTGGGCACTCGAAAACCTCACCCCCGCCGACCTCGCCAGCGCCGCCGAACTCAACACCATCAGCCGCGACCTGCTCCCACGCCTCGAGGAACACCCCAAAGACCACAACGCCCACAACAAACTCGAAAACCTCAAACAACGAATCGACGAAAGCTGCACCAACAGCGAATACCTCACCAAACACCACGCCGTCTACACCCACTACCTCAACGCCCTCAAAGGAAAACTAGACAGCCCCCACTGGGCACGCCTCAACGCACTCGAACTACTCACCAGCCTGCTCACACCCCACAGCACCGACGGAGAATACGCCGAACTACGCAACACCCAAGCCTGGACCAACTGGTACAAGGGCTACAGCACCTACGCCCGCATGCTCCGCCAAGAAGCCCACCGCCACACATTCGGAAAGGACCTCAACATCCTCGATGTACACCTCAACGCAGGCAACCTACCCGCCTGGATCAAATACACCATCTGCGGCGAACCCGGAACACACCGCGAACCCATCAGCACCCTCAAACCCCGAAAACCTTAAAAGCCCGGCACCTAAAACCGGCACCTAAAAGCGAGGTACAAAACGAGGGAGGGGCGCGCCACCGGGCACGCCCCTCCCGCACACAGCCGCACTCACCCAAAACCAGGCCCACAAGCCACCCAAACAGCGCGTCAAGTTGAAAGCAACCAAAAATCTGCAATACTTATATATTGACCCCGTACAGTCAATGCGCTATAACGCGCCCTCAAACCGCTCCACACAACGAGCAACGGAACCCTGCAAACCGCCCAACGCACGCGGAATAAAACCCGCCCCCACAGCGTTAAACCGGACAAACGCAGCAAACACCCCGACCGAGGACGCCAGCACAGACTTGACAGGGTCTTAGGTGTTTTGCAAACAAAACACCCCACCACAAGCCAGAAAGGGTTCTAGTGGCACCTGCAACCAGCAAGAAGACCGCGACCGGCGACGCAACCGAAGAAACCGTCGCAAAAACAACCACCAAGACCACCCGCACCAAGAAGGCAACCACCAAAGCCGCAGCGGCAACCGAAGACACCACCGGCGCAACCGCCGAAACCGGTGCTGAAACCACTGCCGAAACTACTGCCGAAACCGAGGCAGACAAGCCCAAGCGCACCCGCAAAACCACCACCACCAAAACCGCAACCAAACGCAAGACCGGTGGCCGCCGCAAAAAGAGCGACGACGAATTCGACCTCGGACTCGACGAAGAACTCGAAACCACCGACGGCGAAGACGAAACCGACGAAGAAGACGAAGAAACCGCAGCCAAAATAGAAGAAAAGAAGGCCGCAGAAGCAGTAGCAGCCAAGGGCTCCGGCTTCGTCCTCACCGCAAACGACGACGACGACGCACCCGCACAGCGCGTCGTCACCCCCGGCGCAACCGCCGACCCCGTCAAGGACTACCTCAAGCAAATCGGCAAAGTCTCCCTGCTCAACGCACAGCAGGAAGTCGACCTCGCCAAGCGCATCGAAGCAGGCCTCTACGCCGAACACAAGCTCGCTGAAAACCCCGACATGGACAAAGACCTCAAGAAAGCCCTGCGTTGGGTCGTCCACGACGGCAAGCGAGCCAAAAACCACCTGCTCGAAGCCAACCTGCGACTCGTCGTCTCCCTTGCCAAGCGCTACACCGGCCGCGGCATGCTCTTCCTCGACCTCATCCAGGAAGGCAACCTCGGCCTCATCCGCGCCGTCGAAAAGTTCGACTACTCCAAGGGCTTCAAGTTCTCCACCTACGCAACCTGGTGGATCCGCCAGGCCATCACCCGCGCAATGGCAGACCAGGCCCGCACCATCCGCATCCCCGTGCACATGGTAGAAGTCATCAACAAGCTCGCCCGCGTGCAGCGCCAGATGCTCCAGGACCTCGGCCGCGAACCCACCCCCGAAGAACTCGGCAAGGAACTCGACATGACCCCCGAAAAGGTCATCGAAGTCCAGAAGTACGGCCGCGAACCCATCTCCCTGCACACCCCCCTCGGTGAAGACGGCGACTCCGAATTCGGCGACCTCATCGAAGACTCCGAAGCAGTCGTCCCCGCAGACGCAGTGTCCTTCACCCTTCTGCAGGAACAGCTCCACTCCGTACTCGACACCCTCTCCGAGCGTGAAGCCGGCGTGGTCGCAATGCGCTTCGGCATGACCGACGGCCAGCCCAAGACCCTCGACGAAATCGGCAAGGTCTACGGCGTGACCCGCGAACGAATCCGCCAGATCGAGTCCAAGACCATGTCTAAGCTCCGTCACCCGTCGCGTTCGCAGGTACTGCGCGACTACCTGGACTAAAAGTTCATAGCTTGTCTATAACAAATAGATAGCGCTGTTCTTGACAGAACTGGATACAGAAAAGGCTCTCCGACATACCGGAGAGCCTTTTCTACGTTCATGGGCGATTTGTCACGACGGCCGCGGACGATGCTCGCGGGGGAGTGCCCCCTCTGCGGCGCCCCAATAAGTGAATGGGCTAGGCGCTTTGAGGATGGGGCCTCCGCCATTACGCATGTCCGCTGCGCCGTTGAGGTTCAGCGCCGCTACAGTCCCAGCTGGCGCAGATAGCGTTCCGCCACCGCCTCCACCTGATCCAGCCCGCGCACACGACCCAGCGCCTCCGACCACGCATCAGCCTCATCGCCACCCACCGGGAAACCAGCCGCCGCCCACAACGCCGCCGTCATCGCACCCACCGAATCCGAATCCGAATCCATCGACACCGCACGGCACAACCCCTCAAACAGGGCACCACGCACCGTCGCATCATCAGCATCAGCCGGCAGACTCTTCACAGCATCCGCCGCGCACCAGAGAGCCACACCCAACAGCTCAGGCGCCGTCCAACCCGTACCAAAATGCTCCGCCACAGCCTGCGGAACCGGCGCCACGCCCTGCTCCAGCAACTCGAGGGCACGACTCAGCGCCGCCGCCGTACGCGCAGCATCACCCGGAATCGAATCATCCGCGCCCACCGCGCCGCACCACGACACCACACGGCGGGCAGAATCCAACAACGCATCAAACGAGCCAGCCGGGGACGCCAACAGGTCACGAACCAGCAACGCATACGCCGCCGCCGAAGCCAACGCCTCCGGATGCCCATGCGTCAACGCCGCCGCACGCACCGCCAACAAAACCACCGTACGCTCCTGCGCCACCGGCAACACACCCAACGCCGCCGAACGCACCAGCGCACCACTACCCAAAGCATCAGGATTCAACGACTTCGACACCAACTGCATCTCGCCCGAACCCAACGCCCGCAACGTCGCCGCACCCGGACCGCGACGCGCCGTCAACTCCGCTGCCCCATCAATCTCACGATCCAACGAAAACGGCGCAGACTCCGGCAGGCTCTCACCAATACCGCGGAACCACCGCAAATACGCCAACCACAGACACGCCAACTCATCCGCCGCCGCGCCCTCATTATTCCACTCCAAAACCTCCGTCAAAGCGTCCAGCGTGAAACACGTCAGCTGCGTATCATCACTGACCAGCAGCTCACCAAACGCCGAATCCCACGGCTTAGGGGCACTCTCCGCAATCTGCTCAGCCGACAACAACTCCAACGGATAACCCAGCGCATCACCCAACGCAGACGCACGCAGCAAACCGCGCACCCTGCCCGCAAACTCAGCCGAAACCTCAGGTGCACGCGTGAACTCAACAGAAGAAAAACTCATAGGGCGATTATCCCATGCGCGTTCAGGATGCGGGGGGGGGGGACGTTATCGGGCGGCTTCGTGCTCATGCTCGCGGGAAGACTGCACCATGCGGCTTTGCGTTCATGCTCGCGGGGGAGTGCCCCCTCTGCGGCGCTGGGGCGCCTTGAGGACGGAGCCCCCGCTCCGCGT
>ERZ1674297.62-NODE-62-length-35795-cov-12.400448_pt1 | contig 35795 bp, 25 predicted proteins | sample MGYA00581112_ERZ1674297 | MGnify/ENA primary metagenome ERZ1674297 (study PRJEB41354, sample SAMEA4873322) | human saliva metagenome | biome: human-associated habitat [ENVO:00009003]; feature: mouth environment [ENVO:08000002]; material: saliva material...
CTTCAGTAACTCACTGGAGTAGCTCTAGCCCCAACCTTGGAGGTGAAGGATATGGTCCGACTACTCACAAGAAGTAAAAAGCCGCCCGCTACGCGAAGCGCAACGGGCGGCTTTTGTTCAAAATAGTGAAACCGCATCAAGCGGTGGTTATGCCTGTTGCCGCAGACATAACCTAATCAGTATACCGGCAGTACGGAGGGGCCTCCCAATCTGCCTGCATACTGACCGCTTGTGTGGCTACGCTATACCTTCTATACCCTGTGCTGTCACCACCCAAAACACGGGATGTGACAGCACAGGGGAAGAAGGAAACGGCACACCGAATCAGTGACGTGACGAAAACACGCGCACTATTCGGGAAAGCAAGGTAGCTTAAAGCTATACAAGTAAACGTGCACGTCCAACGCATCGAAGCAAACGTGCACCCAATATATAAGGAGACAACCATGTCCCAGAACGTGATCACCCTCGCCGACCTTATCGAGAACGTCAAGCTCGGCGGCGGCTCCGTCATCACCTCCATCACCGAACTCGAACCCGCAGCAGGCCCCCACGCATCCGTGGCACCCGCCAAGTTCGTTGATGACAAGAAGTCCGTCTTTGCCTACGAAACCCGCTACATCGTAGAGAAGCCTGAAGGTCAGGACGAACCCAAGAAGGAAGAAGATTCCAAGGACGCCGAGAAGGCTGTCAAGGGCAAGCCTCAGACCGTCGTCCTCATCGACAGCAAGCAGTCCGAACTCAACCGCGCAGAAGCCGCCATCGAACAGGGCCGCCAGTACGGCGACGAAGCAGCCGTCAAGATTCCCCGCGCCGTCGTCACCTACCAGACCGAAAACGGCCCCGTCGAATACACCGACATGGAGCTCTCCCACCGCGTCTTCGACGGCCACTTCCGCGCCGGCACCATCGATGGTGAGCATGTCACCGAAAACGAACAGTACCGCGCACTGCGCAACTGCACCCCCGCAGACATGAGCGCACTGCTCAACACCGCCCCCGCAGCACTCCTCTTCGGCGCATGGGATTCCACCCGCAAGAGCAACCAGGTTCGCCTGCGTAGCGCCCTCGTCGGTGAAATCATCGGCGTTCTCGCAGACCAGGATCCTGGTGCTGAACACCGACAGGCACGCCGTGGCGGCGCCCGCGTCGACGCCGTAGCCGCCAGCGTAAAGCTTGCTCCCAAGGATATGGAATCATTGGTCAACGACCAGGAAGCGGAACTGAGCCCCAAAAACATTAAGAAGAACCGTGATGCAATCGCGACTGCTTCCAAGGCAAAGAACAAGGATGCCGCTCACGTATCGGCCTCTGGTATCGGCCTGGGTAGCATCCCGCCCTCGCTCGAAGAAACCGGCGCCGTCGCATGCCGTCGTATCATCCGTTCCTGGGTTCTGAGCCTCGCCACCCTGCGTCAGCTGCGTTTCGGTCAGGACGAGACCAAGAATGTTGCCGCGCGTGCACTTCTTGCCGCACTTGGCCTCAACGCTATTGCCCGTGCGGAGCGTGAACTCTACATCCGCGCTAACTGCGACCTGATTGAATCCGCCGCACCCGTTGTCACCCTCGACCAGCGTTTCGGTGAGAAGAAGCCCTTCGCGCCCCTGACCGTTGAAGACACCGACCAGCTGCTCCTCGAGGCTATCGAGAATGCCAAGAAGGCTGGCGTGGCTGACTGGAATGGCCAGACTTTCAACGTCGAGGGTAACTCCATCATCATCAAGAACGCCACCGCGGAGGACACTGAATAATATGACGAACCTCGGAATTCTCGCGAGGTTCCCGCTCGGCGTATACCAGGGCCACAAGGCGGACGGAAGCCCCGACGCCTTCCCCGACCCTGCCCGCTTGCAGGCCGCGCTCCTCAGCGCGGCCGCGCAGGGACCTCACGCAATTATCGAAAACGGGCAGCTCGCCCCCTCGGAAGAATCTCTCAAGGCCCTCAAGTGGCTTGAAGAGAACCCCCCGACCGGGCTGCAGATTCCCGACATGTGCCCCGTGTACCGCTCACGCAACAAGATGAGCCGATTCATGTACCGCGAGGTAGCGCGCTCCGCCAAGGGACGGCAGACTGAGCCTCGTGCAGTATCCGACGGCTGGGCAGTATCCGACACCATCGGCTGGCAGTACGATAAGGTACCTGCAGACATCGCGGAAACCATCACCCAGCTCTGCGGAGAAGTACCCTCCCTCGGAGAAGCCAGTAGCTTCACCGCTCTCTACACCGGAGAGGTAGAGCCCACCCACACCATCGACACTAAGTCGGGCCCCTTCGAAGCAGGCGGCATGCCCGTCCGCGTACCCGTACCCGGTCGAATTGATGCGCTTATGCGTGCCCACGCAGAAGCGTACCCCGTCAAGGTGCCCACCAAATCAGCGGACAAGACCAACAAAGAAGACACCTTGCATCCTTCCCCGGTACCCACCGCAGCCCTGGGATCCATCAAGTACCAGCCTGTGGAGGCTGAAACCTCTAACAGCCCCTGGGAATACTTGTGGCTCCTCGAGGTAGACGGTGAAGAGCTGAAGCCCGAGCAGTACGTCAAGGCAAGCTCCTTGCTGCACAAGGCTCTCGTAGCTGCCGCAGGATTCGGTGCGCCCAGCCTCATCACCAGCAGGTACCCCAAGGGGCACAAGCCAGCCAACAGCCTGGCGCTACAGTACCTGCCTTCCCGCTACCTGCCTGAGTACCTGCGCCGTGAGGTGAAGTCTAGGGGAGTTCTGCTCGTCTTGGTCCCGGCCAACGCCCCGACCGATGAAGCAGTAGAACTCGGTATCGCACTCAGGAGCGTAGAAACCCTCTATGCTCAGGACTTCCCCCGGCTGACCGTGAAGCTTCGCCAGAAGCGCCTGCCCGCGCAGGGTTTCTGGGATGCTCCTAAGACCGGGTACAAGCGTCTGTGGCGTACCCTCAGCGCGGCCGTTCCCGAATCGCGCGTTTTCAACCGCCCGAAGAAGACCGAGACGAAGGCCTGGACCTTCGCTGACGCCGCTCTGCTTTCCACGGCTTACGTGTGGCGTGACAGCTTCGAAGCGCCCGAGGCTGAAACCTCACGTGAACGAATTCGTAGTTTGAGGGATCAGGTTGAGGAAAAGGCTGAGGCCAAGGTTCTGGAAGCCCACCGTGTCACCCAGAACCCCGCCGCCTACGCCTACAAGCTGCCCCGCACTCTGCCCGCAGAGCCGTGGCGCGGCGTCGTAGACCTCGGCAACCTTGCAACGGACACGACCATCGTAGCCATCGGCCAGTCCCGCCACATGGGCGGCGGCCTGCTGGTTCCGTTCGACGTGCCCACCGAAGAATATGACCGTCGTGAGAAGGAGGAGAAGCATGACTAGTTCCGCTACCAAGCTGCCCTCTATTACTCGTAATGAGTTCAGCGATTTCTTCGCCGCACTCAATGGAGGGTACGCGCCCTTCAGCTGGCAGGAAGAAGTGCTCGACCACATTTGCGAGCACGGCGTATGGCCGGAACGTATTAACGCGCCGACCGGCTCCGGCAAGTCCTCCGTGGTTGATATCCACCTCTTCGCGAATGCGCTCGCAGCGGTTGGCGCCGCGCCGCGCGTTCCCCGTCGCCTCTGCGTGACCGTGGGACGTCGTGCGCTGGTCGACAGCCAGGCAACCCGTGCCGACAAGATTCTCGGCGATCTGAAGGATGCGCTCGCTGATGAATCCGGCGAGCCCGGTATTCTGCGTAGGGTTGCTGAAGCTCTCCAGAGCTTCCAGACCCGCAACGATACTCAGGAGATTGGCCCCTTCGAAGTCGGTCATATCCGTGGCGAACTCTCGAACCGAACCCTGCCGGTGACCGACATTTCGGCCTGCGCAATCATTGCCGCAACCCCGGATATGTACGGTTCGCGAGCGCTCTTCCGTGGCTACGGCAGCACCAAGGCTGCCCGCCCGCGTGAGACCGCCCTGCTGACCATGGACACCGTCATGGTGCTCGATGAGGCACACATGAACCGTCAGCTGCTGCACACCACTCAGCGTATTGCCGAGCTGCAGAAGCGCGAGGTTGACCTGGGTGTTCCTACCCTGCAGGTGGTTGAGACGACTGCTACCCCCTCCACTGGGGATAGCGATTCAACCACGCTGGGCGTGGACATTGAGGCTCTCGACAGCCCGAATGATGAAGAGCTACGCAATCGTGTCTACTCGCATAAGGAACTGGTGCTCCACCCCATTGATAAGTGGGATGGCAAGCCCGGTAACGCTGCGACCGTGAATGCTGCTGTGGGCGCCATTAAGGATTTCCTTGCCCACCGTGAGGCGGGTGAAGACTCCAAGGAAGCCCACACTGTTGGTTGTATCGTCAACCATGTGCGGACGGCTATCTCTATCAAGGAGAAACTCGTTAAGGATAAGGTGTTTGGAAAGGAGGAAGAGGTTCAGCTTCTCGTAGGACGCATGCGCCCGTACGACCTGAAAAAGTTGCACCCCGATCTCTTCACTACCGAAGGCGATGAGTCCGTGAAGGTTGTTGTGGCCACCCAGACTCTTGAAGTCGGTGTTGACGTTGACTTTGCTGACCTGGTGACCGAGCTGGCTCCTGCTTCTTCCTTGGCGCAGCGCTTCGGACGTGTTAACCGTCTGGGCCACCGTACGGATTCCAAGGTCGTCGTTATTGAGCCTGCGAGCGGTGACTCGGTAAAGAAGGACGCGCCTCCCTACAAGGCGGTCGACCTGAGCAATGCGTATGCATGGCTCGAGGCTCTCAACGGTACTGAGAATCCGTCGGTGAACCCCGCCGCAATGGTGAAGAACCCGCCGGTACAGTCCTCCCCGGAGCGTCTGCTCTACCAGCGCCCGGAATGGCCTGACCTGCTGGAATTCTCGCGTACCGACGAGAATCCCTACGATGAGCCGGACCTTGACCTATGGCTGCACGACTCCCTGGATGCAGAAACCGCAATGGGCGGTGTTATCGTGCGCGATAACCTGCCGAGCAACACTTCTGCCGCCATGGAGATTCTCAAGACCAGCTACTTTGCACCGAGCGACCTGGAGACCTTCCCTGCGAATCTGAAGATTCTCCAGGAGATTCTGGACTACCAGGATGAGCACGGCGTGAAGCCGCGTAAATTCCTTTACCGTCAGGGTGAAATTTCCCTGTGGCAGGATGCTGACCATGGGGAAGAGAGCCGTCAGTCGTTGGCTCCTGGTGACGTTCTGCTTCTTGACATGGGCAGTGTTCCGTTCACGAACCAGGGCATTGCCGTGACTCAGCGTGAGTTGCCTTCTAAGAAGGACGAGCTGAAGGCTGTGCCCTTCCTCCTGAAGGCTGTGTCCTTCCTCGATGATGCCGAGCTCTACGTGGCCGAGCTCTACGTGTATGAGAAGTGCGCGGACCGTGAGGAACGCTTCAGGAAATACCTGGGTCTCTCGCCTGAAGAGGTAGCGGAACTGCTCGACGCTCAGAGCGCGGACGGTAAGAAGAAGATGATTGCTTCTGAACTTACTACCGAGGCTGAGGACGGTCAGGAAGTTATCGCCTGGTACGCCGTTGTGACCGACGAAGAGTTTGTTGAAGGTTCCGATATCGCTCAGGAACTGGCCCCGGCTGGTCCCGTTCTTCTGGACGACCACCAGAACGATGTTGCTGAGCGTACCCGCCAGCTTGCCGAGAACCTCGGCCTGGCACCGGAATTCTCGGAGGCCCTGGAACTGGCGGCAAAGTACCACGACGAGGGCAAACGCGACCTGCGCTTCCAGCAGATGCTAGGTGCAGATGCGGAGACGGGCGCGCTCGCGAAGAGTGGCCGCCGTTCCGTGGCAGAGGCGTACCGCGCCCGTAGCCGTAGCGCCCTGCCGAGGGGCTGGCGTCACGAGCAACTGTCTGCACTCATGGTTGCGGCCTCGCCCGAAAAGGTGGGGGAGCACCGCGACCTGGTATTGCGCATCATTGGCTGCAGTCACGGTCACGGCCGGTTCTCCTTCGCTCATGACGCAGGCTTCCTGCTCAAGGAAGGCTACCTGCCCGAGGGAACGGACTACGAAGCGCTCAAGGAACAGGCGACCCGACTCTTCAATGTCGGTTACTGGGACACCCTCATGGAGCAGACGAGCCGCACCTACGGCCCGTACGCTACCGCCTACCTTGAGGCCGTTGAACGCGCAGCAGACGCCCAGATTTCACGGGAGGGACACTAATGGCAACGTTGACTATTGCCGGTGACTACACCTCGGCATTGACCCATTTTGCCCTCTATGGGCTGTCCCTGATGGTCGAGCAGAAGCACCCCGGAACCGTCACTGTCGGTTGGTCTCAGGAGGGTCAGCCTCGCGCCCAGATGCATGCTGAAGGCGTGTCAGAAGAAGAAATTGCCGAGTGCGTGCACTCCTACGTTTCTTCCCTGGCTGCTGAAGACAGCTGGGTGAACGTCGACCAGTCCTACGGTGCGGGTAAGGAAGCTGCTGTTTTCTCCCCGTTCTCCCCGCGTATTCGAGGAATCGACGCGGAGAAGTACCCGGACGACTGGGCTTCTCACCAGAAGACCCGACAGGCTCATCTGGATGCGCTGATGGAACGTGACGACCTGCTGTCCCTGCTCTGGATCTCTGGCCTGGGTGAACCGGCATACTGGCGTTTTGAAGCCAAGGCCCCTCGCCCCGACCACGGTGCATCCCGCTGGGAGATGAAAACTCGCAACAAGGGTCAGGAGTTCGTCAAGGACCGTCTGCGTTTGATGTGCGCGGACCTGGCAACCTGGGAACCTTCCGCGATGCTCAGCGGTATTACCGGGCAAACCCTGCACGACTCGCTGGATAAGAAGCCGGATTCTCGAACCGGAACCGGTTTCACCGTCCCGCAGCCGACCGATACCGCGCTCGCCTTCTGCGCGCTGGTGGGTATTGCGAACTTCCCGGTGATTCACCAGATCCACCGGATTGGTGTAACCCCCGGTGCGTACCCGTACAACGCTTTGCACCCGCGGCTCATGGTTCTTCCGGTATCCTCCGGAAGGGTTACGCCTGCCCGGTTGCGAACCGTGCTGCGCAGCCACCCCTACCGTAGGGTGGTTGACGAGGTCGGTAAGGCGATGGAACGCGGTTCCTTGAGCTCTGACATTTTCGTGTCCGAGCTGGCGGATGAGAAGGCGATTCTTCGTGAGAAGGGCGTTCAGGCGTTTGTTGCTTTCCCCATCGCGAAGGTGGGTAGTGACTCGGCTCCTGAACGTCAGGTTCTGAAGGGTAGCGCGATTCCGCTGGGCTAACCTAGCCGCTTATAGGAGCGGGCAAATATGCCCGCACAATGCAGAGGAGGGGCCCTCCGGTCGTATTGCCGGAGGGCCCCTCCCTCTACTTATTATGAGTGTCTACATATCGCTGGGTGGATATGCGGTAGCTGGTGCGCTAGGGAACTGCCCTTTACGCCACCGCCACGGTACCCTTGGCTGCGGTGCCGCTTCGGGTCCACAGCAGGAGCGCTGCCACGCTGTTGATGATGTAGAAAATGTATTTGCCGACGTTCGCGAAGTTGCCCTGAGTCAGCGCCTTGATGCACTGCACGGTGTTGTACGCGAACCAGAACTGCCACTGCATCGTCAGCTTCAGTGCGTTCAGAATGTTCGCTGACAGGGACAGGCCAAACACTGCGGTCGTGATCCAGAACAGGAACGAGGTCTTGCCATCGTAACCGACATTGTTCGCAATCAGATAGTAACCGACATAGTTCGCAATCAGGGAGAACGCGAACGAACCGACCACAATGCCGCTAATAATCAGCTGGCCCTTCTTGCCGGTCGGCGGTTCCATCGCCTTGCCGCGTTCGGAGTTCTGCCACCTACGAATCGCGAAGGTGTACACGATGAACGTGACCGGGTAGGTGATGATTGCTGCCTTGTTGCCCAGAATGTAATCAATCGCGCCAGACAGTGCCGTGTTAATAATGCCGAGCACGTTGCCGATGTTTGAGAGGCGGCCGGTCAGGCGGGTAGACATCATTGAAATACCCACGTTAATCACGGAAATTACGCCGAGGGGAATGAAGTTCGTGATTGGGCCCCAGTCGACGTATTTAGCGAGGCTGGTGCCCAGGTATCCTGAGGCGATTGCGATGGCGATAACCAGTGCCACGCCGAAGATGTCGGCGTACTTGGACTTGGCGAAGAAGAGGAGGGCCTTCTCGATTGAGAATTCCTTGGCCTCCATGGGTAACTCCTTTGTTGAGAATATAGGAACAGTGATAGGGTACCAATAACTATAACTCTTTGAAAAGGGGTTGAATTGGCGTGTCACACATAAAACTTCAGAAACCCACATATTCCACATCTCGGAACACCGCGGCATTGGGTAATTCAAAATCACCCCATCAAAAACCCATACCAACTTCCGGCAAACTTTGCCAGATAACGCCCCTACTTCGTTGAACACCGAAAATGGGCGTAAAATCACCGCCGTTTCGTCTTCGCTTTAAAGGGGACCTTAAGGTACGCTAGATGACTGGGTCAGGGAACCGTGCCGGTCTCACTCACCGCGCATCCGCCCGACAGACACCCGCACCCCGGTATGCTACGTCTCACTCACGCACACAGGGGAGGGAACCCAACGTATCGGCCTCACTCACCGTTTACGCCGCTGTCCGCGCATCCTGCCACCCGTAACTCACTCAACTCAAACAAGAACTGAATAGGACAATCATGCCCTTGCTTACCCATCGACTCTCACGACGATTCTTCGTAAAGGGTGCTTCCGCTGCCGCCGCTGCAGGCGCACTGACCCTGCAGGCACAGGCCGCTCAGGCTGACGAAGCTCCCGCAAACCTTGCCCCGGCAACCGAGGAAACTAAAGGCCCGCGCCTCGTTATTCAGCGTGCCACCATCACTGAAACCGGTATGACCGTCAACTACACTGCACACGGTCTGCGCGAATTCCTCACCGAAGGCACCACCCTGACCGTACGCCACGGCTACGTTCGTAACGACTCTTTCGAAACTCTGCGCTCCTGGCCGCTCACCCCCGAATTTGACGGTGACGCTGACAGCTTCAGCGGTAGCGACCAGTTCCCCATCGAGCTGATGCAGGGTGAGGGTGTCGAGCACGCCCTGCAGCTGGATATTTGCTCCGACCCGTGGGGTCAGGAGGTTACCCACCAGATTGCTGCGCGCATTCCCGTGGCTGAGACTAAGATCCTGAAGACCTCTTTCGAGGACGTTCCGGATAGCCACCCGTTCGCTGAGGATATCCGCATGGCGAACCAGAAGAAGTGGCTGATGCCGAACCCGCAGTCTGGCGCGTTTGAGCCGGACCGCCCTGTGACCCGTGAGGAGCTCATTGCTCTGCTGAACCACGCTGCAGGTCACGCTGGCGTGAGCGAAAACTCGGATGTTGCACCCTTTGCGGATGCGGCAGGCCGCCCGACCGCGAACGCGCTGCACTGGGCTCGTGACCGCAAGATTACCGAGCCGCTCACTGGTGGCGACAAGATTGACCCGACCGCACCGGTTTCTCACGAGGAGCTGGCGGCTGCGCTGTTCCAGTACAACGCGGAGGTTCAGCTGACTGAAATGAACGAGGCTGCTGGTTCTCGTTTCCGCGACGTGCTCGGTGCCGGTACTCTGCACCGTTACGTTGCGTGGGCTGGCGCGAACGATATCGTGCTGGATTCTTCGGGTGTGTTCAACCCGACCGCGCCGACTACTCGCGCGGAGCTGGCTCGTTTCATTCGCCGCTACAAGCTGCAGAACCTGCTGTTCACTGACTTCTCGTATGTCTCCTAATTTTTAGTCACCTCGGCACCGTCTGTTGGGGTGTGTGGAACCCCCGTCTTCTGGCTTTTGCTGGAGGCGGGGGTTTTGCCATGTCCCGTATTGCCGCTTCTCGGGGAGTTTTAGTGACAGGCTGTGCCTGGCATATGAAATTTTGCGTTATATATGCCTAAAATCTTGCAAAATCCTGTGCGCTAAGTAAGTATTACCTAGAAGGTAAGTTAAAGGTTGCCTTACTTAATACTGTGTGAAGACTAGTTTCCTTCCTCGTGGGCCCATGAAACCCACACCAAAGAGCAGGAAAAACGCGGCGCCTCACCACCCATCGGTGGGGGAGAGACGCACCTTCACACACCACCCACGAAAAAGGACATACATATGAACCTCGCTTCAAGCAAGGCATTCAAGGGCCTCGCCGTTGGATCGCTGGCACTGGCAATTTCCGGCGTTGCCACCATCCCCGCATCGTTCGCGGCAGACTCCACCCCGGCGGCAAGCCAGAGCACTGACGCTCGCACCATCACCGACAAGGCGATGGCAAAGATCACCCAGGGCCTGCCCGGTCAGTTCCAGGTCGCATACTCCAAGAAGACCAACAAGATTTGGGTTGCGGGCACCGCTGACCGCGACAAGCACGTTTCTACTATCGCTCGTATTGACGCGAACTCCCTGAAGATTGAGGCAGTCGCCGAGCTGCCCATCGTCAAGAACGACAAGGGCTACCAGTACGACGCAGCTTACGGCATCACCGTTGACGATGTAGACGGTACCGTCTGGGTTACCAACACCACCGACAACTCCGTGTCCGTGTACGATCAGGCAACGATGCAGCAGGTCTGGACCACCGCGGGTATCGCAGAGACCGACCCGAACTGGATTGAGCACCCCCGCTCCGTTCTGGTTGACCACGAGTCCGGCAAGGCGTTCGTGACCGGCCGCTTCTTCGTATCCGCTATCGACCTGAAGACCAAGCAGGTTGAGAAGATCCAGCTCGAAGGCGCACCCGACGGCGGCACCCGCTACATCAGCATGAACATCCTGGTTGATGGCGGTAAGCTGTACGTTCCCGAGCGTACCGGCGGCAAGATTTTCGTCATCGACACCAAGACCTTCAAGGTAGAGAGCAGCTTCGACACCAAGGGCAACGCTGAGGGTGAGGTTCGCCCCTCCGACATCGCGATTGACCACTCCCAGAACGAAATCTACGTCTCCTCCCAGGGTGTGAAGGGCGCGAACTCCGGCGTGTCCATCTACGATGCGACCACCCACGAGTTCAAGAAGTTCATCCCGGTCGGCACCCAGGCACTCGCCCTGGACAATGACGAGGCGAATGACCTGGTGTACGTCTCTGACTTCGGCACCGGCAAGGTCGGCGTGATTGACGGCGGCGCGGCGGACAAGCTGATTGCCGAGGTCGCCATGAACGGCGGCAAGGCAAACGACCTGGTTGTGCTGCCCAACGGTTCCGTGGTCGCTGTGGACAAGCAGGCTGGCGCAACCGCAACCGTGCCCTACGTCCTCGACGGTACCACCGGTACCGTCAGTACCTCCAGCCAGGTCACCAGCAAGCCTTCTAAGGACAAGCAGGGCAACGAGGTTCCCGCCAAGACCTCCGAGATTCAGGCGAACTCCATCCTGAAGTTCAAGGTCACCGCAACCGCGGGCGACAACTCCGAGGTCAAGCAGGTCACCCCCGAAACCCGCGAGTTCCAGGGCTACCCGGCAACCGCCACCAAGACCACCAAGGCAACCGACACCACCACCCCCTCCACCGAGGCACACCGCACCGTGGATGCATCCGGTAGCGTTGCAAACATCATTCAGGGTCTGCCCGGCCAGTTCCAGGTTGGCTACTCCAAGAAGAACCACAAGCTCTTCGTGCCCACCGTGGGTGCGCGCGGCAATCTTGCTTCCTCCCTGGCGCGCGTGGATGCAGACACCCTGCAGACCGAGGCATTCGCCGAGCTGCCCGTCAAGCAGAACGACAAGGGCCAGTACGGCTACACCTCCGCGTACGGCGTGACCGTCGATGACGTGGACGGCACCGTCTGGGTCACCAACACCACCGACAACTCCGTGGCAGTGTACGATCAGCAGACCCTCAAGCTCATCTGGACCAACGAGGGCGTGAAGAAGGACGACCCGAACTGGATTGAGCACCCCCGCTCCGTTCTGATTGACCACGAGTCCGGTAAGGCGTTCGTGACCGGTCGCTTCTTCGTCTCCGCTATTGACCTGAAGACCAAGCAGGTTGAGAAGATTCAGCTCGAAGGCGCACCCGACGGCGGCACCCGCTACATCAGCATGAACCTGTTCCTCGATGGCGGCAAGTTGTACGTGCCCGAGCGCACCGGCGGCAAGCTCTTCGTCGTGGACACCAAGACCTTCAAGGTTGAGAAGACCATCCAGACTCAGGGTGAGGATTCCACCGTTGAGGTTCGCCCCTCCGACGTTGCTGTGGACCACTCGCTGAATGAGATTTACGTATCTTCCCAGGGTGTGAAGGGCGTCAACTCCGGTATCTCCGTGTACGACCTGACCACCGGCGAGTTCAAGAAGTTCGTCAAGTTCGGCACCCAGGCGCTCGCTCTGGAGCATGATGAGGACCGCGACCTGGTGTACGTGACCGACTTCGGTACCGGCAAGGTGGCTGTCTTCGACGGCCGCGCTGACGAGGTCATCGGTGAGGTCGAGATGAACGGCGCAGCCGCAAACGACGTGACCCTGCTCAAGGACGGCTCCGTGCTGGTCCTCGATAAGAAGGACCGCGACGAGAAAGTGACCCTGCCCTACGTGCTCAACGGCACCACCGGCGAGATCAGCACCGCCAGCGAGTACACCACCCTGCCCACCAAGGACCGCCAGGGTAACGACGTTCCCGCATCGGTTCAGCAGCTGAAGGCTAACTCGATTCTGAAGTTCAAGGTTGGCCTGAAGGACACCGACGCGAGCGCAGCTCCGGTGGGTATCACCCCGACTTCGCTTCAGTTTGCGGGTTACCCGACGGTGACCGGTGTGAAGGCTGAGGAGTCGAAGCCTGCTGACCCGAAGGCTGAGGACAAGAAGCCTGCAGATCCGAAGCCTGCTGACCCGAAGCCTGCAGATCCGAAGCCGGCAGATCCGAAGCCGGCTGACCCGAAGCCGGCTGACCCGAAGCCTGCTGACCCGAAGCCTGCTGACCCGAAGGTAGAGGACAAGAAGGCTGAAGATAAGAAGTCTGAGGACGTTAAGTCTGAGGATAAGAAGTCTGACGCTAAGACCGGTGCACAGGACTCCAAGTCTGCTCCGGATGCTGTGAAGGCTGATAAGTCCGGTTCGGCTGTGAAGAACGGTGGTTCCTCCGCAGGTGGTTCCGATAATTTGGGCGGTGGCTCCTCGGTAGCTAAGAGCGACGCAGGTTCCTCGCAGGCTGGTTCTTCGCGTGGCGCTCTGGCGAACACCGGTGCGAACGCTGTGATGCCGCTGGTTGCTTTTGCTTCTGTGGCTCTGATTGCGGGTGCTGCTCTGGTGGTGCGCCGCCGCAAGGCATAAAGCGTAACGTTTAGCTCTCGGGCTTAAACGCTCGATATAACGCGTGAAAGGCGGGTATTTTCTCTTTCGGATTCTTCGAATCTGGGGGAGGGGTACCCGCCTTTTGTGTGCCCGCTTGGGCTAATGCTGGATAGGTGGTTTTAGGAAATATTTATATATGTGCACTTGCCTGTAAAAATATAGGTTTTGAATGTCGAGAAAATGTTTAACCCGTGGTGAATCTCGCTGGCGCGCCTCACCTAAACATTTACATTAATGTGTAAATATAAAAGCATCACAATACCCCTCGCGACCTGGGTTTTTGCCCGCAAGAGCAAGGAAAAACCGGGGAAGCGCCTCAACCTTCACGTGATACTGAAGGCGAATTAGGGGATTACTCACAAAAACACAAAACACGCCCACGTCGCTGCTTGTATTTTCCTGGGAAAACATTGAGGATTAGAAGGTAGGTAAATTTATGCGTTACCTGCATTTCTGCTTTTCGTGCCGTCGAATATGTCACCGCATATTCACGGGTGTCTCGTTAGCATTCGCATGCGGCATGTGAGCACTTCCGTTACACATTTGAAGGACACACATTGAACCTCACTCCCTCCTCGGGCAAGGCATTGAAGGGGCTCGCCGTCGGCTCCCTTGCGCTCGCAATCTCTGGCGCAGCTATGATCCCTGCCTCCTTCGCAGCACCGAACACCGCAAACCAGACCGCGACTCCCAGCGCATCGGCTCCTTCCACCGCATCGCTGAGCCGCGTTGTTGATACCTCCGCGTCCGTCGCGCAGATTACCCAGGGTCTGCCCGGCCAGTACCAGGTTGCCTACTCCAAGGCGACCAACAAGATTTGGATGGTCGGCGTGGGTGCACGCGGCGACCTCGCCTCCACCATTGCTCGTGTCAACGCAGACACTCTTCAGATTGAAGAAGTAGCAGCGCTTCCTTTCGAGCTGGATAAGAACGGCGAATTCGGCTACATTTCCGCGTACGGCATCACTGTTGATGACGTGTCCGGCACCGTGTGGGTTACTAACACCACCGACAACTCCCTGTCCGTGTTCGACCAGAACACCATGGAACAGATTTGGACTAACCACGGTATCGCCGAGAGCGACCCGAACTGGATTGAACACCCCCGCTCCGTGCTGGTGGACCACAACTCCGGCAAGGTGTTCGTGACCGGCCGCTACTATGTGTCCGCTATCGACATGAAGACCTTTGAGGTTACTAAGCTGCAGCTGGAGGGTGCCCCCAACGGCGGTACCCGCTACGTCGGCATGAATATGACCATTGACGGCGACAAGTTGTACGTGCCCGAGCGCACCGGCGGCAAGGTCTTCGTCATCAACACCAAGACCTTCAAGACCGAGCAGGTTATTCAGACTCGCGGCGAGAACTCCTCCGTTGAGGTTCGCCCCTCTGACGTCACCATTGACCACTCCGAGAACGAAATTTACGTCTCCTCCCAGGGCGTGGATGGCGTTAACTCCGGTATCTCTGTCTACGACCTGACCACCGGCGCGTTCAAGAAGTTCGTCAAGTTCGGCAACCAGGCGCTGTCTATGGAGAACGACGAGGATCGCGACCTGGTGTACGTGACCGACTTCGGCACCGGCAAGATCGCCATCTTTGACGCCAAGACCGACCGCGTGATCGGCGAGGTTGAGATGAACGGCGGTAAGGCTAACGACCTGACCATCACCGCGGACGGCTCCGTCATCGCAGTGGACAAGCAGGACATCGCTAACACCACCGCGGCGGTACCCTATGTGCTGAACTCGAAGACCGGTGACGGCTCTATGACCGACACCTACACCTCTAAGGCGACCGTGGACCGTAATGGCAAGGCTGTTCCTTCCTCGCAGCAGAAGCTGGTCCCGAACTCCATCGTGAAGTTCTACGCCGAGGTTTCCGAGGGTGAGTTCACCTCCACCGCGACCATTAACCCCGCTAAGGTTCCCTTCCAGGGCTACCCGAAGCAGGCTACCGCAGTGTTGATTGACCCCACCCTGAACTTCGCTGAGGGCACCGTCGACATTACCCGCCCCTACACCTTCCACGTGTCTGGCTACGACTTTGAGAAGCCCCCGGCCGAAGGTGTTCGCCTGTTCCTCGTCAAGGAAGGCGAATGGTCGATGGGTTTCGACAAGCTGACCGATAGCGAGCTGGCAAGCATCCAGAAGGTGTCCACCATTGTTCCGGCGAGCGCGTTTGTTTACAACGCACGCACCGGCAAGTACTCCTTCGATGCAACTCTGCGTGTTCCCGCGAACACCATGCAGTACAGCCAGGGCTACATGCTCGGTACCGTTACCGCTGGTTCTGACGTGGCTACCAACCGCAATTACGATTCGGCTGTTTCGCTGATCGTCAACGATGCGAAGGACGCTGGCAACGCAGATAACCGCGATGAGGCTGACGAGCCGGCATTCCCGACCAACGCCTCGGCATCGCCTTCCGCATCTGCTGCAGTAGCAGAGAAGCCTTCGGCTGATCAGCCCAAGGGTGAGCAGTCGAAGGCTGAGGAAGCTAACGACCAGCTGGGAACCACCGCGAAGACCGCGCCGCTGAAGAACTCTTCTTCGGTGAAGTCTGACTCCCAGCCTAAGGGCTCTAACTCCGATGCTCAGGTGAGCGCTTCGGCTACCAAGTCTGCGCCTCAGAGCAAGGGTTCGCTGGCTAAGACCGGTGCTCAGAACGTTCTGAGCCTGGCTGCTGTCGGTGCGTTCGCGCTGATTGCCGGTGCCGCTGTGATGGTGCTTCGCCGCCGTAAGGCATAGTTTCTTGCTCTAGTTTGAGCGGATGCGCCCCGTACACTGTGCGGGGTGCATTTTTGTGCCTTGATGTCGTTGTATCTGAATGAGGCGGGCACGGGTGCGGAGGCGGGCACGGCGGAGGTGCTGGGTGACTGCCGGGGGAGTGCCTGGCATAGCTGGAAAAGAACCTATGCTGAGCGCCTTGCACTCAGTGTAAAATATGTGACTCATTTCACCACATTTCGATTTGGTTGTTTTCGGGAACCTCTGTATAGTTATATGTGTTGCCAGGGAGACCTGGTAAAAGAGATGTAGATCTCACGGCCCCATCGTATAGCGGCCTAGTACTCCGCCCTCTCACGGCGGCAACACCGGTTCAAATCCGGTTGGGGTCACACTAGGAAAAAAGCCTTGATTCTTCGGAATCAAGGCTTTTTTGTTTATGTCTGCATATGTTGGAAGACCTTCTAGATTCTATGGTGCCGCCGTGAGCCTCTCAAAGAATAAAAGCGAAAAGCCACATGTGTTTCGAAAAGCAACCATAATGGTGGCTTCTCGAAACACATGTGGCTTCTCAGTGGTATAAAGGGGGTCTAGATTTACTGTGCCGATGCCTCAGCAGAAGCAGTCGTAGCCTCCGCAGAACCTGCAGCGGTCGCCTCAGCAGAAGCACTCGGGCTTAGCGACGGAACCGGCGAAGCAGAAGCAGTACCCGGAGCGCGACGCACCATACGCCAGGTGCCGTCCTGGTAGTGCGCCACAATCTGACCAGCCACCGGCTTGCCCGGGTACTTGAACACCTCGGTCAGCGGCTGCACACGATCGTTAGTCTTGCTGTACACACCAGCACCCTCAGCACCATCAATCACCATCTCGGTTGCCCAAGTGTAGTAGCCGGTGCGGGTGTCCTTGGTCGGGCGGTCAGCGGTCAGCGACAGAACCATCGGACGCTCCGAACCAATAACCCAGCCGCTCTCCGAAGCGTACATGCTCTGGAAGAACTCAGCCACGGTCGAGTAGTCGCCGGTGTGGTCAATGTTCGTGAAGCGGGTACCGTCACCGGTCAGCAGCAGGTAGTTCAGGGTAGCCTGCCAGTACGCAATGAACGCGTGCAGACCCTCAACACTGTTCTCACGCAGCTTCGCCGGCTCCACGGGGATTGCGACGTTCGCTGCCTTGTGCTCCTTGGTACCGGGTTCAAAAGTGCCGGTGGAGGAATAGTCAGCAAGAACGACCTCACCCTTCATGCTGGGGCCAGGCTCAACAGTGGTGGTTGCCTCCGCAGTGGGGGAGGCGGAGGGGGTAGCGCTTGCGGTCGAAGACTCGGTAGCGGATGCGCTCGCGGTTGCCGAAGACTCGGAAGACTTCGAGGAGCAAGCTGCAAGAAGCGCGGCGGTGCCCAGGCCCAGTGCGGTCAGGGCGGTGCGGCGGGTATACATGGTAGACATGGGGCTCTTTCTGAGGTGAATAAAGTATGTGCCGGTATTGAACTAATTCCAGAATATCGCAGGGGAGCGGCCAGCCCAATGTTGTGTGTGCCTCCATGACCGTAACAGCAGCGGTAGATGGCGAAAAACACGGGGCCCGAGGCTCTCGCACAGCTACGACATGACCGGGGCTCTAAACGGAGGTGCTGGAGCTGCTGTCGCTTGAGCTGGCTGAGCTTGATGCCAGCTTGGCGGGTTCATTCCTGACCGTCCATGCACCGTCTTGATACTCCAAGATGAAGAAGAACTCGTAGTCACCGGGGCCGCTGCTTAGTGAAGCCATAGTAAGTTCCCTACCGTCTGTGTAGTGGATTTTTGCTTCCTTGCTGTAACGGCCAGTGCCCTTCCAGCGGTACTGTTGCTTGTCAACTTTCTCCGGAGCGTCCTCGACTAGCTCTGCCGAGAACGGTGCATCGGTGTCGTACACCCAGCCAGTGTTTTTCTCGTAAAATTCGACGAAGGGTTCGGCCTTGTAGATATCGTTTCGGTTTGTATCCACAGCCTTAAAGGGTTCAATATCGCCGGTAATCATAAGGTAATTGAAAGAAGCCAACCAGAAGCTTATGGCGGCGTACATGCCCTCCGTCGTCTTGGCTTTCATCTTTGCAGGAAGAATAGGCTTGGGCGGATTCTCTGCCTTCTTTGAGCTGGTCGCCGGAACGTAGGTGCCGCGTGATTCGTAGCTGTCAAACTTCAGTTCGCCCTTGTAAGAACGCTGGGTGTCGGGCGTGCTCTGGTTGCTGAGCGGGCGAATATCGCTAGCACAGGCAGTCAAGGAGGCGAGCGTGGCAGTGGCGGCGATGCCAAGGGCGGCGCGTCGGGTCACGAAGGTAGGCATAAGGTACCCTTCAATAGGTTATCGGTGTATCTATTTCAGGGTACCTTAGTGCATTTGGGTATGTTTATGATTTTTTAGGCGTCAAACCTGGGAAAATGCTACAAAAGCTACGTTAGCTAACGAAAAGTACTGTTTACTAGGGGAAAATCCATTATCTTCCGATGCTGCCGTTTCCCGCGCCGGTATCGTGCCGCGCTGCCGCATCCTAAACGTTGAGGCCAGAATCGCTTCCGCCCGAGGAGCCGGGGGAAGTCGTCGAGGAACTCTTCGTCTCAACGGTGACCATCCACGCATCGTTTCGGTATTTCAACACAAAAGTAATTTCATTGTCATTGGAGTCACCGCTCGCCCCAGCCAGACGAATGTCCCTGTCCTCGGGCACGTAATGGAGAACAGCATCCTTATGGCTGTGGACAATACCCTTCCAACGGTACTGCTCATCGTCGACCTTCTGCGGGGTCTCTTCGGTCAGATCAGCCACGAGCGGCGTCTCGGTGCCGTACATCCACCCCTCACCCTTTGCATACAACTCTACGTATGCTTCCATCTTCCGCACGTAGATGACATCCATGTCCACGGCCTTGAGCGGCGTGTCGTCGCCTGTAACCGTCAGATAATTCAGGGACGCGACCCAGTAGCCTATAGCTGCGTACATGCCCGAGGTCGTCTTCGATTTCATGTTCACGGGAGGGGTGGGCATAGGCGGGTTCTCCGCCTTCTTCGTGCTGCTTGCGGGGTGGTACGTTCCGGTCGACTTGTAGCTATTGAACTTCAGCTCGCCCTTGTAGGGGCGCATCGGGTCAACTACGCTCGGGTCCTCCAGCGGGCGGATATCGCTGGCGCAGGCAGTCAAGGAGGCGAGCGCGGCAGCGGCAACAACGCCCAGGGCGGTGCGTCGGGTAACGAAGGTAGGCATGGGAACCCCTCAATAGTTTGTTCGTGTGCTTTTAAGCGTACCCGAGCAGGTTTGTTGGCACACTCAAAGCCGGCACCTGCTCATCTGGGGGAATAGTTCAACACGACCGTACGCAGGCCATGCAAAAAAAGGGGAAGCCCCCACACGCAATCTCAACTACATGCGGGAGCTTCCCCTGTATCTCTTCCTCTAAATCTAAAAGTGACCGCCCGTAAGAGGCGTTGGTTTTCTAGTCCTTAGACTTACTCTTTTTTGGAAGAACCCACATCGGAGGATTCTTCCTCGCTGACCATGAACCAGGAGCCGTCCTTGTAGTCCATCGCAAAGTTAGTCGCTTCGCTCTTGGAAGATCCCTCCTCAGCTAGGGGAATGGGGTCCTGGCCCTCAACGCGGACCTTCGCCTTGGGGTCCTGGATGAAGCGTCCGATCCAATCGTAACGGTTGGGGCCACCAGCGACCTTCTTCGGGGCATCAGTCAGAAGCTGAACGGTAACCGGTGCATCCGTGTCGTACACCCAGCCCTTGCCGGTGGAGTACACAAGAACAACGTTGTTGTGATCGTTCGCAAACTCGCCGGCAGGGTCAGCCTTCTTGAGCGGCTCGTAATCACCGGTCATGAACATGTAGTTGAAGCTTGCCACCCAGTAGCTGAGGAACTGGTACATGCCCTCAATGGTCGCCTCGTTCATCTTCTCCGGAACAATAGGCTTCGGCACGTTCTGCGCCTTCTTCTCAGCCGTGGCAGGAACGTACTCGCCGTTCTTCTCGTACTTGTCGAGCTTCACCGTGCCCTTGTACGACTTCTTAGCAGGCTCAGTCGCTGAAGCAGATGCCGAGGCGGATGCGCTCGCAGACTCAGAAGTGCTGGCACTCGCCGAAGCCTCACCGGAGGCGGAGCTATCAGCCAGCGGACGAATATCGCTAGCGCACGCAGTCAGCGCCGCAGCCGTGCCAGCACCGGTAGCTGCAGCTAGTGCGGCACGTCGAGAAAGAAAAGTTGCCATGAAAAATCCTTAAATGATAAGTAGGGTAGGGGATGAAGCTCTGGAGCTTATCAACCCTATAAGTGAGGTAAATCCTCACCTCTAAGGTGAACTCTGCAAAGATGCTCTAGGCGGTCTTAGAGTTAGCATCATCGGATGCTTTGGTGCTCGGGCTCGCAGTGCCCTGTCCGCGTATCTTAGTGGGGTAAGTGAACCATTTACCGTCCTGATACGACAATTTCAGGTCGGAAAGCTCAGGCTCCATGGAAGTGTTCTGGTACATAGGCCTGTTTCCCTTACCCTCAACATGCATCATCGCCTTAGAGTCCTTGGACAGCGTGATACGCCAGTAGTAGAGGGAGCCGCTATCCGATACCTTCTCAGGTTGCGGGGTCATAATCTCAGCCTGAAGCGCATGCTCCGAACCGTAAAACCACCCCTCATTGGACTCATAAAAAGTCACGTAATCATGGAAAGACTTCACATCCCTGCCGGAGGGGTCAGCCTGCTTCAACGGCTCATCGTCACCGGTGAGCACCAGATAGTTGACGCTGGCAAGCCAAAAACTAAAGGCAGAGTATGCGCCATCAATGGTTTTCTCATGCATATTCGACGGAGGGAGGGGCTTGGGCACATTCTGCGCTTTGTGCGTCTCATCCGCGGGGATGTACTCGCCCTTCTTCTCGTAGTTGTCGAACTTTACCGGCCCCAGATAAGACTTCTCAGAAGAGCCACCCGCAGAAGCGGATGCGCTAGCAGATTCGCTAGGACCTGCAGAAGTGGACGCCTCACCGGAGGCGGAACTATCAGCCAGCGGGCGGATATCGCTGGTGCAGGCGCTCAGCATCGTAATAGCGCCCGCACCGGCAGCTAGTAGGGCTGCACGTCGAGAAAGGAAAGTCGTCATCAGAAATCCTTAAGTAGTGCGTATCAGAAGATGAGAGAAACTAACTATCGTTGTTCAAAAGCATGCGCCACATGCCTTCTTTGTACTCCATGATGAACTTCGTCGTGCGAGGAATCGTCTTTTCCTCCTCAACGATAGTCGCATCAGGCTCACCCTCAATGTGGTACTTAGCGGCAGGATCATATGCGACGGTCACAAGCCACTCATAGCGGTCCGGCTTATTAGCCACCGGCTGAAGCTCATTCTCCGCAATCTCAATCTTGTACGGCTGATCCGAACCGTAAATCCAACCCAGACCCGACTCGTAGAGCCTAATCATGGTCTTAGAGTTCTTCAAAAAAGCCTTCGCCGGATCCGCCTTCATGAGCGGCTCAACGTCGCCGGTCAGAATCAGATAATTCTGGGACGCAAGCCAATAGCCCATCAGCGCGTAGGCGCCCTCGGGGCTGTTTTCCTTCATCTTCTCTGGGATTAGAGGCTTTGGCACGTTCTGCGCTGGCGCATCCGCATTCGCAGAAATGTAGGTGCCGTTCCGCTCGTAGTTATTGAACTTAATCGGGCCAACATACGAGCCGGGAGTGTGACCATCCGTCGGCGAAGGCGACGCCGAGGCGCTCGCAGAAGAGGAAGCCGCGCCAGAAGCAGTAGCAGAAGCCGAGGCAGAGGAACCGCCGGAACCCTGAGATATTGAACCCTGCGACAGCGGGCGAATATCGCTAGCGCAAGAAGTCAGCGCAGCAAGAATACCGGTCGCACCCATGCCCAGGAGAGTACGTCGAGTGAAGAAGGTAGTCATCGGAAGCCCTTCGTTGGAGCCAATACAGAGCAAACCACGACGCCGTGCACCAGAGCATGCGTAGACGCCCTGTAAAGACCTATCAGTACGTCAATGTATACACTTTTAAGGTTACCCGAGAGCCACCTAATAGCCCCGTGACCGCCTCGAATGTTCAGAAAATTAAGACCCCACACCCAGCGTTTTACCAGGTGCGGGGTCTTACCGCATAAGAAATCACTACGAGAGCGAGCCCTCTGCAATGCGGTAGCTAAGCGGCGCTCGACAGCTCCCACTTGCCGTCCTTGTACTCCAGACGGAACCTCGCCACCTTCTTCTTCGACTCATCAGCGCTCGTCGCCTTCTCAGGCTGACCCTCATAATGCCGCATCATCTTCGGGTCCATGTAGGAATAGCCTTCCCAAATAAAGCGAGTATTGTCGCTGCCCGGCACCTCACGAGGAGCATCCGTCAGCAGCTCAACAATATACGGAGTTTCCGTACCGTACACCCAGCCCAAACCCGATGCATACAGTTTCAGCGTGCCAGGATACTTCTCTATGCCGTAGCCATCATGGTAAACAACCTCAATCGGTCCAGGGTCACCCGTCATCATCAAATAGTTCAAGCTAGCAAGCCAGAAACTCAAGAAAGCATACGCACCATCAACGCTGTGCTCCTTCATATTCGCCGGAGGAACAGGCTTCGGCATATTCTCAGCCTTATGCGTAACACTCGCCGGAACGTACTCTCCGGTCTTCTCATAGCTATCGAACTTCATCGGACCCTTATAGGACTTACCTGAAGACGGAAGACCCGAAGCAGCAGAAGCACTCGCAGACGCTGAAACAGAAGGAGAAGCCGAAGCACTTGCAGAAGCAGACGCAGTTTCGGAGGCGGTCGCCGCCTCCGACGGAGAAGCCGAGCCGGTACCACCAGCCAACGGGCGAATATCACTGGCGCACGCAGTCAACGCAGAAAGTGCACCCGCAAAAGCAACACCCAAGGCGGTACGTCGAGTGAAGAAAGTAGTCATCAGAAGTCCTTCGTCGGATTCTTCACCCACAAAGCCGTCGGTACGGGGCTCACAACCTGCAGGCAAAGACCACATGTAGTACGTCAATGTATATACGTTAAGCGTACCCGAGGCACCCTCCGCCAACTCAGAACATTTGTTGAGTTTCCCCTGGGTGTTCCCTGGGTTTCCGCAGAGTTCTGGCAGCGTTTCGGCAAAAAGAAACCCCCGCCCACGGTGCATTACCGCAGGTGGGGGAGAAGCCTATTCACGCTGTCAAAGACAATGGCCTAGACAGACGAAGAGCTACCAGAAGAAGCAGATGCAGAAGAGCCCTCATCGCCGGTAAGCATAAACCACTTACCGTCCTTGTACTCCACAGCAGCCTTCATCAGCTTGCCGTTCGGACTAGAAGACGTCTTGAAAGGTAGGTCAGACTTGCCCTCACGATGAATCTTTGCATCGGCACTGTAGTTCATGTAGCCCGGCCAGTTATAACGGGTACTGCTACCGGAAGCCTTCTGCGGTGAACTACTAATCAACTCCATAGTAACCGGGGTGTCCGTACCGTACATCCAACCCAGATCACTCTCGTACATCAACGTAAATTCCTGCAGGCTCTTCGCATACACATCTGCAGGGTCAGCCTTCTTCATCGGCTCAGCATCACCGGTCATCAGCACATAGTTGAAGCTCGCCAGCCAGTAGCCGATGAACGCATACATGCCGTCAACACTCTGCTCGTTCATGTTCGCCGGAACGAGAGGCTTGGGCACATTCTGTGCCTTCTTCTCAGCCGTGGCAGGAACGTACTCACCCTTCTTCTCGAAGTTATCGAACTTCACAAGGCCCTTATAGGACTTGTCGGAAGAGGAAGACGAAGCCGATGCTGAGGCGCTCGCGGATGCGCTTTCGGACGCACTTGCTGAAGCCTCACCGGAGGGGGAACTATCAGCCAGCGGACGGATATCGCTAGCGCACGCAGTCAATGCCGCCAGTACGCCGGCACCGGTAGCACCCAACGCCACGCGACGGCTCACACCAGCAGAGACGGGGGAAGGGCTCATCATTATCAGCCTTTCAAAAGAAGTCAGCAAAGGAAATTGAGTGAGTTGACACCCCCATCATACCGGCAAAAACGCAGATACCCATTAACGGTCGTCGTATGGTGCCGATGACATAGCAACCTCACGCCGCTGCGAAGCATTACCGAGTTCCGGCAAAAAGAAACCCCGCCCACGGTGCATTACCGTGAGCGGGGGAGAAGTCTATCTTAAGCTCCCAGAAGGCTTAGACAGAAGAAGACTTGCTGGCGCTACCAGGCCCAGAAGAGCCATCCTCGTCGGTGAGCATAATCCACTTACCATCCTTGTACTCCACGCCAACCTTCGTCAGATCCTGGGAGCTATCCTCCATAAAGGGCTCATCCGGACTCACGCCCTCAGTATGAACCTTGATGTCGGTGCTGTACCGCATGTATCCCAACCAGTCATAGCGAATTCGGCTACCGGAAATTTTCTGCGGCAAATTAGAAAGCAGCTCAAGAGTAACCGGGGTATCCGCACCGTAGAGCCACCCCAGATTATTTTCATAGGCAGCCGTCAAATTCTGGTATTCCGTCAGTATGTCCGTAGACTCAGCCTTCTGCAACGGCTCAGGATCGCCAGTCATCAGCAGGTAGTTGAAGCTCGCCAACCAATAGCCGATGAACGCATAAATACCATCAATGCTCTGCTCGTTCATGTTCGCCGGAACGAGGGGCTTGGGCACGTTCTGTGCCTTATGAGTGGCGGTTGCCGGAATGTACTCGCCGTTCTTCTCGAAGTTATCGAACTTCACGAGGCCCTTATAAGGCTTGCCGGAAGAAGCAGAAGGCGAAGCGCTAGCCGAGGCACTGGGTGAGGCACTAGCTGAAGCGCTCGCGGATGCACTAGCAGAACCGGAAGCGGGGCTTGACGCTGAGCCATCAGCCAGCGGGCGGATACTACCAGCACACGCAGTCAGTGCAGCCAGCACACCGGTGCCGGTCGCGCCCAGTGCTACGCGGCGGCTCACACGGGTAGATATGGGGGAAGGGCTCATCATAATTGGCCTTTCAAAAGAGGTCAACAAAGGAAATAGAGTGAGTTGACACCCTTATCATACCCTAAAGTGCGTGAATGACTATCAAATGTTGCTATTCATGTACTTTTGAGTAGAAGAAACCCAAAAAGCTGCAATTAGTGCACTAGGAAGCCGAGGGGCTCGCAGAATCCGAGCTCTTATCAGCATCCTTATCCTTCTGAGTGCTCATAAACCAAGCACCCTCCTTATACTCCACAACAATCCGCATCGCCTGGCCCTGAGAATCCTCAGCCCCCACAAGGGACTTATCGCGGTTATCGCCCTCGGTCAGATGCCTCTTCGCATTCTGATCAACCAGGGAACGAGCACGCCAGAAATAACGAATACGGTCACCCTCAATCTGCGTGGGAGTATCCGTCAACAGGTACACAGACATCGGCTCACTCGTGTCATAAATCCAGCCGCGACCCGTCTCATAGAGCTTAACCATCGGCTCAAGCTCCTTATAGTAATCGCTGCTCGGATCCGTCTTCTTCAACGGCTCAATATCACCCGTCAACGCCAAATAATTAAAACTAGAAATCCAATAGCCAATCAGCGCATAAATACCGTCAACGCTCAGCTCCTGCACCTTCTCCGGCATAATCGGTTTGGGTACGTTCTGCGCCTTCTGCTCAGCCGTAGCAGGAACATACTCGCCGTTCTTCTCAAAGTTATCGAAGGTGACCTTACCCTGATACGACTTATTCGCAGGCGGTAGCGCCGACGAAGCAGACGGGCTCGCTGAAGCACTCGCGCTCGCCGAGCCAGACTCAGCAACATCAGCTGGTGGATGCACCGTACGCGCACACGCAGACACCACAGCGGCAAGACCAATACCGCCCACACCCAATACGGCGCGGCGGCTCAAAGCGATGGACTTAGAAGAAGAGCTAGTCATCAGCAGTCTTTCGAAGAGGTCAACAGATGAGGAGGAGGAGTGAGTCGACACCCCCATCATACCGGGCACACCTTATAACAACCCTAAAGCACAAGTGAATAGCAAATAGCTTGGGACAACTGGGCACACACGAAGAAACCCCGCGGCCGTTATTCCGAATATTTTCGAAGAAAGAACAACAGCCGCGGGGCAAAACAACTGGAGGGGCGTACAACCTAGCGGAGAAGATGCGCAAAATTACGGCGCGCCTTCGCCACCTTCGGGCTCACCACAAACGCACAATAACCCTGCGCCGGGTTCAACGCGTAATAATTCTGGTGATAATCCTCAGCCTCATAGAACACGCCCAGGGGCTTAATCTCGGTCACGATGGGCGCATCAAAGAGCTGCTGGGCCCGTTCCTTAGCTCGCTCCGCCAGCTCGCGCTGCTGCTCGTCCTCGTAGAAAATCACCGAACGGTACTGCGAACCGGTATCCGCGCCCTGACGATCCCAGCTGGTCGGGTCGTGGCTCGTAAAGAAAATATCCAACACCGTATCCAGGTCAATCACCTGCGGGTCAAAGCTGAGCTTCAGCGCCTCCTGATGGCCGGTCGCACCCGAGCACACCGAACGATAATCAGGGTCGGGAGTCTCGCCACCCGTGTAGCCGCAGACGCTCGCCTCAACCCCGCGGAACTGGCGGTATACCGCATCCAGGCACCAGAAGCAGCCGCCGGCAAGAACAACATCAGTCATGATTCCTCCTCGAACTATAAATCCACACTACCTGAAGAACACCGTAGGGCTGCATAATATTCCCGAGTTACCGCCGCGCCACCTGCCACAATAGAGGTATGACTGAAAAACTTGAAACCCCCACCCTCGCAGAAGTCGTTGACGCCTTCCACACGCTCTTCCCGCCGCAGCTTGCCGCCGGTTGGGATGCCTCCGGCCTCGTCGCCGGTCGCGCCGCCGCTAAAGTGAGCACCGTCCTTTTCGCAGTGGATGCCCTCACCGCCACCGCTGAAGAAGCCGTAGTCGAAGGCGCACAGCTACTCATCACCCACCACCCGTTGCTGCTCCGCGGCGCAAAGTTCATCCCCGACAGTGACTACAAGGGCAACGTGCTACACACCCTCATCGAAGGCGGATGCGGTCTGCTCGGCGCGCACACCAACGCAGATGCCGCCGTCGAAGGCGTAAACGAAGCACTCTGTGACGCTATCGGCCTGATCGATCGCGAACCGCTCACCGAAGCGCAAACCCAGGTACTCGACGGGCAGGAACACGCGGTAGGCACCGGCCGCATCGGCACCCTACCTGAAGAAATCACCCTCAAGGAACTCGCGGAACGCCTCGCAGCGGCACTGCCCGCAACCGCCGGTGGCCTGCGCATTGCGGGACGCGCCGACCAGCTGATCCGCCGCGTCGCCCTCTGCGGTGGTGCCGGTGATTCCCTCTTCGACGCGGTGCGCGCCACTGACGCGCAGGTCTACATTACCGCAGACCTGCGTCACCACCCCGCCAGCGAATTCCGCGAAACGGCACGAGTTGACGGCAGCAACATCGCGCTGATTGATTGCTCCCATCCGGCCAGTGAATCGCTGTGGTTGCGTTCGGCGGCTGACCGTCTGCGTGCCCTGCTCGCCGAGCGCGGCTACGGCATCGAAACGAAGCTGTCCGCGCTCAACACCGACCCGTGGGACTTCACCGTCTCCACCGGCGTGGCAACCGGTCAGGATGCGCACTCGGCAAGCACCGAACCCGCCGCCGCATGGACTAGCCTGGCTGAAAAGTAAGCGCTGAAAAATAGCCGCTGAATAGCTACCAAGAAGCAGTCTTCAAAAATTTAGGCACAGTAAAGCCCGGTCTATACGAACCCGACAGGAACCTCTCATCAAGGATCCTGACGGGAACGTGCAGACCGGGCATTACTTCTGCGGGAGCAATACTCTGCAGGGCTTGGGGTGCCAAGCGCAGGCGGTCTAAATGACCTTACTTAGCGCGAGCCTGGAACGCCTCAATCAGAGTCTCCAACTCACCATGAGTCACCATGTGCTGAGCATCAAAAGCGCCGCTAGCGTTCAGCACCACCTTGTTCTGCTGAGCCCACAGAATCTCGCGGTAGAACGCCGAACCGGGAGCCACATCGCTGTAGGGGGAGTTGCCCGTCACTGCGGGCGAACCAGCCGCACGGTAGGCGAACGCCGCAACAGTAGCATTCGAAATGCCGGCATCAGCATGGAACTTACCGTCCGACCAGCCAAAAGTAATGCCCTTCTGCCGAGCCCACACGTAGGCGGGGAAGTTCGGGTCGTCGGTCTTCACATCCGGCCACGGGGAAGTCTCGGGCAGCTTCACCTCGGGAGTACCCGCCTGGATGTACAGGGCAGCTGCGAGCTCACCGCGAGTTGCGGGGGTCTTCAGCTTCTCATCGGAAGGATCAGGCTTCTGGTTGTCGTCCTTCTTGGGATCCTGAGCGTTGGGCAGGTTTGCATCCTTGTAACCGTTCGTGCCGTTCAGATCCAGGTCCTGCCATGCGAGCAGGGTACCGCGGCCCTCAGTGGACTTGCCCACGACCGGCGCGAGCAGCTCGCCCGTCTCGCTGTAACCGTCGTTAGCCCAAACCTCAATCACGTACTTCTTCGAAGCATTCAGAGTGTTTGCCGGAAGATTCACGGTACCGTTCAGGTTGCCGTCACGGTACGCCGAAGCCTGGGTGGGGTGGTCAAACTCGATAATGTCGCTGGTTGCCAGAACCGGGGTGTTCGAGCCCTTCTCGCGAACCACGAACTGGACACCCTTAACGGAGTGAATATCGCCGTTGAACCCCTGGCCACCAACGTTCAAATCCTGCGACTTTGCGGTATCAGCCACAGCGTTGTAACTCAGGCGCGGTGCGAACGGCGCAGGCTTCTCACCCAGAGTGTTCAGCACCTGAGTGCTTACCACGTTCTTGCTGGTCCACAGCTCCTGAGCGGTCAGAGGCTTCTGGCCCTTCTGCTCAGAAACCACGTGAATCTCGTAGCGGACATCGTACTTGGTGCCGCCGGTCGGATCGTGGAAGTTGTCATCATCAACGAAGTAGTAGGCGGCAAGATCGTACGCCTCAACCTTCAGGTCAGCCTCAAAAGTGCCGTCATCGGCAACGGTGAAGTCCTGACCCTCCACAAAGCGCAGCATCTTCGAAGTCGGAATCTCGTAGCCAGACGGTGCGTAGTTCGCGGGAGCAATGTACAGCGCCACGGTACCGTGCTGAGCGCGCCACTCCTTGGTGTAGCCTGCGCCCTTCACATGGACGGTACCGCCCTCGGTCGTGATGAGGAAGGGGTTCACGCCGTCGTACTTGTAACCGTCAGAGATGGAAACGTTCAGGGTCGGGGTATCCGCAGCGTCCTGGTGAGCAGCCTGCGGGGTAGCGGCAGCAACGGCTGCATCAGCGGCAGGAGCCGCATTCTGAGCCAGCGCCGGGGCCATCGGCAGAACCATGGCACCAGCCAACGCCAGCGCGCCGCAACCCTGAGCTGCGCGGAGGAAAGAGGACTTAGAGTTCGGAAGCGAGGACATAATACATCCTTAAAAGTTGTTTCTCGTGGAGCTGTGCCGGCTCACCGGCGGGTAGGGAATTCGCCGTTGAATCTGCATACACCCTATGAGAAAAGTGGTTGGAAGCCCCGTCGGTTTCGGGGACATTTTCACCCTATCAAACCCTCTAAACGATGTCAGGAAACACTCAAGAGAAGCTTGAAGGTTCTGAGGTATTTCACAGGTTGATCAGCCGATAAAAACCGAACCCCGTGCATCCTGAGAAGAAGACTCTCAGGGTTCACGGGGTACTAAGGCTAGAGCCAGCCCGGCTTACTTAATTAATTTTGTTCAGGATGAAGAAAATGAGTCAAAAAATAGTACATCATCCACTCCAGCTCGCCACGAGTCACGGGGTGCGTTGAATCAAACACGCCGCCGCCAGGATTGATGATTTCCTGCTGGGTCACCCACAGAATCTCGCGGTAGAACGCGGAACTCGGCGTAATATTCGGGAAGGACGAAACACCCTGAACCTCCGGCGAACCAGCCGCGCGATAGGTCAGCGCAGCAACGGTAGCATTCGAAATGCCGGCATCCGCGTGGAACTTGCCGTCCGACCAGCCGAAGGTAACGCCCTTTTCACGAGCCCAAATGTAGGCGGCGTAGTTCGGGTCGTCCGTCTTCACATCCGGCCACGGGGAGACCGCCGGGAGGTCCACCTTGGGGCTGTCCTTCAACCTATAAAGGTAGGAAACCAACTCACCGCGGGTAGCGGGCTGTTTATCCTCATCGCCGTAAAGATTCGTCGAAAAGGTCTCACGTCGTACGTCGAGCGGATTAGCAAGCGTGAACTGGTGAACACCCTCAAACTTCAAATCCAAACTGGCCAAATAGCCACCGCGGTGCTCCGGTGCATAACCCACCAGCGGGGTGATGAGAGTCTTATCCGTCTGGCTGACATAGCCGTAATCACTCCGCGCCTCAATAACGTACTGCTTGGAAGGGTCCAGAGTGTTCGCCGGAATCTTGATGGTGACGAAAGCGAAGCCTCCCTCCAGAATGTTCGAGTAGGTTTCCTTGTCGTATTGGTAGTACTTTATGTCACTCATGGCCAGGACAGGGGAGCCGGTACTCTTCTCACGGATGAGGTACATCATGCCCTTCGCTCCATAGAGATCCCCGTTGAAGCCCACGCCCTGAATCAGCAGCTCCTGATCCTTCGTGGTGTCCTTCAGAGCATCGTACTTAAACATGGGTGAGAACGTACCAGGGTGATAATCATTGGCGTTCAGAGCCTGATGAGCCACAACATTCTTGCGAGCCCAAATATCCTGAACGGTCGACTGCTGCTGACCCTTAGGTTCGGCAAGGATACCGACCTCGTAACGCACCTTCTCCAGGGTCATATCCGGGGCGTACTCCGTGAGGGGGTAGTAACTCTCCAAAGTGTCGGGCTTGATCTTCAGGTAAGCGTCAAAGGTGCCGTCATCTTCGATGGTGAAGTCCTTACCCTCTTCAAAACGAAGCATCGACGTGGAAGGCTCCACATTACCAGGACGGTCCTGAGTAGCAGCAATATAGATGACCACGGTGCCGTGCTGCTCGCGCCACTCCTTGGTGAAACCGGTGCCCTTCACCGTCATTTCGTTGTACTCACCGGTGTACAGGGCGTCGCTCTTTTTCCTGAAGAGGTCACGTCCGTCCAGGAAGTCGTACTCCCCATAATCAACGGTGAAAGACGGCTCAGCCGCAACATTCTGGGTTGCAGGGGTATTGGCAGTCGGCGCGTTAGCCACAGGTGCGTTTGCGGCGGGTGCTGCATCCTGCGCGAGAACCGGGGTCATCGGCAGAACCATTGCGCCCGCCAGCGCCAGTGCACTGCAGTTGCGAGCCGCGTGCAGGAATGAAGACTTAGAGTTCGGAAGTGAGGACATGAGACATCCTTAAAGTCGTTTCTCCGGGGCTGTGCAGTCCAGAGCTGTGCAATCCGGGGAGGCGCAATCTGAGGTGGTGCGAGCTCACCGGCGGGTAGGGAATTCGCCGTTGAATCTGCATACACCCTATGAGAAAAGTGGTTGAGTACCCCCGTCGGTTTCGGGAGTACTCCCACCCTAGCAAAGTGTTGAACAGTTGTCAGGAAACACTCAAGGAACGCTTTAAGGTTTTCGAAAATCTCACACAGTGAGTAGCTGTTAAACGCTGAAACCCCGCGCTCCCAAACAGAAAACCTGTTCGAGAACACGGGGTATTCAGCTCAGAACTAGTCCGCCTTACTCAGCGTGGTTCTACTTGGCACCGTTCTACTTAGCTCGATTCTGGAAGTTGAACAGCATCTGCTCCAGCTGACCACGATTCACCAGGTCCGTCGCATTAAAAGCGCCGAAATCCGGATTGATGACATACTGCTGCGTGGACCACAGAATCTCACGGTAGAAGGCGGAACTCGGATTAACATCCGTGAACGAAGAAACACCGGAAACAGCCGGGGAACCCGCTGCGCGGTAGGTGAACGCCGCAACGGTAGCGTTCGAAATGCCGGCATCCGCGTGGAACTTACCATCAGACCAGCCGAAAGTAATGCCCTTCTGACGAGCCCACACGTAGGCGGCGTAGTTCGGGTCGGTGGTCTTCACATCCGGCCAGGGGGAGGTCTTAGGGAGGTTCACCTTGGGGCTACCAGCCTGAGCGTACAGCGCCGCAGTCAACTCGCCGCGAGTAGCGCGCTGCTGCTGCTCCTGGTAGGTGAGCTTCGAGGTGAAGGTCTTGTATTCTCGCGCGGGCGCAGTAGCATCCATGAAGTCCGGAACACCCTCAAACTTCAGATCCTGACGGCCCATAAGAACACCGCGGTGCTCCGGCGCCAAACCCACAATCGGGGTGATGAGAGGCCTGTCCTTCTTGGTGAGGTCGTAGTCGTAGTCGCTCCACGCCTCAATGACGTACTGCTTAGACGAATCCAGGGTGTTTGCGGGGATCTTGATGGTGCGGTAAAGAGTGCCTCCCTCCAGGCGGGTTACGCCATCGGGACCTTCATAGTAGGACTTCATATCGCTCATCGCCAGGACGGGGGTGCCGGTGCCCTTCTCACGAATCACGTACATGGCACCCTCACGGCCGGGCAGCTCCTCACCAACGAAACCCTCACCCTGGACCAGCAGTTCCTGATCCTTCGTGGTGTCCTTCAGAGCATCATACTTCCACTTAGGTGCCATGACTTCAGGATGGTAGGCGCGGGTGTACATCGGGTGGTGGGCGATAACGTTCTTGCGAGCCCAAATATCCTCAATGCTCGACTGCGGCTGGCCCTTAGCCTCGGTCAAAATACCCGTCTCGTAACGCACCTCATCCAGGGTGATACCCGGGAAATAATCGATGGGAGTGTAGAAACTCTCCAGAGCCTTAGCCTTGATGGTCAGCTTTGCCTCAAAAGTGCCGTCATCGGCAATGGTGAAGTCCTTACCCTCTTCAAAGCGAAGCATCGAGGTTGAAGGCTCTGCGTTACCGGGGCGATCCTTCGTAGCGGCAATGTAGAAGACAACGGTGCCGTGCTGCTCACGCCATTCCTTGGTGAAACCGGTACCCTTCAGGGTCACGGTGCCGCCCTCACCGGTGTAAAAAATGGTGTCATAGTCGGTGGAGTACGTCGGCTGCGCGGCAACATCCTGAGCCGCAGGCTTGGGGGTCACAGCATTTGCCGCCGGTGCATTAGCAGCAGGTGCCGCATCCTGGGCGAGTGCCGGAGTCATCGGCAGAACCATCGCACCAGCCAGCACCAGTGCGCCGCAACCCTGCGCCGCACGGAGGAACGAAGACTTAGAGTTCGGAAGCGAGGACATACATCATCCTTACGGGTCGTACCCATCGGGATGATGCGGTTTCATAGGGTTTCTGGGGTGAGAAATCTCCGTTGAATCTGCGCCAACCCAATGAGAAAAGTGGTCGAATATCCCCATCGGTTTCGGGGACATTTTCACCCTATCAAAGGGTTGAACAGATGTCAGGAAACACTCAATGGAGACTTGAAGGTTCTGAGGGTTTTCACAGGTTGACCAGCCACTAAGAACTGAGAACCCAGCACGCTAAACTCAGCAAACTAAACCCCGAAAACAGAACCCCGCGCTCCCGAATAGAAAACCATTCGGGAACACGGGGTTATTCGTGCGACTAGTGTCGACAAGCAGAGCCAGTTTAGCGGGCCAGCTTATCGAGTCTGGAAAGCAGTCAGAACAGCTTCCAGGTGGCCGCGAGTCAGCAACTGCTTAGGAAGGAAATAGTGACCACCGTACACAGTAGGCAAATTCTGGCTCGCCCACAGAATCTCACGGTAGAACGGAGCACCAGGCTTAACATCCGCATAGGGAGAATCGCCCTTCACCACAGGAGAACCCGCCGCACGGTAAGTGAACGCCGCAACGGTAGCGTTCGAGATACCAGCGTCCGCGTGGAACTTGCCGTCCGACCAGCCGTAGCTGATGCCCTTCTCACGAACCCAAATGTACGCAGCGTAGTTCGGGTCGTCAGTCTTCACATCCGGCCAGGGCGACGTCTCAGGCAGCTTCACCTCGGGCGCGCCAGCCTGAAGGTACAGAGCCACCGCCAGCTCGCCGCGGGTAGCGCGTTCCTTGCGCTGCTCATCGGTCAGACTAGGCTTCTTATCATCAGTGTTGGACGCATCAGAACCCTTAAAATTCAGGTCCTGAGAAGCCAGCAGAGTACCGCGGCTCTCGGGTGCCTTACCCACCACGGGAGCGACAAACTCGCCGTCCTCGTAACCGTTGTTACCCCACACCTCCACGACGTACTTCTTCGCCGGATCCAGAGTGTTCGCCGGGACCTTGACGCTACCGGACAGCTCACCGTTCACGAACTCAAAGGCTCGGTCGTGGTGGTTGTACTCAATAAGGTCACTGGTTGCCAGAACCGGGGTGTTCGAACCCTTCTCACGGATTACATACTGAACACCCTTGGGGGAAGCAATCTCACCGTAGAAGCCGGTACCCGAGAAGTAAATATCCTGATCCGCGGTGGTGTCGCCCAGAGCCTTGTACTCCACCTTGGGAGCAAACTTCTCAGGGCGGTACGCCTGAGTCTGCACCGCAATACGTTGCACCACGTTCTTACCAGCCCACAGGTCCTTAACCGTCAGCTGGGAGTCGCCCTGCTTCTCAGCAACCAGGTCAACCTCGTAACGCACATCGTAAGTCGGGATACCGGGGAAGTAGTAGCGAGGCTCATAGTAGCGCTGAAGCACGTCCGGCTTGACCGTCAGCTGAGCATCCAGGGTGCCGTCCTCAGCAATGGTGAAGTCCTTACCCTCCTCAAAACGTAGCGGCGTATCATCAGCGGGCAGTAGGCTACCGTCGGGAACACCCTGAGAAGCGGCCAGGTAAACCGCCACCTTGCCGTGCTTTTCACGCCACTCCTTAGTGAAACCCGAACCCTTCACGTGGACGGTACCGCCCTCAAAGGTGTACAGCAGCTGAGCCTTGCCGTCGTACAGAACCTCGAACGTCGGAGCGTCCTCCTGGGTGGCCTTAGCGCCCGGAACATCCGCAGCCGTCGTGCCGTCAGAACCATTGAAGTTCAGCGTCTGAGAAGCGAGCAGAGTACCGCGGCCCTCGGGTGCCTTGCCAACAACGGGGGTCACCAGGTCTTCGCTACCCTCCTGGTAGCCGTTGTTGCCCCATACCTCGACAACGTACTGCTTTGCCTTATTCAGGGTGTTAGCGGGAATCTTAACGTTACCGTTGAGGAGCCCATGCTGGTACTGGAACGCATACTCGGGGTCGTTGTACTCGATGATGTCGCTAATAGCCAGGACGGGGGTGTTCGAACCCTTCTCACGCACAACAATCTGAACACCCTTCGGGGAGTTAATATCGCCGTTGAAACCCCAACCTGAGAAGTTCAGAACCTGATCGTTACCGGTATCCTTCAAAGCGTTGTAGCTCCAATGAGGAGCGAACTCATCAGAAGTAGCAACAGGATTCTCGCGGACGCGATCATCCGGCAGGGAACCAGCAACAGCCGCCGCAGGAGCATCCGCGGCAACATTCTGGGCAAGCGCAGGAGACATCGGCAAAACCATCGCGCCAGCCAGCGCCAATGCACCGCAACCCCGTGCTGCACGGAAGAAGGACGAAGCCTTGAAATTCGGAAGAGCGGACATAATCATTCCTTATTGGTCGAACCCATCGCGCCAATGCAGTTTCTAAAAGGGGAGTGAGAAATCTTCGTCGAATCTGCGCCAACCCAATGAGAAGTGGTCGAATATCCCCGTCAATTTCGGGGACAATTTCACCCTATCAAAGGGCTGAACAGATGTCAGGAAACACTCAATGGAGACTTGAAGGTTCTGAGGGTTTTCAC
>ERZ1674297.82-NODE-82-length-31217-cov-17.590399_pt1 | contig 31217 bp, 36 predicted proteins | sample MGYA00581112_ERZ1674297 | MGnify/ENA primary metagenome ERZ1674297 (study PRJEB41354, sample SAMEA4873322) | human saliva metagenome | biome: human-associated habitat [ENVO:00009003]; feature: mouth environment [ENVO:08000002]; material: saliva material...
TTGAGTTTTTCGAGCGAAAAGACCGGCTTTGCCGGACGTGCAGCCGAAAAATATAGCCCGACCCGACCAAGGGGAGGGGAAGCCCCAAAGGCTACCGCCCTACGCCTGACGGCTCCGGTTGCTGAACTAAAAAAGAGGGAGTAAAAGACTGCGCTATTTACTCCCTCTTTTTCAGTTTACAATTTCTTTGTTCTTCAATCCGCAAAGGCTTGATATTTTGAAATATCTTCACCGAGATAATTTTTCATATAATTAAGCAAATATAATAACACAACGCCTTTCAGCTTAATTTTATATCCCATCTCTTTATAAGTTTCGGATAGGCTTTTCAAGCTCGAATGCGAATCTAAAACGCGTTGAAATTGAACCCTAATACCATTTTTCTTGTTATAAACAAGTGTTGAGTATTCAAATAAAAATTCATCAGGAAGCGGTTTAAATTTTGCAAACAATAAGCTTTTCCAAACAAGATCGCCCAATCGTTCACCCGTTTTTTCAACCAATTCATTAAAAAATTCAGCTTGTTCAGGCGCAACCGATAACGTAATTTGCACGCGATCAGCCGGATTTTTTTCCTCACCTTTGCGCGGTCTGCCACGTTTTGCAGGCTTAAAATCCTCTACTTTGATAATTTTGGTTTCTCTTACTGATTCTGCGTGATTATGCGGTTTGATATTGCCATTATTCGCTTTCTTGATAAAGCTCATTTTCTTTTCAGTCAAATCTAACTTAACCATCAATTTACCTCCGAAAATTCAATTTCATCGAAAATAAATGAAATTACACTTTCAATTTCATCTTTTGATTTATTTTTACGACCATCAAAACAGCTCAATCCCGCGCTATAACTGGTTTTAAGCACCTTTCTATCAAAAACAAAATTAGGTATGACGTGAAAGCGTTTTTCATAGGTTGATTCAATGAATTGGCAAAGACTTGAGTAAGTATCGTTTGCCTCCTGGTCTTTTGAATGCGTAGAGCATTCATTTAACAAATAAAACAATTCAAGGTTAGGATTAAATTCAATCGCTTCATTCACGATTTTGCTATGTATTGGAATGGTATCAAGTGCCGCCGTTGTGGGTTGTAAAGGCGAAATTACAATATCAGCCATTGAAAGCAGCTCACGCCCAATTTCTGTATCTGCGCCGGCAGAATCAACAAAAATATAATCGTATTCTCTTTTGTTTTCAGTCAAAAATGATAAATCAGCCTCAAGCATATCAAAATCAAGTGATTGAAAATTATTGAAACGGCGAACTGCCCAATTTTCAATACTTCCTTGCGGATCACAATCCATTGCTGCTATTTTTTTTGTTTTCGCCATTGCACAAACAAATTGAGTAAGCAACGTTGATTTGCCTACACCGCCTTTCACACTATCAAACAGAATAATTTTACCCATTTTTAAATCCTCCTAAGATTGAACAGGTTCAAGCATTTATTTAATAGGAAGTATAACAAAGATAAAATTAAATACAAGTAAAAAAGCAATAATTAAACAAATTATTTTCGAAAATAAAATCTAATATATCTCATCATTTAGCCTCTAATAAGCTAACTTTTTTTTCTTTTTTTTAATTAAAGAAATTGATATATAACTAGAGAACTTAAATGATCTTTATCTAAAAAGGATCGCCCACATAGCAGACTTGGAAGACTAGGCAGAGTTTAGGTAATACTCGCCCTAAGCCTATACATTTCTGTTATAGACTTAGTGCGTACCTAAAAAAACGTTTGCTCGTTGCATTTAGCATACCCGGAGCCGACCCGCTTTCATCTAGGAGGCGATCAGATATATTTCCTCGCCCTGTTGAGATTACGGCAATATAACCGCACAGCACGTTCTCAACCGCTATTTCTCGCTGACACTGCATTCAAGGTTGCCCAATATAAATGCGCTGCACTCGATAAAATAACCACTCGTAACGTTCTAATTTGCTGTTTCCGCTGGTATTAGATATAAGATTGATTGCCAGTGACTCTTATTCCTACCACCCAATCAAAATATGATTAAGTGCTAGTTAAGATTTTTGAAGAGAGGCATAAGCCTTTTGGTGATTTTTATTAAATTTACTTCGCGATAAATTTAATGCGACTGCAAAATATACTTTTTAACCGAAAGTGCTTGCATATAAAACACAAATCAGTATAATTAAATTGAAATTTCGCAGTTAGTCACTTTCAAATTCCTTAACTGCACCGTGTTTAAAACGTTGGTAGCGTTCCAAACACAAGGAAAAAAGCTCGCATTCGCGGGCTTTTTTTCTATCTACGTATCTGTAAATAGACCGGCAAATCATCGTACCGGTTGCGAATTTACAAGGATCTTACCCCTATTCACTTTAAAGATCAAGATTATTTGATTTATACCCCACAAAATTTATAAAACGCCTCATCTTTTTTACTTTGTTTTTTGTTAGAATACTCAAACTATTACGCCTATAAAGGTGCAAACATTAAAAATTTATAATATATATGTGTAAAATATATTGCATTTTGACCACAGGAGAAATAAAATGGCAATCAAGAAAAGACCCGAAGCAACGACGTTTAGAGTTGCAGGCACACGTAAAACAATGGCTGAATCTCTTGCCGTGGCGATAGCTCAAGAGTGCGGTCGCCCAATCAAAGTGAGTGATGTTTTAAACTTTGTTTTGGACAAATACTTAACCCCTTCAATCGTTGAGGAATTTGTGGAAAACGAACTTAGAAAGAAAATGGAAAGAACAGAGAAGAAGGAGAGCAAAAATGATTAAGTTAGCAAAATTGTTAAAAAGTGCGGTCGTGGTTAGCATTGCAGCATTATCTTTAACGGCGTGTAAAGAAGAGGCAAAGGATTATAGCGGTGTTTATGTACGGCAAGAAGGTGATTTTACTTATATTAAAGAATTAGAAAAAACACAAAAAGAGAATAATTATATTGAACGCTTCATAGCTAAAAGAAGTAATGGAACACCAACAGGCGATAACTCCACTAGAACGGTAAAAATTGAAAATGGTGAAATCTATGAGCTTTCAGGACATATTAGAGCGAAAATCACCGACACCACTTATACACAAGTCAATAATGGCAATGTTTATACCAAATTAAATGTAAAAAAATAAAGTATTATGGCTTCATTATCTACACAAATGTTACTTAGCTTATTTGCACAATGCGCTACTGATGTTGCACCGGAAACACTGCATACTGTCATTGGTGTTGAAAGTAGTCGCAACCCTTATGCAATCGCAGTCGTTTATGATAGCGACGTGAAAGAGGAGGATAAATTCAAGTTTAAGCAGCCTCAATCAGAAGATGAGGCATTGCAAACGATTGCTAAGTTGGAAAATCACCCGACAAAACACCGTAGCTATTCCGTGGGTTTAATGCAAGTAAATAGCAAGAACTTTACTGAATACGGTATGAATAAGTCGAATATGTTCCAGGCGTGCAAGAACATTGAAGCCGGAGCCGGCATATTTAAAGCCTGTTATGCGTCGGCACAAAAAAACAATCCAAATAAACCGGAACAAGATTTATTACGTCTAGCCGCGTCTTGTTACTATTCAGGTAATGAGATTCGCGGATTTAAAAAAGAGAAAGACGGTTCTTCTTATGTTGATCGTATCAATAAATCCGCCGCAAAGACTTATAAAGTTCCGGCTATCAAGCCTTTGACTGAATCTGATAGTTCAGGTTCTCCGTCAAATGAGGTTGCAGCTCAACAAACAACCTCAATTCAAGCCCCTCAAACTCCTCCCCCTCCGGCTAAACCGTGGGACGTGTTTGGGGATTTCAGAAGATAAACTTAAGGAAAACGTATATGACCTTAACTCAAAAACAACAAAGTGCATTAAATGTTTTGGCTCTTCTTGCCATTGCAGCACTTATCTTTTTTATTCCTGGTGCTTATGCCGGCGGTTTAGATGCCGCAACAGATAAAGCAAATGAAGTTAAAACGTGGCTTTATGGTTTTATCCTTGTTGCGACACTTATTTACGCTATGTACTGCATAATTATGGCACTTATGCACCGCGGTTCGTGGGCTGATGTTGCTATGGCATTCGTTTATGGTGCGATTGCCGGCGGTATCGTAAAAGGCGTAACTTGGGCACAAGGGATTTTTTCATAATTCAATATATTGTATTCAAGGTAAAAACTTACCTTGAATACTTAAAAATAGGAGGCGTTAATGGAAGAAAAATATCCATCATTTAACGGTATGAATCGACCCGCCGTTGTTAAGGTAATAGGTACACCACTTATGCCAACGTTAATTTTAGGTGGTATAAGTGTTTTTTCAGTAATGATAGCTAGTTTCTATGAAATGACAACTTATGCACTACCTATTCCTATTATTAGTTTTATTTATTTGTTCTTTTTAAAAATTGCTTGTGAAGATAATCCGAATGCACTTGCTCAAATTAAGTGGCAAGTTCGGGCGTTCTTTGTCAAGCTCTTTCAAGGTAACAATAAAGTAATTTGCTTATCAAGCGATGATGATTTAAAAAGAGAAAAATACAATGCGCGCCGACAATTTAAGAAACGTTAGTTCGATTAAAAATTTATTGCCTGACTATCGCAATAATATCAATGAATATGTGATTACGGCTCAAGATAAAATGATTTTTACACTTGAGCTAACCGGTACATCTCATACATCTGTTTCAGACAAAACATTATATAGTTACTTCACAAGTCTTGATGACTTTTTCTTGAATCTTGGCAAAGAATACGGCGGAAATTTAGGCGTATGGACGCATATTGTTAAGAAAAAAGCGCATTTTGACAAAGACTATCAATTTGAATCACCATTCGTTCAGAATCTTGTTGATACTTACCTTACAACATTTAAGAACGACAACAATAATTTTTATAACACGCATTACTATATTACGTTTGTGCTGAAATACAGCGATATTAACGATGGGTTAGCAAAATGCGACGCTATCGCAGAATTATCAAGCACAATGATTCGACGTTACAACGGCACAATACTAAAAGTCGTTGATATTAACGAAAGTGTTAGCCTTTGCCAAAATAATGAATTTTTATCTTATTTACTAAATTTAAATGAAGTCCAATTACCGCTCAATGATGAAGAGGTAATTGATTCAATTTGTGATAGCGACTGGTTTTTTAACTATGATTTTTTTGAAGTGCGTTCAAAATCAAGCACAAAATCAAAATATGGCACAGCTTACCTGTTAAAAGGTTATCCGGCAGAAACGCGAGCCGGAATGTGGGATTTTTTATTAGAGTTGCCGTATGAGTTTATTTTATCACAGTCATTTATTTTCACGACTTCACAAAAGACAATTAACCAAATTGACCGTCAAATTAACCGCTTAGATTCTGCCGGCGATAATGCGGTGCGCGAACTTGAAGAACTTGAGATGGCGCAAGCCTTTCTTAGTACTGGTGAAATTACGTTTGGCGATTATCAAGCAGCAATGCTTATTTTTGGCAATACTGCAAAGGAAGCCGTACAAAACGGCTCACGCGTGATTTCAGCCTTTACCGATAAAGGCTTAGGTGCGCGTTGGTCGCGTGCTACGTTAGACGCTATGTTTGCCTTTTTAAGTGTAATGCCGGCTTCAAAGTACCGTCCTGTAAATAGTGCTAGACCGAGTACATCACTTGCTTGCGGTTTTTCACTTCACAACTTTTTCAGCGGTAAAGCTGAATATAATCCTCTTGGCGATGGTTCGGCAATTATGCCAATTAAAACGCCAACACAAGGCTTATATTATATGAATACGCATTATTCCGAATTGGATAAAAATGTGATCGGACAAATGATTGCCGGACACTTTTTAATGTTAGGGGCAACTGGTACAGGTAAAACAACTTTTGAAGCTATGTTTGTCGCCTTTTTACAGCGTTTTAACCCTCAATTATTTGTGGTTGATTACAAACGTTCAACAGAGCTTTATGTTCGCGCTTACGGCGGAACTTACTTCACACTTGAAAGCGGTGTGCCTACAGGATTAAACCCGTTCCAATTAGAAGAAAATGCAAGCCCGGCATTACTTCAATTCCTATATCAATTTGTTGCAAGCTGCGCGAAAGATTATCGCGGATTAGTTTCCGATATGGAGTATCTTGATATTAAAAATGCCGTGGACGCGGTTATGCTTTTACCACTAGAACAACGCCGTTTCAGTTTAGTGTTACAAAGTATTCCAACAAGTTCTGAGCTTTATGCTCGTTTAGCGCGGTGGTGCTATTTTACAGATGGCGATTTAGCCTGGACGGTTGATAGTCCGAAAAACTTATTTAATCCTTATGAGTTTGACAAAATCGGCTTTGATACAAGTGTTATTTTAGAAACTAAAGATCACCCGGCAACAGAGCCAATTTTAGCGATTCTATTATTTTATAAAAATTTAATGAAAAAATCAGGTCGTCGCTTACTCACGATTGTTGAAGAGTTTTATATGCCGTGTAATTACCCTACAACCCAAAATATGATTAAGCAAACATTAAAGACGGGGCGTTTAACCGGCGAATTTATCGGTCTTGTTTCACAATCTCCGGCGGACGCAATTCAGTGTGAAATTTTCCCGGCGATTGTAGAGCAAACACCAACGAAGATTATGCTGCCGAATCCGGAAGCCGTTTATGATGATGAAATGATTGGTTATAAACGCGTAGGCTTAACAGAAAAAGATTTTGCTATTCTTTCCAGTTTAGATAAAGAAAGTCGCAAAATGCTTGTTAAGCAAGGGATTTATTCGACATTACTACACTTTGATTTAAGCCATTGTAGCGAGTTTTTCCCGATTATTTCCGGTACAACGGAAGGACAAATTGAATGTGAAAAAATTCGTCAAATCCACGGTGATAATCCGAATAACTGGATTGAGCCATTCTTAGCAAGAATGAAACAAAAACGCTTTGAACAAGCAAATGGTAAACCAACAGAATCAATTTAATTAACTCAATGGAGATTTAATATGAAAAACGTTATCAAACCAACCTTAATTGCACTCACAATGGCATTTGTTACAAGTCAATCTTTTGCAGGCGGAGTCCCTACCGTTGATGGTGCTACACTTTCTGCGATTGTATCAGGCGATATGCAAAAACTTGTGCAATTACAGCAACAATTACAGGCTGCACAAACACAAATTCAGCAGTACCGCGATTTTGCAAACGACACAAAACGTCGATTAGAGGGAAATATGGGAATCGCTGATTTGTTAAGAGGGGATTCATTTCTAAACTCTATCCCAGATTTAACTAACGATGTAATTAGCTTAACAGGCGAAAGTCTTTCGCAATTACGCGAATCTTATGGCTTAGTATCTGATAATCCGGAAGTTCAAAAGCAGTTTGACAAGCTCATTTCTTATACAGATTTTTCTAAAAAATATCTGAAAAAAATCGAAAGCCGAATCAAAAACTTAGACAATTTAAAAGTTTTGGCTGATTCCGCTCAAACACCGGCGCAAAAGCAAGACGTAGCGAATAAATTAGCGATTGAAAAACTACGTTACGATCAAGAACAGCTTGCAATGAGCGAAGCTGAAAAGAGCTTTGAACGTAACATTGAATTACAACATCGTCAAGCAATGGAAGATTATAAGAAGGAAGAAAACAGAAAAGCTGAAAATTTTAAGGCTAAATTTGGTTACTAATCATTTAAGGAGAAGATATGTCTTCTTTCGTTTCAACGATTTATACGGAAATAGTAACGGCATTTAGCAGCGAAACAGCCACGATGGCAACGAGCTTTGCAAAAGGAGTACAACCTTTATACGTTGCTTGTGTTGGGCTTTATGTTGTTTATGTTGTATGGAAGATAAACAATCAAGGTGGGGTCATTTTAAATGACCTCCTAAATCAAGTTGCCTTAATTGTTTTAGTCGGTGCATTTTCTTTCGGAGGAAGTTATTACACAGATTCAGTGATTCCTTTTGTCCAAAATTCAGGCGATGAATTGGCAAAAGCGATCACATCATCTTCACAAAACAGCACAAATACAATAGATACGATAGTTTCACTTTTTGATAAAGAATTAGAGCCAGCTTATAAAAAATGGGATGAATTAGGTCTTACTGACGGTTTAAGCCCTGTATTAAATGCAGGTATGAAAATCGCCGTTTTGGAACTTGCTAAACTAATTTTTTCCATCGCTATTGCAGTGAATTTATTACTTGCAAAGATAATGGTAAATCTTCTTTTAAGTGTAGGGATTCTTTTTGTTGGATTTGCTTTATTTCCATCAACAAGAAATATGTTCACATCGTTTACGGGGCTTTGTTTTAACTACATTTTACTTAACGTGCTTTATTCTGCTGCGGTTGTAATGATTTCTAAGTTTCTTACAACACGTTTAGAAGCAGGTTCAGGTGCAGCGTATTTAAACATTCTTATAGCAACATTGATTATTGTTTTTGCACTTAATCAAATTCCTACCTTAGTTTCTTCACTAACCGGAGGCGTTGGGATTAGCCCATTTACTGCCGGAGGTATGTTTGGTGCTGCTGCCGGTTTAATGAGAATGGGATTAAGAGGCGCCGGCGGATTATTTAGACGTGATGGAGCAACTAGAAATTTTTTTCAGGGAAGACGTTCTGCTGCGCAAAAAGGAGAAGGTACGGACAGCTTGCCTAAGCGTTGGAAAAAACGCATAGACGCAGTAAAAAATATAGGAAAAGGTAAAGCCGGAGCTTAATTATGAAAAAACTCATTTTAATTATTACAACAAGCATTCTTTTAGCGGCGTGTTCATCGCCGCCCAAAGTAAAAGAACCATCGGGCAAATGGATTCAGATCAATAATCCGCAATACTATCAAGAAAATAACACAATCTAAGGGAGTTTAATTTTATGGCGTGGTTTAAGAAGAAAGCCAAAAATGAAAATAAAGACTTAATTCTATCCGAGAAAAAGTCTGAAACTGAACATATCGAATCCGGAAAAGAACGACAAGAATTAAGTAAAAAAACGCGCGAACATTTAGATAGTAAGAAAAAATATGAAGCTGATCGCATTCAATTTCACAAGGCAATGGGTCGCGTTGGTTTAAGTGTTGGTGCGGTTGGTGCGGTGATCGGGCTTGCGGGGGTTGTTGCGGTTGCTGGACTTACACCGTTAAAAAAATCAGAACCTTTTGTATTACGCGTTGATAATAACACTGGTGCAGTTGATATTGTACAGCCTATTTCTGATTCACAATCTATAACATACGGCGAAGTAGTAGATAAATACTGGTTAGCTCAATATATTATCGAACGCGAATCATACGATTGGCAGCTCATTCAAAATTCCTTTGACCGAGTAAAATTGATGAGCGCGCCAAACGTATTTGCTGAATATAACGCTTATATTACTAGCGCAAAATCCCCTGTAAATACCTTTAAGGAAGATAAAAAGGTTCGCGTGGAAGTATTATCCGTGTCATTTATCAACAATATCGGACAAGTCCGTTTTTCTAAAACGGTATTAGACGCAAACGGACAACCCGATACAGTTTATCCCGTTACAAATTGGCTTGCAACGATCTCTTTTGACTATAAAAAAGAAATTAAGTTAGAAAAAGATCGTCGTTCAAACCCGTTAGGATTTGAAACAACAAGTTACCGCGTGGATTCTGAAAACATCAAAGGGCAATAATTATGAAAAAATTTTTAGTTGCCGCATTAAGTTTATGCGTCATTGCGCCTTTAGCTTACGGCGAAGTTGCGCCTAAAGGTACAGGATACGATAAACGTATTAAAAACATTGCCTATAATCCCGATAATGTTACTCGAATCAACGTGGCCACGGGAATTACAACCCTGATCCAATTTAGCCCGAGTGAGTTTGTGTCAGCCGATGAGGGCGGTGTTGCTATTGGCGATCCTCAAGCGTGGGACGCCAATTTAAAAGCAAATAACTTGTGGATTCGACCGATTGCGATTGAGCCTGATACAAATATGGTCGTTGTTACCAATAAACGAACTTATCAATTTAATTTGCGTAGTGTGAGAAATAAAAACGCCGCCGATTGGTCTGTTCGTTTTAATTACCCTGAAAATAAAAACAAAAATAGTGTTTATCAAGCAAGACCTTGTTCCGGCACGGTGCAAAATTATCGTTATTTTGCAAAAGGCGATAAAGACTTGTTCCCAGTGGAAGTCTGGGATAATGGTTTATTTACCTGTATGAGAATTAGACCAGGTTCAGATATGCCAGCAGTTTTCAAAAAATTACCGGACGGCAAAGAGGGATTAGTCAATTCTCACGTTGAAAACGATTATATCGTAATTCACGAAATCAATCCGGAATTTAGATTACGCTTGGGCGATCTTGTTGCCGGTGTGAAAACAGATAGATTAAAACCACAATCTGCAAATATCACAGGAACAACCAACGGAAAAGTAAGGGAGGTTATCAATGAGTAACGATAACAAAGGACAAATTACCTCACTTGATGAAGGCAATGCTAATTTAAATCGTAACATCATTGAGGACGGCGTACCGCGTAAGAAGAATGTTCAAAATTTAATTAACGGTGTATTGGCTCTCGTTGCCGTGGCGATTGTTGGCGCACTAGGTGCTTTTTATATTATGCCGGATCAATCCGAAGAAGAAGCACAGGCACAAATTAAGCAAGATGAAGCGTTAGTCACGAAACAATCTAACGACGCGTCGCTTGCTGATATTATGGCCAACATTAAAGAGAAAGAAGAGGCTGAACGCCGTCGCCGTGAACGGGAAGAGCAAGAGAGGTTACGCCGAGAACAAGAAGAGCGTGATCGTCTTGCGCGTGAAGCACTACAAAAACAAGAAGTACAAGCTGCGGTCGCTAAAACGACCGCGCAACCGGTAGAGCAACAAAAAGATGATCGTGATTCGCCTGAAAAACGAAAATTAGAGGGCGTAGGTTTACTTAACTTATCGAGTAAAGGAAAAAACAGCGAAAATGCAAATGGATTGTCAGATAAATTAGCCGGTGGTATTTATGCCAACGGCTCAACAAGACAATTACTCAACCGTGAATTGTTATTGATTCACGGCACGCAAATTCCTTGCGTATTACAAACAAGATTAGTAACCGACAACCCGAGTATTTTAATTTGCCAGGTAACAAAACCGATCTATTCTGCCGATGGTTCAACTTTATTGATTGAACGCGGAAGTAAGGTATTTGGCGAACAAAAAAACGCCATTATCACAGGTCAAAATATGGCGTTTGTGAACTGGTCTGAAATTGATACACCAAACGGCATTCGTATTCGTATTGACAGCTTAGGCACAGACAGTTTAGGCGCGAGTGGAATTGATGTATGGGTTGATGAAAAATGGGGTAAACGCTTCGGTGGAGCAATTTTACTTTCATTTATTCAAGACGCTTTGGCTACGGGTTCACAAATTGCCTCAAGAAATAACAATAATAATGTTGTTTATGATAATAGCGAAAGAAATACGGGAAGAATGGCTGAAATTGCCCTTGAAAACAGTATCAACATTCAACCGACAGGCTATGCTAATCAAGGTCAAATGGTGAACATTCTCGTCGCTCGCGACGTTGATTTTTCTGATGTGTATAGCTTGAAATAAGGGAAAGGGCAAAAATGGAAGAATTATCACAAATTGATCGCTCCACCGTTGCACGTTCTTTGCTAAAAAAAGTCGGTATTCAAAAATTTTTGGATATGGACGGAATAACAGAGGTAGCTGTCAATCAAGGCGGAACGATTTTCTTTGAACGCGGTAACGGTTGGGAATCAGAAGACGCACCGGAAACAAACTATAAAAATTTGAAAGCCCTTGCTGATACACTTACCGTATTTAGTGGTTTACATAATACATTAGACGCAAACAATCCGATTGCGTCGGTTGTATTACCGGACGGCGAACGGGGGCAGATTATCACTGCCCCTGCAACAGAGGCAAATACGATTTCATTTACCTTGCGAAAACCCTCAAAAAGCCGATTCACTCTCGAGGATTATCAAAATTCCGGGCGATTTAGCAAAATCAAGGAAGCCGAAGCCTATCAAAAAGGTTCAATTCCGGATTATATGCAAGAAATGAAAAAATGCCAAAAAACGGGCGATTATGCCAGTTTTTTCAAAATCGCCGCAGAACATTATTTAAATGTGATTGCGGTCGGTGGTACAGGTTCAGGTAAAACAACGTTTGCGAAAACTTACGCAGACTTGTTCCCGCGTGATCGCCGAATTATCACGCTCGAAGACGTTCACGAACTATCTTTACCTTATCACAAAAACCATTTGCATTTATTTTTTGATTCAGATTACCAAAAAACCGGCGGTATAAGCCCTAAAGAACTCATTAAGTCTGCAATGCGTATGAAACCCGATCACTTGTTTTTAACAGAGTTACGGGGCGATGAAACCTGGAACTATTTTGAAGCCCTTAATACGGGTCATAGTGGAAGTATTACATCAACGCACGCTAACGATACAAGAGCAACAATTCCGCGCTTAACTACGCTTGTTATGCAGTCTGATATAGGGAAAGTATTAGGCGAAGCCTATATACAAAAAACATTAAGTACGTCGCTAGATGTGATTTGTTACTTTAAAAATACCTATATGACAGAGCTTTTATTTGAGCCAGAGAAAAAATTGGAGTTGCTTTATGGTTAATTCAATTAGTAAAAAGCAAGTATTTGCGATTTTAGGCGTAGCACTTCTTTTATGTTTCGGAATGGCATTTTTAGGAAGCTATATCGCCGGAAAATTAGCGTATATGTGGTTAGATATAACCGCAGAGCCAACACTAAAAACTATTTTTGAGCTTACGCCTTACTTAGAAATGCCTAATATCCCGGCATTTTCAAAAATTAAAATAATTGCTACTTGTGCTGCCGGTGTATTCGTTGCTATTTTTCCGCTCCTTTTTGCCGTTATTATCCTTATTGGGCTAAGAGGTAAAGAAGAGTTACACGGTTCAGCTCGTTTTGCAACAGATCTTGAAATTAAAAAGTCGGGCTTACTTGCAACGGCAAAAGAACGTAAGAAAAATGCTTATCCGTCCGTATTGATCGGAAAATACAAAAACCAGTTTATGTATTTTTCCGGACAACAATTTATTTATTTAGCCGCGCCAACGCGTTCAGGTAAAGGGGTTGGTATCGTAATTCCTAACCTCTTGACTTACGAAGATAGCATAGTTGTTGTTGATATTAAGTTTGAAAACTTTGAATTTTCTGCCGGTTTCAGAGAACAACAAGGACAAGAAGTCTTTTTATTCTCCCCGGACGGCTACGAAAAAGACGGCAAATTACTTACTCACCGCTACAATCCATTGTACTATGTGAGACGTGATCCACGCTATAGAGATGGCGATATACGCCGCATTTTTGCAAGTATATTTCCATCAAAACCTGGCGACCCTTGGAATGATTTAGCAGCTAACTTTGCTTGCGGTATGACTGCTTATCTAATGGACGTAGAAGCCCATCAAAAAGCAAAAGGTTTAAACGTTGAAACGCCGACTTTTGCAAAATTAGTTGAGCTAGGAGGCTTAAAAGGTGGTTATTTAGGTGTAATGAATCGTGCAATTCAAGACCACGAAGATAATCGATTGAAATTATCAGAAGCGTGTCTTGCTGAATTTAATAAATTCATCAAATTGCACGATAAAGGTCAGCAATCTGTTTTAATGAGCTTTTATGCAGAAATGAACCTTTACAATAACCCGACGTGCCGCGCGGCTATGAGTGGCAACGATTTTGATTTTGCAGATTTACGCAAAAAGAGAATGTCAATCTACGTCGGTTTAACGCCAAACGGTTTAATAACCTATTCTAAATTGATTAACCTGTTCTTTTCCCAGTTGATTATGGCAAATACTCAAGTTTTACCGGGTAAAAATGCCCCAGATTTGAAATATCAAGTTTTATTAGTCCTTGATGAATTTCCAGCGTTAAAAGAGGTAAACATTCTTGCCGACGCAATAGGCTTTACTGCCGGTTATGGTGTCCGTTATTTGCTTATTGTGCAAGATCATTCGCAAATTGAAGCAATATACGGTAAAGAACGTGCAAATAATATCCGTAAGAACTGTGCCGTGCAGCTCATTTATCCCCCTAAAGAGGTTGATGAACAAACGAAAAGAATTAGTGAAACGTTAGGTAACAAGACGGTAAAACGCAAACAAACGAGCTATACCTATTCAGATGGTAAACGTAGTCGTAGCGTTAGCCCTAAAGAAGATCCACGACCTTTAATGTTACCGCAAGAAATTGTTGAATTAGGAGCGGAAAAGCATAAAGGCGTAGCTCTCAAAGAAATCGTTCTAATGGAAAAAGTGCGTCCATTTATTGCAGATAAAATTATTTACTTCGATGAACCTGTTTTGAATGAACGCAAAGAATTTTCACTAGAGCATATCCCGGTAATTCCGGAAATGAAATTTGATTTAACCACCCCACAACCTACAAACACAACCGAGGAAAATTAAATGAAAAAGACAATGAAAAAATTAAGTATTGTTGCCGCACTTTTCGCCGCCTCAAATGCTTTTGCTCAAGACATTCAGCCTCGAGGTGCTGATGATATTTTAACAGGCGATACTCGTTTAGCTTGTGAAGCGATATTGTGTTTATCTAGCAGCTCGCGCCCGAGTGAATGCGCCGCGTCGCTTAAAAAGTATTACAGTTTACGAGCCAAAAAATGGCACCAGACTGTTACCAAAAGAAAAAACTTTTTGAAACTTTGCCCCGCGTCAAATGATGTCAATATCGACAAAATCGCAAATAGCCGTAGTGCGTGTGATCGAGGTTTATTAAGACGACTTGATAAATGCTTAGACAAAGATACAAACAATCTTATTGCTCAAGGTTACGATAAGGAATATCAAAAAGCGATTGATGAAGCGACCGAGAAACATAAAGAGGCAATGGAAGCAATGAATATAAATACCACTGAAACGCCTCAAGAATCTCCAAAATCAGCCATAAATCACGAGGGTTGGGGAGATGGTTCAACCGTCTTTGAAAACGGCAGAAAAGGTGGATTAACGCTAGATAGTTCGAAAAGATGTGTACATTGGGCGGGTTCCGAGTATTTACCCCCGAATAGTAATTATAAAATTACTTTTTCGCGCCTAGGCAGCTCAATCAAAGAAACCGCTAATTTCACCACCGGACAATCAGGCGGGTTCTCATTGTGTTTAGCAAATACAATGTTTGATTCTAAAGCTAAAATGACGCTAACAGATACAAGCGGCAATGTGATTTATCAAATGAACTCAAAATCCGCCGAGAATACTGATAAAAAAGCGGTCGAAACAGAATTAAAACGTTTTAATGAAATCTATAACCGTACTGTTTCAGCCGAAGAAAAAGCCCGTGAAGAGAAAAGCGGCGTATATTGGATTAAATAAGGAGTAAAAAATGGCTATTTCATTAAATCAAGTTATTTTACTAGGTAACGTAGGTAAAAAGCCGGAAATCCGCGCGTTTCAAGACGGTGGCTTAGTCGCTGAATTATCACTCGCAACAACATATAGCTATAAACCGAAAGGCAAAGATGAATATGTTGAAGTGGTTGATTGGCATAAAGTCCGCGCTTATAACAACATCGCCAAAACGATTGAAAACTATGTTGATAAAGGGCATAGAATCGAGATCATCGGTCAGCTCAAAAACAACAATTACGAAGATAAAAACGGCGTAAAACATTATGGCTATTATGTGCTTGCTGAAAAAGTCATTTTACTTGATAAGTCTGGCTCAAAAATGGCTTCTCAACCTCAAAATGACGAACCGCCGGTATTTGATGGCTATCAAGATCAGGATATACCTTTTTGAGTTAATAAATAAGCCCGATTGATTCGGGCTTTTTTTTAGGAAGACAAGAATGAAATTAGTTATCGCAGAAAAACCTCAACTAGGCGCAATCATCGCTGAAGCTATTGGAATTATTAGCCGTAAAAATGGCTATATTGAATGTAAATATGATTATTGTGTTACCTGGGCAGTAGGTCATATTTTGGAAATAAAAAAACCTGGAGAAATCAATCCTAACTATGAAAAATGGCAAGAGGAAGATTTACCGTTAAAAGTTCGCCCACTTCAACTAAAACCATCACCGGATAAGGAAGAGCAATTCAAAATTGTGGAATCGCTTTTGAGTAAAGCGGACAGCGTAGTTAATGCCGGCGATCCTGATGATGAAGGTCAGCTCTTAATTCAAGAGATTCTTGAATATACTCACTATAAAGGCAAGGTAAAACGTCTATTATTAAACGATTTAAATGTTGAAGCAGCAAAAAAAGCAATGCAAGATTTAAGAGATAACGCCGACTTTCAAGGTATGTACAAAAAAGCCTTAGCGCGCTCACAGGCGGACTATTTATTTGGTCTGAACCTAACTCGCGCTTATACGCTTGCCGCCCGTAAAAAAGGGATTCAGAGCGTTTATAGCGTGGGGAGAGTACAAACACCTGTATTAGGTCTCATTGTTCGCCGTTGGGAAGCTAATAAAACACATAAAGAGAGTTACTATTATAACCTTAGCGGTGATTTTATTTTTCAAGCAAAAAAACTGAATGCTAAGTTAGTGATTAACGATAAAGTAAGCGTTCAAGATGATGATGAAGACAAAAAAGAAAAACGAATTACTGATGAATCGGTAGTAAAAAGCATTATTGCTGCGTGCAAAAACCAATCTGCAACTATTCTAAATAGCACAGTTGAAGCAAGAAAAACACTTGCGCCCCTCCCTTTTGCCTTACTCGATTTGCAGGCTAAAGCAAATGAAAAATACGGATTTTCGGCTGATGAAACACTTAACATTACGCAAAGTTTACGCGAAAAACACCGCGCCATAACTTACAACCGTTCTGATTGCCGCTATTTGACAACAGAACAATTTGAAGAAGCACCGAAAACACTTGATTTTCTCGCTAAACATATTCCTGATTTGCCGTTTAATAACGCAGATAGGACACAAAAAAGCCGTGCATTTAATGATAAAAAAGTGAGTGCGCATACGGGGATTATTCCAGTGGTTTCCGGAAAATCTGATTTTTCACTTGAGAATATGACAGACAAGGAAAGAAAAATTTACCTTGAAATTGTGCAACAGTATTTGATCCAATTTTTACCGGAGAAAAAATTTGATTTTGCAGCGGTTACAATTTTATGTAATGAGTATGAATTCAAAACCACAGCAAGCAAAATAACCGATTACGGTTGGTCTAAATTAGTGCCAGACGATTCCGGCGAAAATGAAGATCATTCACAATTTTTATTGCTATCACAATTACAATCAAATACCCCTGGAAATTGTGAAAATATCAACGTACAAAAAGAGAAAACAAAGCCACTTCCACTTTATACTGACGCAACATTATTGAGAGATTTACAACGCGTTGCAAAATACGTTGAAAACCCAACATTACGAAAAATCTTGATTGAAAAAGATAAAGGTAGAGAGGGAGAAAACGGCGGAATAGGAACACCGGCGACACGTTCGGGTATTATTAAAAATCTTTTTGAACGGGAATTTATAGCTTATCAGAGTAAAAAAATTGTACCAACACAAAAGGGATATGATTTTATTAAAGCCTTACCGAAAATCATTACTGTACCGGACACTACCGCACTTTGGTTTGAACAACAACTCGACATCGAGCAAGGAAAATTAAGTGTTGATGAATTTTTGGACGGCATAGAAAAATTTATCAAAGAGCAAGTTGAATTATCCTCAAATATCAAACTTGAGCTAAAAGGGGAAAAATGCAAAGTGTGTAAAAGCGGCGTGATGGTATTACGTCGTGCGAAAGAATCAGGCAATATGTTTTTTTGTTGCTCAAATTATCCAAACTGTAAAACATTTGTTGCTGCATTAGGTAACGTGCCTGTACCTCAATGCCCTTATTGCCACGGTCAATTTAGGGTAAACAGTAAAGCGATTTCGTGCGAATGTGGCTTTACTTTATGGCGTACTATTGCACAAAAAGAATTGACTGATACACAAATTTTAGCCTTATTAACTAAAGGAAAAACAGGTAAAATTAAAGGCTTTATCAGCCCTAAAACGGGCAACGCCTTTGAGGCTAAATTAGCCTTAACGAAAGAAAAAAAAGTTACATTTGAGTTTGATAAATCAAAAAAATAAACTGCCGTCCTCCGTCTAACAAATAGGCAGAAGAAAGCCGGCTAAATGCCGGCTTTTTTACATTACCGCTCAAATCCTTGTTCTTTGGCTTTCTCGGCTTGAATTTCTTTACCTGTGGCGTCTAATTTCATATCCATAGGACGCAATCCCCCGTTATCGTTGATAAAGCCTTTTTTAATTTGAGTATCAGAAATACCTTTCAAATCAGGGTGGTTTTTCAGTACTTCTAATGCTTGAGGATCATTTTTAATTGCTGTCGCCGGTGTTACGCCATTGACTTTAATTTTAAATGATTCTTGACCGGTTTTTTCATTACGTTTGAACTCAAATTTCACATCGTAAATTTTTGCTGTTTTTGTTTGCTCGGTAGTATTGGATTGTTTTCCATTTGAGGCAGCTCGTTCAGCTAAATAACGCTGTTCAGCCTTTTCATAGGCTTGTTTAAAGTCAGGGTTGCGTAGCTGCTCTACAATTTTTATTCGATTTTCCTCATTTGGATTATTCGCCATATCTTTTACATAAGTAAAGGCTTTCTCAACAAGCAGAACACTTCTTGATTCTTTAGAAAGCGAATGCTCAAATTTAATATCCCCTTTTGTCTGTTTATATAACTCGGCAGCATATTCAGGGTTTTCTTTGATCTGTCTATCAATTTCATCTAGGGCTGAATTATAAATTTCACTACTATTTATAGTTGAATAGTCTGTATAATCCCATTGCCCGTCTTCCACTTCGTTATTTAGATAATTCTCATACGATTCATTAAGATTTCTCAAGTCATACTGGACTTTTTCTGTAACCGATAATTTATTATTTCCGAAAGGATCATCAATATCATTTGTTTGTTGTTCCAATATCGGCTCTTGAACATCATTAGTTGTGATTTGTTCTGATTGTAGTTGAGTTTTTTCTTGAGCAACCTCTTGAGGTTTTATTTCAGGTTGAGAATTTGTCAGGTCATTTTCTATTGGCTGTTTAATTGAGGTAACTTCCTCTGCTTTAGCTTGAAGATTTTCTTTTTCAGGTAAAGCCTGTTGAGCGTCATTTGTTACCGCACCGGCATTCTGTTCAAGTTTCAATTCATTACGGCGTTTCATTAACTGATCTTGCATTTCGGCATTCTTGAAGGTAACAGGAAGATTATTCGCCGCAGCAACTTCAATTACCATTGATTTAAACTCTTTACTCCCTTTAACGTTTAAATCATTGCCATATCGATCAACGGCTAATTCGAGGAAAACTTTTACATTTTCCGGATTTTGCATATCTTTTGAAATTAACATTTGTGAACCGGTATCGGTAAACAGAGTTTTACCATCTTCTAAGCGTTTATAGGCAATATCGCCGTTTTCACGTTTAGAAATACCGATATTGTTCAATTTCATCACGTCGTCCATTGAACGATTAAAAAATTGAGTTTGTTGCTGTATTTGCTCTGCTTGTTGTTGAGTAAGTGCCGTTTTGGCTTGAGCAGCAGCTCTTGCTGCTTGTTGGGCTTGCTGTTCTTTTAATAATTCTTTTTGCACGCGTCTAACTTGTGCAAAATTATCAGTAAAACTAATTTCTTGTTTTGCTGATGATATTTGCCCCATATCACTATTTGAATTAAATAAATTTGAAGCTCTATCCTTCACGCTTTGGCTTAAAAGACCCATTTCTAAACTCCTTAATGCTGTATCTGAATATCCACTTTGTTGAAAGTAAATCTTCGCATTTTCTAAATGTTGATTTACTTCGACTTCAAAAGCCGTTATTTGCTCCTGACGTTGCATAGCACGAAAAGAGGCGATGGCTAATTCCTGGTTACGAACTTTTTGGCTAGATACACGGCTATAAATCCGTTTTTTCTCTAGCCGGTATAAATTACGGTTATCAACATTCATATTTTGAAGCACTAATTTGAAATCTTTTTCAAATCGACGTGATTCAGATACAAAGGCTTTGATGTTCCGCGCTATTTGTTGGCTAGTGAGTTTTTCTTGATTGATGTGTTTATTGGTTTGGTTTGAATAAACCAACAATAAAACTGAACTAGCCTCTTTCCAACTAAGATTTAAATGTTTGGTTAGAAAATCTGATGCGTTAAGATTGCGTTTATTCACGCGAAAACGCGGGCTACCGTCTTTCGCATAGCTAACGCTATACTTATTAGGGTTTATAGCATAAACGCGCTCTAAATGGCTTAAAAACGCTTTAGGATCGATTTTCTGCCTTATTTCCCTAAATTTCTCAATATCAGACTGATAAGCTCGCGCGTCATTCTGACTTTTGGCTAATTGAGAAAGAGAATTTGATTCACTAAATCGGGAACTTTGTTTACTCTTTTTCTGTAATGCCTCCTCGTATGCTTCAAATGGTGTTTTTATCGGGATATAGTATTCATCACGATTAAATATCGTACGGTCATAGGTTTGTGTCGGTAAACCGCGTGAAACAAGCATAAAATGCGATTTTGGCGCATTTATGGAATCACTATATCCTCGCCCTCGAATGTTGGCTCCTCTGATATTTCCGGAATAAAACTTGCTTCCTCCGGCGTTTGAATTTGCTCGGTACGTCGAATTTCCTCTAATCTCTCCCCGGCTGCCTGATTCAAGGCTTTGAATAGCCCTCCGATCCCCTCGTCTTGCTGTTCCAGCATTGCTTGCTCCGCTTGAATCATTCCGTCGCATAGCGGAATCGTTACTGGTTTGCCCGTTTCGTAAATGATTGAATTCATTTTCGGGCAAAATACCTTGAGTTCTGTCGCGGTTTTGGTTTTCTCCGTAAACCACATTGCCAATAGACAGACCTGGCACGCCGACGGCATATCTGGAAGCAGCTTGCGGTTTTCCTCCTTGATTGCTAATAATGTCGGACTGAGAATTTCCCTCCCGTCCTCTCGATTGAAAATGTCTTGATTGTTCAAGTTGGTATTTTCTTGCATATTGCTCTTCTCTCTCGTTTAATAATTCTACTCGCCGTGAATCGGTAGCTTGCGCATATTCTTTCCGAAAATTAGACGCAGCAGAATGAATAAATTTCACTTCGCGGCTAACTCGAGTTCGCCATTCCTGAACGCCTTTTATAGCCTGTTCCGGCGTTGGTTTTGTATAAGGTAAAGTTTTATTCACAATAAAACTTTCCGAAAATGCGATGTGATTTAAATTTGTGAATTTTTTATCATCGCCAATTTTTACGGCAAAGTATTGATTAGACTTGCCGGCATTTCTTACTTTTACCTCGCCCACGTCAGAAAGCCTTGCTTGAAATTCATCAAGTGTATTGATTTTGCCCTTAGCAATATCATCAATAAGCTGTAATTTCAGCTCTTGCTGCTTTTGTCCAAAAAAATCACCTTTAACCCTAGAAAGTACGTTTGCATAGTGCATATCACCTTTTCTAACGTTATCTTTAGGACTTTCAAGGTTATATTTATAATTCAAATGCTCTTGAATTGAATCTAAATAACGCTCGTGTAGCTCAACTAATCCAACGGGTGAAAGTTTTTTTTGAGAAACTAAATTGACTTCGGGAATAACAATATGAATATGAGGCTTTCGCTCAATAGATTCACCCGTTCTATTATCTGAAACCTGTTTAATTTTTGGCAAATGAGCTTCTGCATAAAAATTATATTCATCTTCCGAATATGCAGATAATAATAAATTACGATAATCATCAACAAGGCTTTGCATTTTTTCAAAACTTACTTCATCTTCCTTAAAAGATAATGTTATATGCAAATAACGCTCTTGCCCTTTGTCTTGAATTGACTGAATAATGTTATTAGTAAATTCAAGATCGCCTTGTAAAACTAATCGCTGATCTAATTCATCACGGGAAAACATTCGCCCTTGCTTCATACCATTTTCAAGATATTCAGCAATGCCGTTATTCCCCCCTCCGTATCTAACTATCATCTTTCAATGTATTTTTCAGTAAGCCCTGTATATTTATCAAAAGATTTATTGCCTTTTTATATAAATCTTCTGAAATATGACCTGATTTGAACGCATAATTAAATGAACGTGCCAACTGATTTAAATTATTACCTGATTTATTAACTATGCGCAAAATGTTATAATAATCTACTGGTTTAGATTCATTAAAAATAATATTTACATCTTTTTGTTTTGATAAAAATAACTCCCTGAAAAATTCAGAGGCTTTTTTATCACTTTTATTTAAGAGTTCTTCAAAAGGTTTGTATTGCTCTTCTGTTAAACGAAAACTTATAACCTTTGATTTATTTTGCGCTTCTGCCATAACTTCATCTATAAGCTCGTAGAGATTCAAAAAACGCGGAAAGTTCCGCTCGGTCTTCTCGCTAAATCCCGTAGGGATAAACTAGCCCGTAAGGGCGTTGGGGTTTGAAAGGGTTCCCCCTTTCGCACGGTCGATTTTACAATGGTGCTTGCACTTTGTAAACATCGCTGTCGTGCCTGTAAAATTATTACAGTAATCAACAGAAAGCATATGGAAACCATAAAGAAAGCACATTAAAAGCACAATAAACCAATAAAGAAGCATAATGGAAGCAATAAGAAACCATAAAAAAAGCAAAAAGAAAGCAAATTTTGTTTGACTATACTTTTTTTATGAAATAAACTACAAAAATCTAACGTAATGAGGTAATAAATGGAAAACGACTACATAGCGGAAAAATTGAACACCCTCAAAAAAGAGATTGAAAACCGCCCGAACAAGATTCAATACTCTATTGATACCCACATAAAAGATTTAAATGAATGCGTAAATAGAAGATATTCTTTACAAGATATTTTCAATTATCTTTTTAATGATGAAAAACAAGTAACATTTAAATACTTTAAAAATATGCTTTATAGAGCAAGGAAAAGATTAACTAAAAAAACAGGAGGAAATAACCAACCAGAAAAATTGATTGAAACCCAACCTAAAACGGCTCAAGTCGTAAAAAAAGACAATCTTTTTTCAATTCTTGATAAACAAGAAGAGAAAAAAGAATTGCACGATAATAGAAGCGATAAACAAGCTGTAGATGATAGATTTGCTCGTTTATTAGCTGAAAAAGAAAAACAAAACAAATAAGGTGTATTTAAAATGAATAATAGCATTAACATTGTATTACAAGGTAAAGGTGGCGTAGGCAAATCATTTATTTCTTCAATACTCGCACAATACTTTTTAGATTATAAAAAAGTTGATTTAGTCGGCGCAGATACAGACCCCGTAAATAAATCATTTGCAAGTTTTGAACGAATTAACGCATATCCAATCGAAATTTTAAAAAATGGCGCAATTATCCAATCAAAATTTGATAACATTTTTGAATTGATGGTAAATGAAGAAAATAAAACATTCGTTATTGATAACGGTGCTTCTACATTTGTTCCAATGATGAAATATATTGAAGATAACGGCGTTATTGATTTATTTGATGAATTAGATAGACCTGTTTTTATTCACACTGTAATTGTCGGCGGACAATCTCAAAGTGATACTTTACAGGGTTTAGCCAGTCTTTATGAATTAGTAAAAAATTCTAAAAACGTAAAATTGATTATTTGGTTGAACGAATTTCAGGGTGATGTTGAAATCTCCAACACGCAGAAAAAAGTTGTTGCAGATAAAACAGCCGGTGTAATTAAAGTCGTAAATCGTGATTCTGACGCATTTACCGCAGATTTAGAAAAAATGACAAAATCACGTTTGACCCTTGTAGAAGCTCTTCAAGATAGTAATTTTGGCTTAATGGCTAAAAACCGTTTAAAACGCGTATTTAACGACATTTACGAACAATTAGACCCTATCTTTAACGAAACACAATCTACCGCAGAATAATGAAAAGGGCGATATTATCGCCCTTTTTTGAACCGGCTTAGGGATAGTAACCCGAATGGGCGAAAGCGAATAAAACGGGCTGCTTTAGTGGCCCGTTTTATTCGATTGAGTTTTTCGAGCGAAAAGACCGGCTTTGCCGGACGTGCAGCCGAAAAATATAGCCCGACCCGACCAACGGGAGGGAAAGCCCCAAAAACAAAAGGATCTATTATGGAATTTGAAAATCAAATTGAACCTGTTATCCAGGAAACAACCGATTTAATCGATTTACAAACAAAAATTGAAGATAGTCGAGAAAAAACCAAAGAACGTTTATCACTTAATGATGAAGAATTTGATCAGCTTATCAGAAATTTCATTATTGATTGCTTCGCTAAACTACACATAAAAATCTCAACAGATGATCCAATTCTCGCCGTGATTCTGTCGCAAAAAAACGTGATGGAGTACTACTCTACTTTAATTACAGAATCATTACACGCAATCCCAAAACAAATAGGCGATGTAATCGACGCAAAATTACAAGAAAAGTTAGATGAACTTAGTGCCGGAATAGGAAAAGCCTTAGAAGTAATAGATGACGCAGGAACAGAAATGCACACGGCGTTTTCAAAATCAGTTTTAGACTTAAATAATCAAGTTATAACAAGCCTTGATTCGTTTTCTAACAAGAAAATTGAGGAAATTAAAAAATCCTTTGAAAGTGTACAACCTCAAAAATCACAAGCAAAATCAGAAGTATTAAACAAATCAAAAACCCCATTATTATGGGTTTTGACTGGGCTAACAATCATAAACATTGCCGTATCAGGCTTTATTCTCACAAAATCAAAACAACCCGAAGACAAAGAAACGGCATATCAAGTCGGCTTGTATAAAGGCTTTGAAGAAGTGAAAAAGATTGCGCCAAAAGAGGCTGATAAAATCCAAAAAATTATTATCAGTAACATTGACAATGAGCTAAAATCAAAATAAAGGCAAGTAAAATGCAAAGTATTTACATATTTATTTTAGCAAATTTTTTAAACATTATTGCCATAGGTCTTAGTTGCGTTTTATGGGTAATTTGCTACAAGAGAAACAACAAAAAGCTACTTTTTGCAAGTTTAGGTTGTACTGTTTTAATAGAAATTATCTTTATTGAGTTACCATTATATGTAAACAAGTTGATTTTAAGTGTATTGTTTTCCTATATTGCCTGGAAAACTCTTAACGAATACGCAAACAGAATACATAAAGAAATGGTAACAGAAAGACTGGAATCTATGCGTCCTAGTTATAAGAAATTTGCTATTAAAGATAAAAAGTAAACTACTCAAATCAATAGAAAGGGGGCGGCATTATATGCCGCCCCCTTTCGCATATTTTGCCCCCTCAATGGGGGCAAAATATGCCAAGCAAAACCTAGTGAGAAGAAAAATCTAAACCTTGCCCTAAAACGCCTTAAAAATAAATGCAAGCAAAAAGGCATTTATTTTTAAATTTTTTTATGAAATAAAAAAGCCCCCTTTTAGGGGGCTTTGATTATTTAACTAAATAAACAAGATTTCTCTTTTGCTTAACTGCTCAATAACAAAATTACTTTGCGGGGTCGGCTTTAAATAAGCTAATACCACAAATAATAGTTTCTGATAGCTATTCAATTTTACAAAAGTTTGATAAGACTTTATATAAGAGAAAATTTCCGCCCATTCATACCCTTTAAAGGCTTGAGATTTCATTTTCTCCTTTTTCTCAAAGGAAAAAATTAAGGCTTCCGCATATTGTTTTGTAGTCAATGTCATTTTTTAAATCCTCATAAGATTTTATTTTAACTTGCCACTTTTGGCATATCGTTAAACGGTAAGATTTAACAACCATTCCCGCTTAACTTGAGACTATAATAGCAAATTAAAAATAAAATTGCAAGTAAAAAACAAATTATTTTTTAATTTTTTTATTAAAAGAGGGGGTATCCCCTCTTTAAATTAAAGCCCCACTCTTTTTAAAAGCTCTTTTCTTAACTTCCCAACGGGTTGAGGGGTAAAATGCAAATCAAGCTCAATATAAGGCGATTTGAACAATTCGGGAAGGCTGATATAGCCCAGTTCAGGAAAGCAAATATAGCCCAATCCAAAGGCTTGATTTTGCCCGTTCTCAATATCTTTTTCTGTGATGTAAAAATCACACGCTCCCCCAAAATAGTGAAGAATAGCAAAGGCATTTTCGCCTTGCCCTTCTGTTTCATAAGTACTAGGCATTGACTCAATTTTTTGAATAATTGAATCAATCAGATTGCAAACATAAGACGATTCCTCACTTGCAAGAAGTGATTTCAATACGTCCGCTTGAGCTTTAGGGAAAAATTGAGAATAAGTTTTTAACTGATTTTCAGCTTTTTGAATTGCTGTTACATTGAACATAAATTACCTCATTTAGGTATAAAGAAAAGACTAGCCACATTTGGCTAACTCGCTGAACGTTTTCCCGTTCAACTTGAGATAAATTATAGTCTTTTTCGGCTTTTATTGCAAGTATTTTTTGCATTATTTTTTACATTATTTATAAAATAAATCTAAATTTATTTGCACTTTTATTTGTTAAATAAAGCCTTTTTTACTTGCATTTATTGCAAAATCCCCCGACAAGAAAGGGGATTATTAAGGGGGGATTTGCAAGAATCCCCCCTTGATGGAAGGGCAAAGCCGCTGCATTTGCCCGGAACCCTGCTCGATGTCAGAGCGGAGAAATGACCGCTTAACACGCTCAAAATCAAACAGCCCACAACCATTCACGCCCTGGAGAACTCTAACGAAAAATAAAGCCCGTGGAGAAGTTATCGAGGGAAGAGGAGAGTAGATAGCGCTCGGAAAAAGAGGGGGATTTAAAGGGGTTTATGACCCCTTTATGGGGATTCTTAAGGGGCTAAGCCCCTTTAAGCCGTCCGGAGGACGGAACAGCTTAGGGATAGTAACCCGGACGGGCGAAAACAGATAAAACGGGCCGCGAAAAAGCAGCCTGTTTTATTTGGTTGAGTTTTTCGAGCGAAAAGACCGGCTTTGCCGGACGTGCAGCCGAAAAATATAGCCCGACCCGACCAAGGGGAGGGGAAGCCCCAAAGGCTACCGCCCTACGCCTGACGGCTCCGGTTGCTGAACTAAAAAAGAGGGAGTAAAAGACTGCGCTATTTACTCCCTCTTTTTCAGTTTACATAGTCAAAACACTAATAAATTATTTTGACTATATTCAAAACTAAAACTTGCTAAGTTTTGAATATAGCATTATCATCTTATTCAAATCTGTTAAGTTTTGATAAGAGGGTAAAAATGAACAAACAAATTTTTCTTGATGAATTCCATATTGTACAAAAGACAGCTCGTATAGCTTTCTTAGAGATTGAAATACAAAAAATTAAATCAGGAATCACAAAAGCGGCTTCGCAAGAGCTTTTAAACGAAATCCTTTTGGGGTATGAGAAAGAGCTAGAGGAACTCAAACTTAAATCTTAAGTTTTGAATGCACAGAGGAAATAAAAATGAAAATAAGAGATTTTTTTATACGTTTGTTAGGTGGAATAACTAAAGAAGAGTTAAATAAAGTATTAGATACAAATAGAGGTGTATGTAAAGAATGGGACGAGTATAGAGAGGATATAAACAAGTATATAATATCGTTACTTGATCTTGATTCCTATTTTCTCGAAAGAAATGAATATTTAAAAGCACATATGCAAAGTCGGAACTACTATTATTCTGAATTATATAAACTTCGATATGGCAAACGGTATTTTGACTTTCAACCAATAGAAGAAAATGAGTTCGGATTTAGAAATTCTTTAGGACATTATCTCCGGAAATCATTTTGCAGTGAACCGTTTGAAGTAGTAGATATATTAGATCTATTCAAAGCACTGAGGAAATAAGGATTCAAAAAAGACAAAAATCATTAAGTTTTGAACAAGGGGAATATTATGACACTAAATAACGTCTTTGATTTTGCAATGCTCATTACAGTATTTATTCTAATCATTAGAGTATCTAGAATTGAAAAATATCTGTCTGAATTACAAAACTCTATTGATAAACAAAGTAAAAATAAATAGCAAATTTTGAATTGGGAGTTGTTTTATGGCGTTAATCGGATTTGCTAGGGTTAGTACAGTAGGACAAAGTTACGAAGAACAGATAAAGCAGCTTGAAGAGATTGGCTGCTTTAAAATTTTCACCGGTAAAAATTCCGGTGAAAAGAAAAAAAATGCTTCAAGATTAAAAGAATTGCTCGATTTTGTCCGCGAGGGCGACACAATCGTTATAACTAAGTTAGACCGGCTAGGAAGAAGTACAAGCCAAATTTTAAACCTCTATGAAGAGTTGGAAAATAGAGGGGTAGGGCTAAAAACTCTTGATGGTGTTATTGATACGGAAAAACGTGCCGATCCATTCGACAAAGCTAAATTTGTATTTATGGCTGCATTAGCTGAAATGGAGCGCAATTTAATTCGAGAGCGAACCTTGGAGGGGCGTTTAGCAAAAGGTGAAGATGGCAAAGGAGGGCGACCTAAAGCGCTCACAGAAGAGCAAAAAAAGGCATTTCGGCGTGATATTAAAAAAAATTATTCTATCGCTAAATTAGCTAAAAAATACAATATATCTAATTCAACAGCATACAGATTGAGGAAAGAAGCAAAAGCCGCTTAAAATTAAGCGGTTTTTGCTAAAAATTATTTATAAAGGAAAATAAAAGAGCGTCTCTTAACGCAGCGTTGAGAGAGGAATAAAAACACGTTGAACTATCAAATTTACAGACTTTTTGAGCTGCTCCGGTGTTTGTAGGCTTAATTAACACTAATCGCCATTCATAACATTCTAAATTTTTATATATCTCTATTCGCATTTCCGTTAAAGGGTGCGTAAATACGACTTCTCCAATATCACAAGACAAATTATGTTCAAGATCATTAAGAGGTTTTACCATTTGCAAAGTAATTGAGAGTAATTCTCTATTCATTATTTCTCCAGACAAATTAAGCGGAATGCGAAGCGATCCGCGTCATCATAAAAAAGCGGCTGAAATACTTGTATTTTGGCCGCTTTTTTATGATAATAGCTCTGTTTGATAGCTATTATCGAGCAAATACCGCATATTTGTTTTGTAAAAATACCTAGCGAAAGCTAGGTATTTTTTTATTCCAATAACTCCTTAATGATATTATTCAACACTTCAACTAAATCCGCGTCAATATCATCATCTGCTAGGAACTGTTCTATATCCTCAATCAAATTTTTTTTGCTTTGATTAGGCTGAAATAAAACTCGCCCATCGCCGTTATTTTGAGCATTTTCTAATGCTAATTCTAATAGTGCTTTTTTGGCTTCTTCAGGTTCCCATTGATAATTTGAAGTAGGAGCTTTTCTTCCGCTATACTGGGCATAGATAAGCTTATCTTCAGGATCATAAAAATGATTTTCATCTTTAAATTCGTGAATAATCCCATCTTCATCTGTTTCAAACAATTTAATACCGTCTAAATCATAAGCAACATAATAAAACATAATTTCTCCGCATATTTATCAGTTACAAGGTAACTATTTTTCTTCGTTTTTTTTCACTGGTTCAATGAATGGTAACGTTAAAACACCAGCATTCGCTCTTTTTGCTTTAAAGAACTCTTCAAAAATCACTTCTAAAACAAAATCCGGCACAGGGCGGTAATTTTGATTATCAGTGTTTGCACGTCGCCAATTTCTGATTTTGCCTGTTGAGGCTTCAAATCCGCGTTTGTTGAGTAGCTCAACAAACGCTTTTTCGTTGAAAGAGTAACCTGAAAGATTGTAAAGTAAATTAAAAATTTGATTTTTAGTCATTGATAGTAGATTCATATTTAAGCCTTAATGTATTGATATTATTTGCCTAAATAGCGGCTAAATCAAGAAATTTAACCGCTAAATTCACTTATTTATGCGTTTTCTTGTTTAATCAATTCAGAAACGCAAGCACAAATTTTCATTAAAAAATCAGTATCATCAGATGAAAAAGTTAGCTGCTTTAAATAATAATCTTTTTCGCCATTCATACCTGAAAGCTCAATAGCCCTTAGCTTTTTAGGCATTGAGATCCCACTTGCTGAAAGTCGTCCCGACCAATTAACTTCAAAGGGAAAATAACGGCGAAAGGCTTGTAATTTATGTTCAAAATTTTCTTCAATTAGTTTGCGTTTATTTCTATACGACACAATTTCGTTGATTGCACTTTCCACTTTATCAAAAGCTAATCTTTTAAAATCGTTGGCGAATGATTTTTTATCAAGAGAAAAAGAAATTTTGTGGTAGAAATACCCCCGTTCTCTATATTTTCCAACAGAAACAACGGCTTTAACTCGGCTAAATCCTACAATAAATTCAATACTCACTTTCACGCCTTGAATTTGAGCGCAGAAATCAAGCTCATTTTGTGCTTTTTTCCAAAAAGCATTAAGCGGGTTAGTGTTAAAAAATTCGGTTGTTGCCGCAAGAAAACGGCTTTTTAAGTCTTGATTAGACATTTTTGAAAATCCTCTTAAGATTTAAGATTAGATTGCCACTTTTGGCATATCGTTAAGCGGTAAGGTTTAGCTTTAGCAATCGCTCCTGCTTAACTTGAAGTTATAATAGCAAATTATAAAAATAAATACAAGTAAAAAAGTAAGTATTTTATATGTTATTTTACAATTTAATTTAAATTTTTCTTAATCCTATAAGCCCGTTTTCACGGGCTATCAATAAAATTAAGCTGCTGCCGGTAAACTTGTTTTTTTGAAGTCATTAAGAGAAGAATTTGCTTTTAAGACTTCTGAACCATAGTGAGAGCGGATTTTGTCCATATCCCACGCTTTATGACGTGAACTTTTATGTTCAGTCGGTCGAAAGTACCATTGTTTCTTTTTAGAAGCCCACAAGCAGCCTAAAGCCTTAATTTGCTCTTTATATTGGCGAGTTTCCCCCGCAAGCCAAATCCAGTTACCGCAGATTTCAATAATCACGCCGTGCATTTTCAAAACTTCACGGATCACTTCTTCCAAAACGTCCGCGTAGTTATATGCGTTTTCTTGATCGGTATGTTTAATTTCGTCTAAATCAAGATTTTTAAGCATTTCATACGCTGCATTGATGATTTTCATCATTTCCGCACCAGTCGGATTTTTGTCAGGGTGATATTTCACAGCAAGACGTCTATAAGCCTTTGCAATATCTGCTTTTGTTACAGAGCCGGAAAGATTTAAGATATTAAGAGCTTCATTGATATTCATTTGATTACCTCATTTGGGTATAAAGAAAAGACTAGCCACATTTGGCTAACTCGCTGAACGTTTTCCCGTTC
>ERZ1674297.85-NODE-85-length-30447-cov-11.384838_pt1 | contig 30447 bp, 23 predicted proteins | sample MGYA00581112_ERZ1674297 | MGnify/ENA primary metagenome ERZ1674297 (study PRJEB41354, sample SAMEA4873322) | human saliva metagenome | biome: human-associated habitat [ENVO:00009003]; feature: mouth environment [ENVO:08000002]; material: saliva material...
CCGAGGAAGGCGCACGCAATGGCCACGATTCCACGACCGACGCCGCGAAAGACATTGATGCACAAGCATTTTCGACCACCGGCACCGAGGAAGGCGCGCTCAATGGCCACGATTCCACGACCGACGCCGCGAAAGGCATTGACGCACCAGCGTTTTCGATCCCAGACACCGCGAAAGACATTGACGCACAAGCGTTTTCGGCCGACAAAGGGCGGTGGGGCGTTCGTTCGCCCCGCGGGCCCGACCCACCGACGGACGACGGACACGACAGCAACGCCATTCGGCACGCCGGCACCGACACAGGCAATGATTTCGCCGACACAGGCAACGATTTTGCCGACGCAGAAAATAACTTCACCGCCAAACCATCCAACTTCTCCGCCGATAGGCACCCACCCGCCGCCGTAGGCACCGCCCTCGCGGCCGATTCACCGATTTTCCCCGCCGACGTGTGCCGCCCCCTGCGCACCCTCACCGAAAAACACCCTTATCTCAATCCCTCTTTCCATGAACCGCACCCCCTCCTTCGCCTCCACCCGCCGTCGTTTGGCGGGTTCGGCCGCACATTCCGTGTTCAGTCAGTCCAACCTCCGTTCGGCCGCCCCTTCCTCGGTCGCTTCGTCGACATCCGCCCCGCCTGCACCGTCGGAAGCCGACCTCTTCGCCCCCGTCTCGCCCGCTGCTGCGCCGAACACCCCGAACGCGAACGCACAAACCCCGCCACCGCCATCGAACGCTCCGCAAACGAGCCCGAACACGACGTCCAATGCGCCAAAATCGCCGATTTCATCGACGCCGACCCCGTCCGCGAGCACAGAATCGACCGCAACGAGTCCGAACACACCGCCGACGCAGGAGAACACGCCGACCGCGGGTGCAAACGGCACGATTCTGCCCCCGAACACCCCGTCGACGGGCACAGAATCGAGCGCAACGAGTCCAAACACGCCGACTGCGAGCGCAAACGGCACGATCCTGCCCCCGAACACCCCACCTACGACCTCGACGCCGGGCAGCGCGTGCTCCGTTCGGCCGCACACCGACGCGCCGTGCGGGCCGAGCGCGAAGCTTGCTGTGGTGCCCTTCGCCACCTGGCCCACTGTTGCGTCGCATTCTGACACCCCCGAGGCCGAACGCCCCCACTGGCGGGCCCGCCTGCTCGAACACTATTCGCCCGAGCGGCAGGTGTCGTTCGGCGAGCACCCCGAGTGGTGCTACTCCTCCCCGCGCCCCACGCTGCGGCGGCTGCGCGACCAACTGGGGTCGGAGACGGTGGTGACGTGGTTGTGCTTGCAACTCAACTATGCGGCGCAACTCTGGGGCACGGCCGACGGTCTGACGAGCCACCAACTGCGGGGCGCGGCGGAAGCCATCGGGGCGTCGTATGCCGAACTCAATGTGGGCGAGGTAATGGTCTACCTTTGTCGGTTGCGCGGGGGGCGCTATGGCAAAGTGGCCTACGGTTCGCTGTCGGCCGACGCGATGGTCTCGAACCTCCCGCTCTATATGAAAGAGCGTCGCGAGGAACTGTCGCAACACGAGCGCCGGGCGGCCGATCGTGCGCTGGCCGAGGAGCTCGACTCCCGCGCCGCGCGGTGCTGCACGTACGCGCAATATAAGGTGCTCCACGCCCGTGCCCGCGTCTTGGCGGGTGGCGACGAGGCAGAGGCGCTGCGGCTACTGGAGGAGCGCTTTTGGGAGACCGACACGGGGGCTGCTTCGCCCGCCGAGGCCGCGCGCTGAACCCACTCCGCCCGCAGGTCGACGCGCACCGCGGGGTGGGCTTCCGCCATCGCGCCACGGTTTTCCGACGGCGCGGGGCGGGGTGCGGGATTTACCCCGCGCGAGAACGCTCTCCTCGGCGAAGGCCTCCTGACACAGCGCACGAGCGAAGGGATTTGCCCCGCGCAGGAACACGCCCCTCGGCGAAGGCCTCCCGACACGGCGCACGAGCGAAAGGATTTGCCCCACGTGAGAAGGCTCTCCTCAACAAAAGCCTCCCGACACGGCGCACGAGCGAAGGGATTTGCCCCACGCGAGAAGGCTCTCCTCGGAGAAGGCCTCCCGACACGGCGCACGGGCAAAGGGATTTGCCCCGCGGGGTTCGCCCTCGCCCCACATGCCGACGAACGGCGGGCCGCCCTCGACCGACGGACAGCCGGAAAAACACCCCTTCGGCGGGGTCGCACCCGAGACGGCGCGGCCGCTGCCGAGTTCATTCACCGAAAAAAATAAGACTACTCCATGAAATCCAATTGTTCTACGGCGAATCGCACGTCGGTTCGCGTCCAATCTTCCTCTCGTTCCCTTCGGTCGGCCGCTGCGTCGCGCGGGAGCGAAACCCTGTGCCGCCCGTCGCTCCCCGCTGCGGGAGGGGGCACCGCAGCCTGCGCCGCACCGGCGAAATGTGCCACGGCTTCGGCGAAATGGTGCGCCGATTCGACGAATAGTTCCGCGGCGGTAAATCACTCCCCCACGGCAGCAATGGATGGCCCCTCGGTGGCGGCCGATATGGCCCGGGCCTCCGCTGCTTCGGCGGACGCTTCCACCTGCGCCGCTGTGCAAACCCCGACGCCTGCCGCGGCCGACGCAGCTCCCGCCCGACCTTCCGCAACCGACGGCGCAGCGACGAAAAAACCTTCCGCGCCCCACGCTGCTCCCGCGGCCATAACGACCTCGGGCGACGGGCCTTCCGCTGCTCCCGCCCGACCTTCCGCAACCGACGGCGCAGCGGCGAAAAAAACTGCCGCGCCCCACGCTGCTCCCGCGGGTAGGACGACCTCGGGCGACGGGCCTTCCTCTGCTCCCGCCCGATCTTCCGCAATCGACGGCGCAGCGACGAAAAAACCTGCGGCGGGCGACGTTGCTCTCGCGGCCATAACGACCTCGGGCAACGAGCCTTTCGCTACTTCCGCCCGAGCCTCCGCAAACCTCTGTGCGACAACGAAAAAACCTTCAGCGGCGACGGGTGCCCTCTCGGCCGAACGGCGGGCGGCGGCGGTGGCAGCGGGCGTGGTGCTGCGCTCGGCCGACGACCGCACGGCGCTCTTCACGCAGTGGCTCGCCCCGCATCTGCCGATGGTGCGCGGGCTCGTGAGGCGACACACGTATTTCGTGGGCGAACGCGCCGACGACTACCAAACGGCGGTGCTGCACCTGCTCGAACACCTCGAGGATCTGGCGCATTTCGCCCTCTGCCTGACCGCTCGCCGCGACACGGCGAAACAACACGCCGCGACGGCGAATGCCCCCGCCCCTGCCGACGAGGGCTCCGCGCAGCCCACGACACCGGTCGCTCGCGATTTCGACGAAACACGTGCTGCGGTCGACGAATCTGAGATTTTTTTGGACGAACACGCACCTTATTTATATGCTTCGACGGCGAAGAGCAACGAATCGCAGTGTGGGGGCGACGAAATGCTGCCCACCGCCGACGAGGATTTGTGCGAGATCGACACTGCGACGGGGAACTTCGAAGCCATGACGGACGCTGACGAGGAATCGCTGCCCGCCGACGATGAAACGCTGCGCGAAGTGGACGAAACTGCGGTGGCCTTCGACGAAACATCGGCCGAGGACGCGACGCGTGCGGCGGCCGAGGACGAACGGCAGCCGTATGCCGACGCCGCGCCCGACGAGTTGGAACGGACACCGGCGCCGCTCCCGGTGACGGCGGAGGAGGTGCTGCGCACGGTGGGGGATTTCAATCCGCGGCCGTGGTTGGCGGGGGTGACGCTGCGCCTGCTTTCGACGCTCAACCACAGGGCGTTGCGCCACCGCGAGACGCATCTCACCCCGGCCTCGGCGGACAGCGACGAACTCTTCGACCCGGTCGATCCCGACGGGGGCCTGTGGGCGGTCGGGGCGGACCCCGCGACGGCGAGCGCACAGGAGCATGCGGCGCCCTCGCGATGGGAGGAAACCTTGGGCGCAGGGCGTGAGCGGACGGGGGACTCGGCGGGCGTGAGCACACGCGACGCCGCGGCGACACGGGCTGCGCAGGCGGTGGCAGCGCACTCAGCGACAGCGGTTTCGCGCTCAGCGGCCGCGGTTTCCGATGCGCCGCCTGCGGGCACGGAGGCGGCGACAGCAACCGGGGGTGCGCTCACGGCGGCGGGCGAGGGAGCGGGCAACGCAGTGGACCACTGCCTGGAATGCTGGCACCGCGAACAGCCGCGTCGGGGTTTTCACCGCACGCGCGGCGGCCGCCTGTGGAACGCCATGCGGGCCCGGGCGCAACAGGCCCATTCGGCCTTCGCCTACCGGGCGGTGCTGCGTGCCGACGCCGCGGCGGCCCTCGCCGCCCAGCCACTGCGCGACCGCGCCCTCGTGCTGCTGACGGCCGACGGGTGGACGGCGGAGGAAATCGGGCTGGCGGTGGGGGCTTCGCCCACGGCGGTGCGCCAAACGGTGTGCCGCGTGCGGACGCGCCTGCGGCGTTGGCGCCGGGCTTGGGCTCATCGCACGCACGCGACGCGCGCACTATAAAGAAGACGTACGCATTTTTCGGTCGAAAAATTTGGTGGTCTCGCTTCTTTTGCCGAAATTCGCGTTGTGTCCTTCCTTATTTTTTTATGAGAGGAACGCCGACACACTGAAGGTTATCAAGGCGAACGAGGGCGACGGGGCCTGGCGGAGTTGGTATCCCGCCGGTAGCCGCCCTTGTGCGAGGCACTGCATCGGAATCTCACGGACAAGGCTTTTAGGTCGAGGGATCGACCACATCCGTTGCGGCCACTCGCGACCTCGTTCGCCACCCTTTCGCTCCGCCCCCGCGGCGGCGCCTCTTCTCCCCCGCAGGCGACCGGTTCGTGCCCTGCTGCGCCCGCCTCCTTCCGCGGAGTGTGCGCACCGCCCCACAGACCTTACATTCGGGCACCCCGCCTCGCACTGCCGAGCTCCGCACTCCCGCGCGCTGCGCCCGCAGCGGCCTCCGCCCCCACGGGCTCTTCCGGCCGCAACCCCGCCGCGCCGACCCGACCGCCCCGCTCGGCACGCTCCCCTCGGGACGCGCGCTCTGACGCTTCGCCCGCTTCTCCCCCCCCTACGACCCGACTCTCACCCCCTCATCGCATGTTCCACTCCTCCCTGGCGCGCAGCCTTTGGTTCATCGTGCTGGTCATTGCCCAAGCACTGGTGTTCAACCACATTCACCTGTGGGGCTACGCCACGCCGATGCCCTATGTCTTCGTGCTCCTCATCCTTCGCCACGGCACCCCGCGGTGGTTGTATGTGGTGGTGGGCTTCGTGACGGGGCTTTGCATCGACGCGGTGAGCACCACGCCCGGCGTGGCGGCGGGTGCCCTCACGCTCACGGGGCTGTGCACGCCCGGTGTGCTGCAATTTTTCGCTCCCGACGACAAACTGGAGGAGGATTTCCTGCCGGGTGCGCGCACGATGACGTGGTCGGGGTTCTTGAAATTTGCCGCCGCGCTCTCTTTTGTGACGGTGGCGGGCTTCCACCTGCTGGAGAGCTTCACCTTCTTCCGCGTGGTGGCGCTGCTGCTCAACATCGGCGGTAGCTTTGTGCTCACCCTGGCCTTTGTGGCCACATTCGAACGGGTGCGCGTGGCTTTCTCCTCGGCCGAAACGGCCGCTCGCTGAGGGCTGACGCCCACGGGTGCGCGAACGGTTTGCCCCGCCGCACGAATCATTGCCCACGCTGCGAGAATCGTAGCCCACACTGCGCAATGCGTTTTGCGGCCCTGCGCGAATCATTACCCATGCTGCGCAATTAGGTTTCACGCCCTGCGCATGCCCCCTCGCTGCCCCGCACGGCCTGTGCCTCTCGCCCCGCCGCGCGCGTGCCGCCCCACGGCGCCGACGCCTCGCGCGCCGACCCCATGACCAACACAACGAACTAAAATAACCGGACGCTGAACTGATCGGTCCGCCTTTCCGCCCCACCGGTGCCCCGCGCCGCAACCGAGGGTGGATGTGGATGAAAAAAATCGACACCCGCGTGTTTGTGCCGCCGCTGCCCCTTGCACGGCCGACCGCATCGCGCACACAGGCCTTCCGCGCCACCGCGCTCCGGGAAGTTCGCCGCCGACCGCCCACGGTCGTCCGGCCCGGGATGTTCGTTCCCCACTTCTCCTAGCGACGTACGGTGAGTCGCGGTGCCTGTATCTGTAGTTCCGCATCGCGCTCACGTCGTCGCTTCCCCACAGCGGCGGCCGCTCCGCCCACGCCAGCGCTTCCCATAGCGCGATGGCGCACTTGCTCGATCGTTGCGGCACCCTTCGGCCGACCGACCGCGATGTCCACGCAGCAGGCGGTGCATTTCGGCACGCAGACGCCCGCGGCCTATTCACAGCGGGGCGTTCGTCTTATTATAATGGCGTGTCGTCTCGATCATTGCGGCATCCTTCGGCGGCCGACCGCGATTTCCACTCTGCGGGCAGTGCATTTCGGCACGCAGACGCCCGCGGCCTATTCACAGCGTGGCGCTCGTCTTATTATAATGGCGTGTCGTCTCGATCGTTGCGGCATCTTCCGCCGGCCGACCGCGATCTCCACGCAGCAGGCGGCGCCCTTCGGCACGCAGACGCCCCGCGGCCTATAATAACGTGGCGCTCGGTTTAATTTATAATGGCGTGTCGTCTCGATCATTGCGGCATCCTTCGGCGACCGACCGCGATGTCCATCGAGCGACGGCACCCTTCGGCAGCCGAACGCCCGCGGCGGGTTTCGCCCCGCCAACGCGGCACGCACGCCCCCTCATTTTTTCCCCACATGCGACGTACAGGAGGCTAATCTCTTCATATAAGTTTCTGTTAAGTCCATCTCTGCTTCCTGTCGCCGCACCCCATCGGCCCTCCGCTCCGCGCGGTCGGCCATCGCCCAGCGGGCACCGGGGCGGTTTGCTCCTCATTCCTTTCCGCTCCACGGCGGCGAGACTCCAACGGGCCTTTTTTTTCATCTTCAGGTTCTGCCCGTTCTCGCCGCTCCGCCCGCCCCCCTTCAGGCATCCGCCCCCGTGGCGCTGCCCCGTCCGCCGCTCGGCGGCCGTTCCCCCACGACCTCCGCCGCGCAGTCCCCGGAATCCCGACTGTGCGGCGGTTTGTCCGCATCCATTCACCCCCTTCATCCCCCCCATCGCCCGTGCCCCAAGATTATAGTTTTGAGAAGCGCAAGTTTGTGATCGGCGGCATTGCGCTGTCGATCGTTGTTGTCTTTGTGCTTCGGCTGTTGGCGCTCCAACTCATGAGCGACGACTACCGCAAGAGCGCCGACTCGAACGCCTTTCGCAAGGAGATCTTGTACCCCTCGCGCGGGCTGATCACGGACCGCCACGGGAAGTTGCTCGTGTACAACGAACCGTCGTATAACATCCTGGTGACGATGCAAGACCAGCACGGCATCGACACGGCCGATTTCTGCCGCACGATGGGCATCACGCGGGAGGAGTACATGCAACGGATGGCGGAAATCAAAGATCCGAAGAAGAATCCGGGCTACTCTCGCAACACGCCTCAGCTGTTTATGAGCCAGATTCCGGCGGACGAGTTTTCGAAGTTTCGCGAAAAGCTGTTTCGGTTCAACGGTTTCTCGGCCGAGAAGCGGTCGGTGCGTCGCTACGCCTCGGGCATCGCAGCCCACCTGCTGGGCGACGTGGCGGAGGTGAACCAGGCCGACGTGGACTCTGACGCCTATTATAAGAGCGGCGACTACATCGGTAAGCTCGGTGTGGAGCGGAGCTACGAGAAAGTGCTGCGCGGCGAGAAGGGCATGCGCATTCTGCTGCGCGACGTGCACGGGCGCACCAAGGGGCACTACATGGACGGGAAGTATGACACGCAGGCCCAGCCGGGTCGCAACCTCACACTGGGCATCGACTACGGCACGCAGGAGTTGGCCGAGCGGCTGCTGGAGGGCAAATACGGTGCCATCGTGGCCATCGAACCCTCGACGGGCGAAATTCTGGCCATGGCCTCGGCGCCGACCTACGACCCGCGCGACATGGTGGGGCGCGACCGCGGTAAGGCCATGACGGCCATGATGCGCGACGAGCGGCGGCCGCTGCTCAACCGCGCCATTGCGGGCACCTACCCGCCGGGCTCGACGTTCAAGATCTCGCAAGCGCTGCTGGGGTTGCAAGAGGGGTCGATCACACCGAGTGTGGCCTTCCCCTGCGCCCACGGCTTCAACTACAAAGGGCTGCACGTGGGCTGTCACGGCCACGCCTCGCCGATCAATCTGGTGCCGGCCATCGGCACGTCGTGCAACTCCTATTTCTGCTGGAACCTGCTGCGCCTGCTGAGCAATCGCGGGAAGTACGGTTCGGTGCAGGCGGCGATGACGCGGTGGAAAGACCAGGTGGTGCACATGGGCTTCGGCTACAAACTGGGCATCGACCTGCCGGGCGAACGCCGCGGGATGATTCCCAACGCCGCCTACTATGACAAGGCCTACAAACGGTCGTGGAACGCGCTGACGGTGATCTCGATCGGGATCGGACAGGGCGAGGTGACGGCCACCCCGCTGCAAATTGCCAACCTGGCGGCCACGGTGGCCAATCGCGGCCACTACTTCGTGCCGCATGTGGCGCGCCGCATTCAGGGCGAACGGCTCGACACGACCTACACGCGGCCGCACCGCACGCTGGTGGCGCGGCGTTGGTACGACTATGCGGTGGCGGGCATGCGGCGCTCGGTGCTGGCCGGCACGTGCCGCGGGGCCGACTTCCCCGGCGGGGAGGTGTGCGGCAAAACGGGCACGGCGCAAAACCGCGGCCACGACCACTCGGCCTTCATGGGCTTCGCGCCGATGAACAAACCGCGGATCGCCGTGTGCGTGTACGTGGAGAACGGCGGCTTCGGCGCCGACTTCGCCGTGCCCATCGGTTCGCTCATCATGGAACAGTATCTCAACGGCAAACTCTCGGCAGGCTCTCGCGCTCGGGCCGAGTCTTTCCGCCTTCGTCACATCAATTACGGCAGCCATGCGCGATAATCAGCTCAATCCCGCCTTTCGCGCCGACGGTTGGGTGCTCCTCATCTTCCTGGCGCTCCTCACCTTCGGCTGGTTCAGCGTGTGCGGCGCGAGCCACACCTTCGACCTGCAAAGCCTTCTCTCCTTCGACACCCGCGCCGGCAAACAGTTGGTGTGGATCGGTTGCGCTTTGGGGCTGGGAGGTATGATCTTGATGTTCGACGACCGCTATTTCGACATGCTGGCCGACCTGTTCTACTGGTCGATGATGGTGCTGCTGCTCGTCACGCCGTTCATCGCCCACGACATCAAGGGTTCGCGCTCTTGGATCTCGCTGGGCCCCGTTTCGTTGCAGCCGGCCGAGTTTGCCAAGTGCGCCACGGCGCTCATGGTCTCTAAGGTGATCGGTCAATACGGGTTCACGCTCAACCGCCGGAGCAACTTTCTTCGCGCCGCGGGCGTGGTGCTGTTGCCCTTCGTGCTGATCGTGCTGCAGAAAGAAACGGGTTCGGCCTTGGTCTACTTCGCCTTCTTCCTCATGTTCTACCGCGAGGGCATGCCCGGCAGCATCTTGTTTTGCGGCGCCGCGGCGGTGGTCTATTTCGTGGTGGGCATCGGTCAGGGCGAAACGCCGCTGCCGGGCACGACGGCCAGCGTGGGCGAATCGGTGGTGCTGGCGCTGGTGTGGCTCTTCACGGCGGGCCTGCTGCGGGTGTACGTGCCGCGCGAACCGGAACACGCCCACCGCCTGCTCTTCTGGGGCACCGCGCTGCACGTGGTGGCCTACGGCGTCTCGGCCTTCGTGCACCCCTTCGACATCAGCTGGGCGCAACTGGGCGGTTGCATCGTGATGATCGGCTATCTGGGCATGCAGTGGATCGGGCGCCGCGCCAACACCTACCTGCTCATCAGCCTTTTTGCCATCTCGAGCGTGGGTTTCCTCTACACCTCGGACTATGTGCTCAACAACGCCATGAAGGACTATCAGCGCACGCGCATCCGTGTGCTGCTGGGCGTGGAGGAAGACCGCGACGCCTCGTACAACGTGACGCAATCGAAGATCGCGATCGGCTCGGGCGGCCTGTTGGGCAAGGGATTCATGAACGGCACGCAGACGAAACTCGACTATGTGCCGGAGCAAGACACGGACTTCATCTTCTGCACCGTGGGCGAAGAAGAGGGCTTTCTGGGCGCCGCGGGCGTGCTGGTGCTGTTCTTGCTGCTGATCTGGCGGCTCATCGCGCTGGCCGAACGGCAGACGTCGACCTTCGGGCGGGTGTTCGGCTACTCGGTGCTGTCGATTTTGCTCTTCCACGTGTTCATCAACATCGGCATGGTGCTGGGCATCGCGCCGGTCATCGGCATCCCGCTGCCGTTCTTCTCCTACGGCGGTTCGTCGCTGTGGGGCTTCACCCTGCTGCTCTTCATCTTCCTGCGCATCGACGCGGGTCGCAAACGATAACCGCGGCGGCCTCGGCCCGCGCTGCCCTTGCGGCGGCCCGTTGCCGGCACCCCGTCTCCCCTCCCCTCAACACATCCACTCGACTATGTCCTCCGAATCCCGTCGCCAAACCCTGTTGCGCAGCCTGCTCTTCGTGTTGCTGCTCGCCGTGGCCGGCGGCCTCATCTTCTTCCTCAAACGCTCGACCGATGTGCCCCTCACCCCCGAAGGGCTCGCCGGTCGGGACAGCACGCGCCACATGGCGGTGCCCGACACCCTCGACAACGCCCCCGCCTCGCCCGCCGAAGCGCCGGCCGAATCCACGCCCGCCGAAGACGTCAGCCCGGCGCCCGACCGCGACCCCGCCGAAGCGGGCTACGACGACGGCTACCTGAGCGGCAACACCGACGGAATGAACAACGACGAGCGCGCCACCTACGACGAGTCGTCGCAATATCCCACCCCCGACGAGCGCCAAAGCTACGCCGCGGCCTACCGCCGAGGCTATGCCGCGGGCTTTGCCGACGGCCGCAAGCAGGCAGTGGGCGCCGACCCGCGCAACGACAATGACAACGCGCACGACGGCGACGCCACCCCCGACGGCGACACGCGCACCGCCCCCGGTCGGCCCGACGCCACGCCGCGCTCCACCCCGAAACCCACCGCCCCGCGCCCCGACGCGCCGCGTCTCGCACCCAAAAACGCCCCCCGCCCGTGAACTACCGCGCCCTCATCGCCCGCCACTATCCCACCGATTCGCCACTGCGGCGGCTCCTGCTGCTCCACAGTGGGCAGGTGTGCCGTCGCGCCCTCGACATCGCGCGCCGCCACCCCGAACTCGGCGCCGATCTCGCCCTGGTGGAAGCCGGCGCCATGCTCCACGACATCGGCATCTACCTCACTTCCGCCCCCGGCATCCACTGCCACGGCACGGCGCCCTACTTGATGCACGGCCCGCTCGGCGCCCAACTGCTGCGCGCGGAGGGCCACGAGGCGCTGGCCCGCATCTGCGAGCGCCACACCGGCACGGGGCTCACGGCGGCCGACATCCGTCGGCTCGAACTCCCCCTCCCCGCGGTGGATCTCCTGCCCGAAACGCCGGAAGAGCGCATCATTTGCTACGCCGACCTGTTCCATTCGAAGAGCCACCCGCTGCGTTTCCTCACGCCCTCGGAGGTGGAGGCACGCGTGGCCCGTTTCGGCACGGTGGGGCTCCGCACCTTCCGCCGCTGGCGCGCAGAGATGGAGTGAACCGCCCCCGCCGCCTGCAGGCACTTCCGCGAAAAGCTCCGCACCCCGCAGTCGGCCCGCCGAAAAGCGCACGCCGATCGTAGGTTCTTCCGCGAAAAGCCGTGCACCCCATGGTCGCCCCGCCGAAACACGCAAGCCGCCCGCAGGCACTTCCGCGAAAAGCTCTGCTCGCCTCAGTCGGCACGCCGAAAGGCGCACGTCGCCCATCAGCCCCGCCGCGCACACATTATATATATAGTAACTTCGAAGCCCCGCCGCCCGTCGGCGCGCCTCCCAAGTCCCCACACACCTTGCATCTCCCCGCCCTTCGTCCCCTCGCCGCCCCGCTGGCGGCCCTGCTCCTCGGGCTACTCACCCTGGCCTGCCACACCGGCGCCCTGCTCACGGGCGGCGGCCACCCCGGCACGCCCCACTCGCTCCCCCCCTCGGCCCTCGTGGGCGACAGCACCCCCGGTGTGCGCTCCGCGGTCGCCCGCTTCGACAGCACCACCGCCGGCCGTCGCGCCGCCGCAGCCCTCGACAGCCTCAACGCCGCCGCGCGCCGCCTCAGCGCCCACCTCGATTCGCTGCGCCGCGCCCATCCCACCGACAGTCTCGACGCGCGCATCGCCGCCGACTCCCTGGCCCTGGCGCAAAACGCCCACCTGCGCCAAGCCGATTCCGCGGCACTGGCCGACACCACGCGCCGTCGCCCCGACTCCCTGCGAGTGCGCAAAGCCGGCATCGACGCACCGGTGCAATACGCGGCCAAAGACAGCCTCGTCTACGACGCCCGCAGCGGACTGGCCTACCTCTACGGCGACGCCAGCGTGAAATACCAAAACATGGGCCTGAAAGCCGATTTCATCACCCTGAACATGGACTCCTCGCTGGTGCGCGCCACCGGCGTGCCCGACAGCACCGGCCAAGCCCAGGGACAACCCGTCTACACCCAAGGGAGCGAGAACTACGAAAGCCGCGAAATGGCCTTCAACTTCAAGACCAAAAAGGGCTTCATCAACGACGTGAAAACCACACAAGGCACGGGCTATCTGCGCAGCGTGGACGCCAAACGCACGGGCGACGGCAACTTCTACCTCCAAAACGCCCAATACACCACCTGCGACGCCCCGCACCCCCACTTCTATCTCCAACTCACGCGCGCCAAAGTGACGCCGGGCAAAGAAACCTTCTTCGGCCCGGCCTATCTCGTGGTGGCCGATGTGCCCCTGCCCGTGGCCATCCCCTACGGCTTCTTCCCGGTCAACAAGAAATACTCCTCGGGTCTGATCATGCCCACCTACGGCGACGAGACCGCCCGCGGCTTCTACCTGCGCGACGGCGGCTACTATTTCGCCCTCTCCGACCGCATGGACCTCAAACTCCTCGGCGAAATCTACACCCGCGGCTCGTGGGGCCTCTCGGCCGAGAGCAACTACGCGCGCCGCTACAGCTATCGCGGCAATGTCTTCCTCTCCTACCTCACCACCGTGAACGGCGACAAGAACATGCCCGACTACACCAAGCAAACCTCCCTCAAAGTGCAGTGGAGCCACAGCTCCGACCCGAAGGCCAACCCCAACACCTCCTTCTCGGCCCGCGTGAATTTCGCCACGCAAAACTACGAACGCTCCAATCTCGCCTCCCTCTACACGCCGCTGGCCTACACCCAGAGCACCCGCGCCTCGTCGGTGAGCTTCAACCACAGCGTTCCCTCGCTCGGCCTGTCGCTTTCGGCCTCGGCCAACGTGTCGCAAGACATGCGCAACGCCTCCCTCTCCGTCTCCCTGCCCGACGTGTCGCTCTCCGTGGCCCGCTTCTATCCGCTGCGCCGCAGCAAAGCCGTGGGCAAAGAGCGCTGGTATGAGAAAATCGCCCTCTCCTACACCGGGCAGATGACCAATTCGCTCTCTTCCTCCGAGTCGCAATTCTTCCACACCCCGCTGCTCAAATGGCGCAACGGCATGCAGCACCGCATCCCCGTCGAAGCCACCTTCCAACTCTTCAAGTACATCAACATCTCCCCCTCGTTCAACCTCAGCGGCCGCACCTACTTCTCGCGGCAGCGCAAAACGTGGAACACCGCCGCGGGCAGCGAGCGCACCGACACGGTCTACGGGTTCTACAACCTCTTCGATTGGAACGTAGCCCTCTCGGCCAACACCACCCTCTACGGATTCTACAAACCCGTGCGCCTCCTCTTCGGCGATCGCGTGCAGGCCTTCCGCCATGTCTTCAAGCCTGCCGTGAGCTTCTCCTTCGCACCGGACTTCACCGACGAGAGCCGCGGCTTCACCACCCACTACGTCCGCACCAACCCCGACGGCACCGTCTCCACCGTGAGCTATTCGCCCTACGCCATCGGAGCCTTCGGCTACCCCAACGCCACCCGACAGGGAACGCTCAACTTCTCCGTCTCCAACAACCTGGAAATGAAAATCAAGTCGGACGCCGACACCTCGGGCTTCCGCAAAATCTCGCTCATCGACGAACTTTCGGCCTCCCTCTCCTACAACCTCGCCGCCAAAGTCCGACCCTGGTCCGACCTCAGCACCAACCTCCGCCTGCGACTCACCAAGAGCTACACCTTCTCGCTCGCCGCACAGTGGGCCACCTACGCCTATGAGTTCGACGACAAGGGCAACGTCGTCGTGGGCAACCGCACCGAGTGGAGCTACGGCCGCTTCGGTCGCTTCCAAGGCATGAGCCAAAACCTCTCCTACACCCTCAACGGCCAGAAACTCCTCACCCTCTTCGGCCTGCTCACGGGCCACGGCTGGGACAAACTCCTCCATCCCGACCGCGACACCGATGCCGCCACACAGCCCCAGCGCAAGCACGGGCCCGACGACGAAGCCGACGCCGACGAAGAGCAGGGCGACCCGCAAGACGACGCCAACATCGACCCCATGCTCCGACGCAAACCCCGAAAGGAGCAGAAAGCCAAAGCCCGCGTCGACGAAGACGGCTATCTCCTCTTTGCCCTGCCCTGGAACCTCACCTTCTCCTACGGCATCTCCATGGCCGAAGACCGCTCCAAGCCCATCCACCGCGCCAACATGCGCTACCCCTACAGCTTCACCCAAACCCTCAACTGTTCGGGCAACATCACCCTCTCCAAAGGCTGGAACATCAACTTCACCTCGGGCTACGACTTCACGCGCCACGCCATCTCGATGACCACGGCCGCCCTCTCCCGCGACCTCCACTGCTTCCAAATGACGTGCAACGTGGTGCTCTACCCCTACTCCTCGTTCAATTTCTCCATCCGCGCCAAAGCCGCCGAACTCGCCGACGCCCTGCGCTACGAAAAGCGCTCGGCCTATTCGTCGAACATCGACTGGTATTGACCGCCGCCCCCCACCGTCCTGCGCCGGCTCCGCGCCGCGCCCCTCACCCGCCAACTCCGCAAGACCCGCCGCCCGCCTGCCGCAGCACCCACGCCCCGGCCGACCCGCTGCCCCCGTCTCGCCCTTCACACACTCCACCCTACCCTTAAACCCCTTCACACCATGCGCACCCTGCTCCTCAGCGTCGTCGCCCTCCTCGGCCTCGCCGCCCCCACCCTCCTCACCTCGTGCGACAACGACACCCCCAATCAGCTCCACCAGCTCAACTTCATCCCCCTCCAGTCGGGCGGTCGGCTCTGCTACGCCGACCAGTCCACCGACACCGTCGGGCTGCAAAGCACCGACTCGTGGACCCTCGCCGTCGCCACGCCGCAAGGCACCCCCGCCTGGCTCACCGCCTCACCCGAATCGGGCCGTGTCGAGGCCAACCACTTCGTCACGCAGCCCCTCGCCCTGCGCTTCAGCGCCAACACCACCGGCGCCCCCCGCACCGCCCGCCTCAACGTCACCGCCGCAGCCGGCACGACCCGCACCATCGGCCTGCCCGTGGTGCAACTCCCCTGGCTCGACATCCGCCGTCCCGCCCCCACCATGCTGCGTCCCGCCGCCGAGACCGACACCCCCGCGTCGGCTACTCGAGCCCAGCGGCTCCAGTTCCCTGACGCCACCCCCATCTTCATCGAGCCCCTCCCCTACAAGGCCGGCACCGTGGTTTGCGGTTTCGTGCTCTACGACACGACCGATCCCGCCCACCACAGCCTCACTTCCGACGCCTCCTGGCTCACCCTCTCCGCCGCCGATGCCACCCCCGCCGCCGGCCACCACGAAGTGACCCTCACCTTCACCGAAAACCCCGACCACGCCCCCCGCACCGCCCGTCTCGCCCTCACCTCGGCCGGCGTCACCACCTACATCACCTACACCCAGGCGGCCAAACCCTGACGCCTGCCCGCACCGCGGCCCGACGCCGCACGGCATAGGCGCATCACGCCCCTCGGCGCGTGGGCGGTAGGGATCAATGCCCCGCCGCCCGCGCCCCCTCCGCCGCGCTGCGTGCCGACCTCGCGGCCCTGAGCGCACCCCCCGCCCTGCGGCCGTCGGCACCGCCCACCTTTTCCCATCATCTCCCCATCTTTCCTCACCCATGCACCGCCTGCTCCTCCTCCCCGCCCTCATCGGTCTCCTGCTCCTGGGCAGTTGCAACAGCGACAGCGAAACCAACTTCCACCGCCTCGCCCTCGGTCCCACCGGCAACGGCGAAATCCGCTGGTATGCCGACCAAACCACCGACACCCTCCGCCTCGTCAGCACCGACTCCTGGCACCTCGACCTCACCTACCGCACCCCCGCCGACAGCACCCGCCTGCTCTTCGCCCCGCGCCGCTTCGACCTCCCCGCCGCCACCACCGCCGCGCAAACCCTGCCACTCGTCGTGCGCCTCGCCCCCAACACCCTCGGGCGCACCCTCGCCGGCACCCTCACCCTCACCGCCGCCACCCCCGTGCTGCGCCCCATCGAGGTGCACTTCTTCCAGTTCCCGCACCACAACGTGGACTATCCCTCCGCCCAATACGACGACGCCACAGAAAGCACCTACTTCGCCGAAAACCACCGCGCGGCCGACACCACCGCCTACCTGCGCTTCACGCTCTACGACCGCGACACCCCCACCCACCGCCTCACCTCCGACGCCTCCTGGCTCACCGTGCCCGACTCCCTCGCACAGCCCGGTCCGGGTCGGCACCAAGTGAAGCTCGCCATGCGGCCCAACCTGCACCTTGCCGCCCGCACCGCCCACCTCACCCTCACCGCCGGCGGCGTCACCACCCGCATCGCCTACACCCAGCGCGGCGCCACCACCGGCAGCGGCACCTCTGCCGTCCGATAAGGCACGCCCACACGGCCGACGAGTGCCCACCCAAGGCAAATGCCCCGCACGGCACCCATCCGCCTGCGCCCGCTCGCGCCCGCCTTCCGCTCCACCCCGAAAACTCCCGCGCCCCCGGCGCAAAACCCCGAATCTTCACGCCACAGCCCCCGAGTTATGCTCCTGCTCCCCCTCCTTTTCTCCGCCGCCATCGCCGCAGCGCCCAAGGCTCACGCCCAGTCCGGCACCCCCCATTTCGCCACGGCCGCCGCAATCCCCGCCCGCGTCGACTCCCTCGCCCTGTCCAAGGCCGATCCCGCCCTCCACAGTCTCCTCCGCGCCGACGCCCCGCACGCCCTCCGCGCCGGTGCCGACCCCGCGGCCGACACGCTCCGCACCGCCGTCTACGTCGAGACCACCCTTCCCGCCGACCGTCTCGCGGCCGACTACCCCGCGGCACAACCCCGCGTCCTCTCCGAAGGGCTCCTCGCCCTCACGGCCGACGCCGCCACGCTGCGCCGCCTCGCCGCCGACCCTCGTGTGCAGAGCCTCACGCCGCGCCGCACCTTCGCCCCGCTGCTCGACAAAGCCCGCCGCGCCGCCGACGTCGACCGCGTGCAAGCCGGCACCCAACTCGACACGCCCTTCGACGGTCGCGGCGTGATCATCGGCATCATCGACCGCAGTTTCGAATATCGCCACCCCGCCTTCCTCGACAAGGAGGGCCGCAGCCGCATCATCGCCCTCTGGGACCGCAGCGGCTACACGCCCACACGCGACGGTTCGCTGCCGGTCGACAGCACCACCATCGTCGACGGCACCGACCACGTCGATTTGCAAGGCGGCGGCCACGGCACGCACGTGGCGGCCATCGCCGCCGGCAGCGAAGTGGGCAACCACTTCCACGGCGTCGCCCCCGGCGCCTCGCTCCTCCTCATCCCCTCCACCTTCGAGGGCGCCGAGGTGATCGAAGACGTGCGCTTCATCAGCAGTTTCGCCCGCCGACGCCACATGCCCTGGGTCACCAACCTGAGCTTCGGCTCGCAAATCGGCCCGCACGACGGCACCACGCCCTACGATCGCACCCTCTCCGCCCTCACCGGCCCCGGGGGCATCATCGTCGCCGCCATGGGCAATGAGGGCATCGACGACCTCCACGTGGGCGCCACCCTCCAACCCGGACAGACGCGCTACGTGCGTTTCACCCGCACCAAAACCGGCGAAGACGGTGTCTATCCCGATGCCGAACTCGCCCTCTGGGGTCAAACACCCGACCGCGCCGTGCGCTTCAAACTCCGCCCCTACGTCCTCACGCAGGGCAAACTCATGCCCATGGACGCCGCCTTCTGGCAACGCTGCGCCGACATCCGCTCGGGTGCCGACCGCCACAACCTCAAAGAGCACTGGAGTGTGCGCCTGCACGTGAACCGCGTGCGCGTCGACCTCAACGATCCCGCCGCCGAAGTGGTCTTTGCCATCAGCCTCCCCGCTTCGGCGCGGAGCGAACGCACCTTCCACTTCTGGTGTGAGCGCCACCAAGGTCGCTTCTCGCCCACCGCCGTGCCCGGCCACGCCGACGAGCACCTCGCCCCCACCGCCGACTACCTCGTGGGCGAAGGCGCCGCCACCATTCCCTCGGCCATTGCCGTGGGCAGCTTCACCTCGCGCAAGGACTACCCCGATGCCCTCCACCCCACGCCCCGCGGCAACCGCCCCAACGTGGTGCTCAACGGCATCGACCAGGTGGGTTTGCGCAGCTACTTCTCGTCCAACGGCCCGGGCCTCGACACCCTCCGCGTGCGCCCCACCGTATTGGCTCCCGGCAGCATGGTGTGCAGCGCGCTCAATGCCCTCGCACCGGGCTTCAACCCCGAGGCCAAAACCACCTTCATCGCCGATGTGCTGAAGCGCGGCGACCGCACCTACTATTATGGCGCGATGCAGGGCACATCGATGGCTTCGCCCTTCGTGGCGGGCTGCGTGGCGCTGTGGTTGCAGGCCAGCCCCACCCTCACGCCGGCCGACATCACCGACATCATCCGCCACAGTGCCCGCCGCCCCTCCGTGATGCAAAAAGCCGAGTGGACACCGCTCTACGGCTACGGCCGCATCGATGCCTACAAGGGCCTGTTGCTTGCGCTGAAACACGCGGCCACCACGGGCATCGCGCGCCCCGGCCACTCGGCAGCGCCTGTTTCGCTCAGCCTCACGCCCGAGGCCTGGCGCATCCTCTTCAACGCGCCCGAGTCGCAAGCCGTGGTCACGGTCTCTGCCCTCGACGGTCGTACGCTCTTCAGCCGCACGCTCTCGCGTCCCGCGCAGGGTAGCGAACTCGTCATCACGCCGGCCGACCTGCCCTCCGCCGCCCCTGGCATCCTCCTGCTGCGCATCGTCACGCCGGGCGCCGTGGTCACCCGCAAACTCGTGAACCCCGCCCGCTGACGCCCGCCGCACCACGCCGCGCACCACGGCAAGCCCTGCACAGCTCGGGGTTTGCGGCTGAACCCCTCGACCCGTGGTGCCACGCGGCCACGATTTCGGCCGATCGTGCGGAAAAAGCATGGCACCGCACTGGTTTGCAGTTGAATACCTCGACCCGTGCTGCCACGCGGCCGTGATTTTCGGCCGATGTGCTGCAAAAGCATTGCGCCGCCCGGAGTTGGCAGCCGAATACCTCGACCCGTGCTGCCACGCGGCCGCGTTTTCGGCCGATGTTCTGCAAAAGCATTGCACACCACGGGGTTTGCAGCCAAATCCCTCGACCCGTGGTGCCACGCGGCCACGATTTTCGGCCGATGTTCTGCAAAAGCATTGCACCGACCGGGGTTTGCAGTCGAATCCCTCGTCGGCAAGCCCTGCACAGTCCCACCCCTTCACCCACACCTCCCACATGTCCCGATTCCTCCTCCCACTCCTCGCCCTCGTGCTCCTCGTCGGTTGCGACGCCGTGGAGCGCCCCGACCGCTGGCGCGAAGACCCCGCCCCCATCGTGCCGCGGCGCAACGTGCTGCTCGTCGACTTCACCGGCCAACGGTGCAGCAACTGCCCCGCCGCCGCCGACCTCCTGCACAGCCTCACCGCCGGTCCCGCCGGCGCCCGCATCATCGCGGTCTCCGTCCACGGCGGTGCGCTCGCCCTCTCCACCGATGCCTCGCCCCGCGGCCTCGCCGGTCCCGATGCCCGCCGCATCACCGACGAAGCCCGTGTCAACTCCTGGCCCCAAGGCACGGTCGACCGCCCCGTCGGGGGCACACTGCTGCGCCCCTCGGCCTGGAACGCCGCCCTCGCCGAGCGTCTCGCCATCGCGGCCGACGCCGACGCAGCGGCCCAGCAGTCGCTCGTGGCCGATGCCCACGTGGCGCTCGCCACGCGCACCCTCTCCTACACCCTCCGCCCCCGCCACCTCACCGACGCCGCGGGACAGGCCGATGGCGAAACGTATCTCCACCTTTGGTTGGTCGAAGACAGCATCACGGCCCCGCAAACGTTGGCCGACGGCACGGAACGCGCCGACTACCTCCACCGCCACGTGCTGCGCCTCGATCTCACCGGCCCCGCCGCCCACCGTCTGGCGGCGCCCCGCCCGGGCAGCTCGGCTCCGGCCATGACGCGCCCCGCCGCTGCCCCGCAGACCGATGCACTCACCCGTTCGACCGACGCCCGATCCGCGGCAACGTCCCATTTCGCCCCGCAGTCGGCCGATTTCGCCCCACAGACCGCTCCGGCCACCCGTTCGACAGACGCCCGATCCGCGGCAGCGCAACCCACCTCGCCCGGAAGCCCCGGCGCCGTGGCCGGTGCCGATCCCTACCGCGTGCACGGCGAAATAAAGCTCCCCGTCGGTCTCGGTTTGTCGGCACGTTTCGCCACCACCACGCGCTTCAATCTCCGCCGCCTCACGCTCGTGGCCTTCCTCACCCGCGGTGTCCACGGCCCTGTGGGCGCCGTCGCCGCCACCCGCGTCGAAGTCCGCTGATCCCCGCCCTCCGTCGCCTCGCACCCGCCCACTTCCCGCTCCCAACCCGAGCATCCGAAACCCCACTGCGGACTTGTCGGCACGCACGTCCCCGCGTCGGCATCCACCTGCGCCATTTGTAAAATCATTTCGCCCAACCCCACCCATGATTCTCCGCCATTTCCACATTTTCGCCCACTCGTCCGCCCACACGCCCCGCACGAGCCCGTGTTCCGCCCCCCGCAGCGGCGTCCAAGCCCCCGCCCGTCTTCGCACCGCCCGCCGTATCGGTCTCCTCCTCGCCCTGCTCTTCGCCCTCGTCCTCGGCAGCCTGCCCGCTGATGCCCGACTGGTGTTGCGGCGCGCCGACAGTTTGCTCTCCCCCCTTGACACCGTGCGCCTCAGTGTCGTGGCCCAGCGCACCGAATACCCCTCCGACGATCCCGCCGACCCCCGCCCGTTTGTCGTCATCGACTTCTCCTACCCCGACCTCTCGGCCTACACCGTGGGCACCGACGGCTCCGCGCTCACCGCGCCCCTCGATTTCAGCGCCACGGTCGAGAACCGCGCCGACATCGCCCTCCGCTGGTGCGGCCTCACCCACGAGTGCACGCTCCTCTCCGCGCGCGGCGAGAGCGAAACGCGGCGTGCGCGTCTCACCCCCGACGTGCCGCGCCTTCCCCTCGAACTCGAGGGCCACTTCGCCGACAGCACCTATGGCCACGCCCTGGCGCTCCTCACGCTCACGCCCACTCCCGACGCCTCCACCCGCACAGTGAGCGCCGACGACCCCACGCGCTACGTGATTCGCTTCACCTACGCCGCCCCCTCGGCCCTGCCCCGCATCGCCTCCCCCCTCGCGCCGACCACGCCCCTCTACGATCTCGCCGGTCGCCGCGTCGTGCGCCCCCTTCCCGGCCACATCTACCTCCGCGCCGGCCGCAAGTTCGTCGCGGAGTGACCCATCATGTACCCGAAATCGCCAAATCGGGTACATGAGACCACCCCTCTCCCCCGTTCCATCTCCCTTGTCCCCTTTCACCCAGCCGAACATGCTCAAGAAACACACCCTTTTTGAAATTCGCCATCTTCGAGAATCAGAAGATCGCGTCGAATTTAAAAAAGCCAATCAGGGACTTTTCTCCTACAACGGTTCGGGGAAAAGCAAAGCCACCGACCGCCGCAAATGCATTTTGGGCTATGTGGTGGCGTTTTGCAACGAAGGTGGGGGCGAATTGATCTTCGGTGTCGACGATGCCTACCCTCATCGCATCGTCGGCACCCAACAAAGCCAAGACCAACTCGGACAATTGGAATCCGATATCTACCGAGATGTCGGCATCCGCACCGCCGTCTACGAACTATTTGAGGATGAAGCCAATAGAACAGGCCGCGTGTTGGTCATTCACATCCCCGGTCGCCCGAAAGGCAAACTCTACAAGTTTGAGGACGTCCCCCTCATGCGCGTCGGCGAAGAGCTGAAAGTGATGCCCGACGACGTCATTCGCGACATACTGCTTGAAAACGAAAACGACTTCTCGGCAGAAATCTGCCCCGCCGCCACGCTCGACGATTTAGATGCCGAAGCCATCGAACTCCTCAAGCGAAAATACGCCGCCAAACAACGCAACACGCATTTTCTCACCCTCGACCACACCCAAATACTCAGTGATCTCGGACTGATTGCCGGCGGGCAACTCACCTACGCCGCCCTCATTCTCGTCGGAAAGGTCTCGGCCTTGTCACGGCTGCTCCCGCAAGCAAAAATCGTACTCGAGTATCGGCACGACACCAACGCCATCCCCTATGCCAATCGCATAGAATATGCCACTTGTTTCTTCAAAACGGCTGATCGACTGTGGGCGGACATCAACCTGAGAAACGACAAAATCGACATTTCCGACGGGCTCTACCTCCTCAATCTCCCCCTCTACAACGAAGAAGTGGTGCGCGAGGCCGTCAACAATGCCATCGCCCACCGCGACTATCGCTGCCAAAGCGAGATCTTCGTCCTGCAATCGCCCGAACTCCTCATCGTGAAAAATGCCGGCGGCTTTCCGCGCGGCGTCACCCTCGGAAATCTGCTCAGTGTCTGCAGCACCCCTCGCAACCGCCTCCTGGCCGACGTGCTCGCCAAGACGGGCGTGGTGGAACGCTCCGGACAAGGCATCGACAAGATCTTCAAAAACACACTCTCCGAAGGCAAAAAAATGCCGGACTACGGCCACAGCGACGATTTCGGTGTCGAATTGCACCTCTCCTCCGAGATCGAAGATGTCGCCTTCGCCCTCTTTCTCGAAGCCATGCAAAAAGAGCTGCCCGAAGAGCAGAGACTTTCAGTCTTCGAAATCGTGGCACTCAACCAAATCCGAGAAGGTCATCACACCAATCTGCCCACCGACACCCTCCAATCGCTCCTCAAAAAGGGAATGATCGAGAAGCGCGGACGCACCAAAGGCACCCACTACGTCCTGAGCAAGACCTACTACGAATATAGCGGCAATGAGGGCCAGTATTCCAAGGAATCGAGCTGGAACAAAAAGCAAGCCATGGTGTGCATCCTCGGGCACTTCGAGCATTTCAAACACGCCAAAATGAAAGACTTCGTGGCCGTGCTCGAATCCCACATGACCCGGCGACAAATTCGCATGATGGTGGACCAACTTGTGGAACAACACATCTTGCTGCGCTCGGGCAAAAGAGCAGCCACCCAATACGAAGTGCATCCGGACTACAAATTGCAACAGCAAATGCAAGAACAAGCGCTCGAAATCGGCATGGCTGCGCTCCAAAACCAAGACGAGCAAGGAAAAGACACGACCGAAACATTCACAGACAACGTGCTGTGAACCAACACATTGGAAATACGTCCAAAACGCGTCCAAGATAACGCCAAAAACAGCGAAATCAGCGCAAATCCAGCGCGAATTTCTACCGTAGCAACCTCATTTTCAGCAAACTACGAATACGTCCAAAACGCGTCCAAGACACTTTCACCACACAAGTGCACCATTCGCACGCCCAACCTCCGGCTCGCCCTCGCCAATTGCCCCTCCTTCCCCGACTTGCCCTGTGTGAAAACGAACAGCTTTCGGCAAATGCTTAAATAGCCCCCAGCCCCCCAGCCCAATGACACTATGGAAAGACTCAAAATCTCCACCTCCGTCGGACTTTTCCGCGTGCCCACCGACGATATTGCCTACATCGAGGCCTCCGGCAACTACTGCGACGTGCATCTCTTCAACGGCGAATCCGTGACCATGACGTTTCAGTTGCACTACTTCGCCGAAGTCCTCGGCATGCTGCAACAAAACTTCTTCATTCGCGTGGGCAAAAGCCTGATCGTGAACAAAAATTTCGTTTACGCCATCAACGTCACCAATCAAGAACTGAAACTCATGGACTATCGCGCCCACCGCAGTTTCAGACTCAAAGCTTCGAAGGAAGCCCTCAAAGAATTGAAGAGCGTTTTGGAACTCGAACACAAATGACCATGGAACACACCGAAGACAACCCCCTCCAAGAGCAGCCCCTCTTCACGATCGAGCACGAAACCGACGACCCCACCGCAGAAGACGTGGGCGAAGCCCCCATCATCACCATCGAACACGAAACCGACGACCCCAACGCAGAAGCCGTGGGCGAAGCCCCCATCATCACCATCGAGCGCTACAATGTGGAGGACGAACGGCAGCTCCCCCCCTCGGTGAAAAAGCGCAGCGCCCTCCAAACGTGGACGCTCCGCCTCCTGTGGTTCGTGAGCGCCGCCGTGCTCCTCGTCGGTCTCTACGCCGCCACGCGCCTATACAACTATTATTATAACCTCGGCGTGAGCATCTCCGTCTCGCCCACGGACAACCTCCGCAAACTCGACCACATGCGCGTGGAAAACGGCCCCTCGGAAGTGCTACTCAAGCGCGACTCCGTGCTCGGCGTGGCGCTCGACATCTACGAGTGGCACAACGTCAAGGCCGAACTCACCCTCGCCGAGCCCGACACAGCCGACCACAACGTGCTCCTCTACACCCGCACCGCCGACTACACCGCCACCGGCGAATACATCGGCTCGTTGGTGGTAGACGGCGAGGAGAAACAGCGCGACGTCTCGCGTCTCGGCTACTGCGCCCTCAAAAACGGGCACGCCGTCATCGGCATCTCGCGCTTCGACGACCTGCGGAGCGCCATGGTCGACGCCGACGGCTCCTACTTCCGCCAGTTTGTCCTCGTTTCCGACGGCCAACTCCCCCCGCGCTTCACCCTCCACGGCAAAGTGGAGCGCAAAGCCCTCGTTCGCACCGCCGACGACCGCCTTTGCGTCGTCGCCACGCGCCACCCCGAAACCCTTTGGAGCTTTGCCGACGCCTTGCGCGAATACGGCTACGTCGATGCCATCTATCTCACTGGCGGTAACCAAAGCGGCTTCTACCGCGCCCCCGACGGCACGCCCTATTTCACCGAAGAAGCTGCCCGCTATCGCACCGACAAGCACCACGGCGTCGCCCCTTGGCTCGTGCTCCGCAAACGATAAGCCCCAACGCCGCCCCGCGAATCACCACAAAGGTTCATCCGACTGCCCCCTCGCGCGTCGGATGAACCCTTTTTTTATCCCTCGGCCCCAGAAGTGCTCACCCATCTCGCCCAAAACCCTCACGCACTGCCCACACAACCCAAACACCACCGCCGCGCCCCGAAACCGCTCCCCTTCTCCCTCCTCGAAGCCCCACAAAATCACCCATTTGCGCGGGCAGAGAAAGCCGCGAGCGTCAATTCATACAGCAAATCCGCCATTTCATACAACGCCCCTCCAAAAGTTTTGCCCCTCACCGGCGCCTGCTTACTTTTGCATTGTCATCAAGACAGCAACGAAATACAAATCAAAAAATAGAAGACAATGAAAAAAGTAATGTTCGCGCTGATGATGGTTGCAGCAACCTCCACCGCAAGTTTCGCAAAGGTCAACAACACGCAGGCACAAGCCGTGGTCAAAGAAGTGGCACAAACCGTCAAAGACGCACCCGCCGGCACCACCTACGGCGTAGCCGAGGCCAACAAACAACGCATCGTGCTCAACACCCCCTTCGGCCGCATCACCATCAACAAAAACGACGACGGCTCCTACTCCTGCATGGGCATGAACGCCAAACTCCTCTCCGCCAAAAACCGCGTCTACAAGATCCAAACCTCCCTCGGCACCTTCAGCGTCAACGCACGCAAGGGCACCGTCACCAAGCACTAAACCTTATCCCTAACCCGCAACACTCGAAACCATGAAGAAGCTCTTTCTCCTCTTCGCCCTCCTCATCTCGGCCGTGCAACTGAGTTTTGCCGACTCCGCCCTCACCTCCACCGAGTTCTACAAGGCCTATCTCGACGTGCCCATCGTCAAAGCCGCCGCCGAGCGCCCCCACCACCTCTCCGAAGCGGCCAAGGCCTACCTCTTCAATGAGGCGAATCCCCTCGATGTCAAGCTCGCCCTGATCAACGCCGTGGGTGCAAACCCCGATGGCCTCGCCACCTACGGCGAATACATCGAGTATTGCATCCAACACTTCCCCAAAAAGAAGTACGGCATCGCCCCGGGCAAGCGCGTCACGATCCAGGACATCTACCAAAACGCATCGTGCGAACAAATGGCCGCGCTGGTCTATCTCTATGCCATGAACTACTACAGCGACACGGAGTCCGTCTACGGTCTAATGGAAAATGCCATGCAAACCCCGCTCGCGAACAAACAATCGTTCATGCTCCCCATGGGCTTGGTCGTCGCCCATACCGCTTCGGCGATGAACGACTTGGGTAACATCTATCCGGCCTTAAACTACTACGTCAACAGCCCCGAAATCAAAGACATGCGCCCCAAAGCCATCGAAATCGTGATGGCCTACGCCAACCGATACAAACCATACGCCGACAAACAGTAGTCCCCACCTGTTAACCCTTTCCTTTTCCTACCGAAAACCACCACCTTGCCGTAGCCCGCCGCCGTTCTTCGGCCATTGTCCACACGACAACGCCCCGACGAGCCGCAGCCCCGCGACACAACCGAAGCACAAGGGCGCTTGACGCCCCAACCCCATGCTCGGATTTCGTCAGACATCCGTCCATGTTTTCTATTTTTGGTTCATCCGATTGCATCTTCCGCGTCGGATGAACCTTTTTCTTTTTCCCCTCCGCACACCGCGCACCCAAAAGCGCCCACCGCGCGCACCGACAAGTCCGAGAAAATCGCCCCATGGCTCGTGCTCCGCAAACGATAACGCCCACCGCCGCACCCAAAATCGGCCACCGTGCCCGCGCGCTCCCTCACGCGCAGTCCAAAATTGGGCACCCCCGAACACGATCGCCGAAATCATCGCCCGAAAGCACTCCCCTTCCCTCCTCGAAACACCCACAAAATCACCCATTTGCGCGGCCGGCGAAAGCAGCGAGCGTCAATTCATACAGCAAATCCGCCATTTCATACAACGCCCCCCGGAAAGTTTTGCCCCGCCGTGCCCGCTGCTTACTTTTGCATTGTCATCAAGACAGCAACGAAATACAAATCAAAAAATAGAAGACAATGAAAAAAGTAATGTTCGCGCTGATGATGGTTGCAGCAACCTCCACCGCAAGTTTCGCAAAGGTCAACAACACGCAGGCACAAGCCGTGGTCAAAGAAGTGGCACAAACCGTCAAAGACGCACCCGCCGGCACCACCTACGGCGTAGCCGAGGCCAACAAACAACGCATCGTGCTCAACACCCCCTTCGGCCGCATCACCATCAACAAAAACGACGACGGCTCCTACTCCTGCATGGGCATGAACGCCAAACTCCTCTCCGCCAAAAACCGCGTCTACAAGATCCAAACCTCCCTCGGCACCTTCAGCGTCAACGCACGCAAGGGCACCGTCACCAAGCACTAAACCTTATCCCTAACCCGCAACACTCGAAACCATGAAGAAGCTCTTTCTCCTCTTCGCCCTCCTCATCTCGGCCGTGCAACTGAGTTTTGCCGACTCCGCCCTCACCGACACCGAGTTTTACAAGGCCTATCTCGACGTGCCCATCGTCAAAGCCGCGGCCGATCAGCCCAACGTCCTCTCCGAAGAGGCCAAGGCCTACCTCTTCGATGAGGCAAATCCCCTCGATGTCAAGCTGGCGCTCATCAACGCCGTGGGCTGGAAGTTCGAAGGCCTCACCACCTACAAGGACTACCTCAACTATTGCATCCAACACTTCCCCGAAAAGAAGTACGGCATCGCCCCCGGCAAGCGCGTCACCCAGCAAGACGTTTTCAAACACGCCTCGCCCGAACAGAAGGCCGTGCTCGTCTACCTCAGTGCGATGAGCAATTACTTCAACACCGCCGCGATGAGCAAAATGGTGCGCATGGCCATGACCACACCGCGCACCGACAAGCAATCGTTCATGCTCGCCATCGGACTGGTCAAAGCGCAGATCGCTTTGGACGGTGACTGGGCAGAGGTCTATCCCATCGTATATGACTGCGTCAACAAGCCCCGCATCAAAGACATGCGCCCCGAAGCCATCGACATCGTGATGGAATACATCAACGAATACGAAAAATACACCCACAAATAGTCATCCCAACCCGTTAACCTTCCATCTTTTCCGACCAAAAATCTACCACGGAACTCCACTTCCGCGCCGTCCGACAGCGGTTGCCACGGCCGCGCAACGAAAACCGCCTCACTCCTCCGCCCACGCGGAGAGCGGCACCCCCTCGCCGACGAGCGGAGGACAAGTTTTCGACGGATTTCCGCCCCATGATCCCCTTTTTCGGTGCATCCCACAGCGCGTGTGCTGTCGGATGCACCTTTTTTCGTCGCCCCGCGCCCGACGCGACGCGAGCACAAGCCCACCGCCGATCGCCCTCCCCCAAAAGCCCGAGAAAAACGCCGAAACGATGACCGAAATCGACCAACGTCCGCGGCTAAAATCTCCCAAAATCCACCCCGATTCTCGCCCACACCCGCTCCGCTGTCCCCCGCCAAAACCCCACAACTTGCGCACCCGGCGCGAAAAAACGGCCTACTTTTGGGTCAATCCCAAAATAAAATCATAACTTTGTGGCAAGCCCGACCATTTCCCCCGTGCGAAATGGCACCGGCTGCGCCGCCGCGGGAAAGCACCGGCGCACCCACACCCTCAAACTCGTTTATCTCAGCAAAGCCACTATATGAAGTTCGCCATCTCCAGCAGCATCCTCTCGCAGCGCCTCCAGACCCTCGGTCGCGTCATCGCTTCGAAAAACAGCATGCCCATCCTGGACAATTTCCTCTTCCAAGTCCACGACAACCACCTCGAGCTCACCGCCTCCGACAGCGAGCTCACCCTCCACACCACCCTCGAACTCATCGAGAGCGACGGCCCGATCGACTTCACGGTCAACGCCAAAACCATCCAGGACGCCATCAAGGAAATCCCCGAACAGCCCCTCGAATTCACCGTCGACCCCGACAATCTCGACATCACCGTCACCTACCAAAACGGGCACTACAATCTCGTGGGACAAAACGCCCAGGAATATCCCCTCACCCCCGACCTCGAAGGCGAGATCTCGACCCTGGGCGCCGACGCCGCGCGCCTCTTCTCGGGCATCAACCGCGCGCTCTTCGCCGCCGCCGACGATCCCCTCCGCCCCGTGATGAACGGCGTGTTCTTCGACTTCAACACCGACGGCCTCGCCGTGGTGGCTTCCGACGGCCGCAAACTCTCCTGCACCCGCCTGCTCGATGTCACCACCGACACCCCCGCCTCCTTCATCCTGCACAAGAAACCGGCCAACATCGTCCGCAACATCCTGCAGAAAGAAGTGGGCGACGTCACCATTCGCTTCAACGGTCGCAACGCCGTCATCGCTTCTGAGTGCTACGACCTCTCCTGCCGACTCATCGAAGGGAAGTTCCCCAACTACAACAGCGTCATCCCCAAAGACAACCCCAACCTCGTCACGCTCAACCGCACCGCGATGATCGCCGCCCTGCGCCGCGTGCTCATCTTCTCCAACGCCGGCAGCCCCCTCGTCAAGCTCCACATCGAAGCCGGACGCCTCGTCCTCTCCACCCGCGACGCCGACTACGGACGCTCCGGCGAAGAAGCCCTCGCCTGCCAATATGAAGGCCAACCCATGAACATCGGCTTCAAAGGCACCCTGCTCATGGAACTGCTCAACAACCTCGAGGGCGAAGAGATCGTCGTGCAGCTTGCCGACCCCTCGCGCGCCGGCATCATCGTGCCCGCCGAACAGCAGGACAACGAGCATGTGCTCATGCTCCTCATGCCCATGATGCTCAACGACTAAGCCCCTCCCTGCGCGCCACACCGTGCGCCCTCTCGGCGCACCCCCTCCCGGCGGCCGCAAGCCCCCGCGCGCAGCGCACACACCCCCACTTCCACCCCACGTCGGCCTCCGGGACTCTCGAGTTCGAGGGCCGACGTGGGGCTTTTTCGCACCCCGCAGCCGCAAGCCCCCGTGCACCCCGCGCAGTGCCGCACCGACCGCCGTGCCCCACCGCGCCGCCGACAGAAAACCCGCGAGCCTGCGGCCAAAGTCCCCCGCCGCCGACGGAAAACGCCCCGCTTTTCGTCCCCGCGAATGCCCGTCCCGCCCGCGGCCCTCGCCCCCACTCCCGTCCCCCCTATATATAATAAGGAAGACCCGCCCC
>ERZ1674297.96-NODE-96-length-28595-cov-21.594394_pt1 | contig 28595 bp, 13 predicted proteins | sample MGYA00581112_ERZ1674297 | MGnify/ENA primary metagenome ERZ1674297 (study PRJEB41354, sample SAMEA4873322) | human saliva metagenome | biome: human-associated habitat [ENVO:00009003]; feature: mouth environment [ENVO:08000002]; material: saliva material...
CGGCATCAATTTCGCGCCCTGGTATGTGGCGGTGTCCGCGCTGGTTCTTCTGCTGTTCTTCTACAACGCCGCGGCGCCGAACGAGGAGATCCCTAACCTGCGACGCATGGAGCGCATCAACCGGTACGTACGCCTGGTGGTGCTGGGTGTGAGTGCCCTGATGGCGCTCTTCTGCCTGCTGATTCCGGTGGTTTCGTTCGCTACTGCCGGTTATGAGCCTGTGGGTGTTTCGGTGGTGCTGTGCCTGGTGCCGGTCTTCCTGATTTTTGTGCGCCGCTCCCTGTTCAAGCTGTGGGCGGCGACCTTTAAGGAGGGCGCTGCCGGGTACGGCGTGTTGCGTGGCTTCTGCGTCACCCTGGTGGGTTTGGGTGGATGCTTGGCGGCGGCCCGTCTTGCCGTGGATGTTGTGCAGTCTGGTAGCGGCTTGTCGCTGGTGTATGTGGTGCCGGTGATCGCCTCGTACCTGCTGGCGAAGAGGTACCTGACCGTGGGTGTTGCTATCCCCGAGAAGGAAGACGAGGAGGACCCGGAGGCTGAACCGGCAGCAAGCTAAACTGTGGAGCGCCGCGGGCTGAGAGATGACCTCAGCCGCGGGGTTTTTCTATGTCAAACAGAGTTCGGTAAGTGCACTAGGTTGAAACGAAATGAAAAATACCTTTAACTATCACCTCAAGGTTGAATTGAATATCCTGATGAGGCACCGACTAGGAGGAAAAAATATCAACCTTCCCATATTGGACTGATAAAGTGGTACGGGGCTTTTTCTCTTTCCGGCTTTGCCCCTGACCCTATCCACTCAGGTGGGCACTATACAGTGGCGTTTCAGACTTGTCGCTGTTGTGTGTCTGCACGGTATATAACTCAACGAAAAGATCATCATGACCAACCACACCACAGCGCGTCAGCGTCTACTCCGCTTCCCTTTGATTTTGGGTGTCACGACGGCACTTATTTTCTCTTCCTGCTCCACGGGCACGAACAATAACAGCACCCCTTCCGATAAGGGTACTGTTACTTCTCAGAGTCCCCGCCAGGTAGAGAACGCTACTAATGTTCTGCAGAACGTGAATATTCAGATGGGTCGTGACGGCGAGGTTTCGTCGATTGAGTCGACCAACATTTACGTCAATGACAAGGATCGTACGAGCTCCTCGAGCAATGTGCAGTTCAAGCCGAAGGACGTCGTTAATGACCTTCCTGTGCGTGTGAGCCTGCAGTATTCTACTGAGCGCGGTAGCGGCACTAACCTGAATGATTTGAACGGCTACAGCGGCGAAATCACGATTAAGGTTACGGTCGAGAACCTGACGGTGAAGACCGAGGACGTCACCTATGATGCATCCGGTACTAGCCGTACTAGCCCCGCACCGGTTGGTACTCCGTTCTCTATTGCTGCTTCTACTGTTCTCTCGGGTTCTCCTACTCAGGTTATTACGACCCCTGATGCTGCTGATTCGTCGACGAATGGTGTGGTAAGCACCAATGATGAAGGTAAGGCTGTTGTTCAGTGGGGTGCTATTTCCGCGCCTCCGGTGACTGGTAGTTCCTCTTCTTTTGTGTTGAAGGTCAAGGCGAAGGATTTTAGTGCGCCTACCTTCAACATTTCGGTGCAGCCTGGTTTTGCTTCTGATTTGTCTGGTGCAGGAATCATTACTAACGGTTTCACCTCTCAGGATGCGTCTCAGGTGGCGCTTCTGCAGCGCACTATTGATACGGTCAACGAGGTTAATACGACGCTGACTAGCGCTAGTTCGCAGGTTGCTCAGGTGCGTCAGAGCCTGGATGATACGTCTGCGACCTTGGGTAAGGACACTGCCGAGCATCTGAAGACTCAGAATGAATCGTTGACGAAGACTATGCAGGGTCTGCAGGCGAATATTGAGAGCCTGCAGAAGGATCTTTCTGAGGCTTCGCGTACTAATAATTCTCAGCTGATTTCTCAGTTGGAGCGTACTGTTGCTGCTCTTCACTCGATGCTGGGTGATACGACGGCTCGCCCCAATGTGTCTGTTTCGCATAGCGGCGGTCGTTGTGTTGTGCATCGTGAGGAGGGTGCGAGTAGCCGTAGCGTGTACGGTAATTTGGTTCAGCTGTCTGCTGTTCTGAATGCGTATGCGGAGGCAAGTTCGGACTGCCAGCAGGATCTTACGGCTTCGATTCGTGAGATTGTCGGCCCGGAACACCCGACCGCTGAGACTTGTTCTTCTAACGGTTCGGTGACCTGCGCCCTGTTCGGTGCGTCGGTGACGGTGCAGAGCTCTCTGATTGCACTGGTTGCTACTGGTGAGAAGATTGTGGATCACCTGCAGCCGGAGTATTTGAAGGGTGCGAACAACAACTATTCGGCATTGAAGCGTCAGATGGATGAGCTTGTTGAGCAGGTGGAGAAGGACCCGTCTTCTCTTGATGCTGATGCTGTGCGTTCTTTGAGTGAGAAGGTTAGTGCGGCTCGTCAGAGTGTGAATCAGATGAAGGAAACGTCGAGTCGTCTGATTGAGAGCATCAAGAACGTTCATTCTCGTGCGGCTTCTGCTCGTGCGGAGCTGGTGGACGGTTCTGGTTCTATGAGCGCTCAGAATAAGGAACTGGCGGAGCAGCTTTGTGCTCTGTCTACTGAGCGTGGCGGTTCTCTGTCTGCTGAGCAGGTGGAGCATCTGCGTGGATACCTGACGGCTTCTTCTTGTGGTGGCGCGGCTTCGCCGTCTGCTTCCCCGTCTTCTGAGGCGCCGTCTGAGGCTCCTAGCCCTGCGCCGTCTGAGTCTGCTTCTGCAACTCCTTCCGCAGAGCCGTCGAAGAAGATTGAGGTACCTTCCGCCGCTCCGTCCTCTGAGGCACCTTCCGCCGAGCCTACTGCTACGGAAGGTAATACTCGCGTCATTACGGTGGAGAACGCGAACGAGCGTACCTACACGTCGAATACCCCTGCCGCACGTACTCCGATGGAGCAGCGTATTGCTGCCGCGGTAGCTGCGTGGGATGAGGTTCTTGCCGCTACTTCGATGGATGACCCCAAGGAGGGTCTGGCTCGCGACGCCAAGGACCTTAACGATGCTGTGAACGCGGTAGATGGTGCCCTGGGCGAGGTTGAGAAGACCCTGAACGATGCCGCAAACGCGCAGAACCAGGACGCGGAAAAGAAGGAAGAGCCTACTGAGGAGGCTAAGGTTTCTCTGCGTGATCGTATCCATTCAGCTTCGGATGCTGTCAACGCTTTGGGTAAGAACCTGGAGGATATGACGAACATGCAGGCTGACCTCTCCACCGCTATTAAGGAAGCGTTCAAGGAGTCTGCCGATGAGACTCGTGAGAGCCTGACGAGCATGATTAGCGAGGAGATTCGTAAGGTTTCGAGCGATGGTTCTTCTAGCGCTTCGGCTGCTAAGGAGGCGTTCTCTGCTTCGGTTGCTGGCATTACTGATACCGCGAATACTGTGGTTCAGGTGGCTGGTGAGTCTATCGAGGTTCAGCACAAGGATATGAATGATCGTATTGAGGGCCTGCGTCAGTCTCTGGATTCGGTGACTGAGCGTTCTCTGGTTGCTCTGAGCACCCGCGCTGAGAACGCTACCCGAGATTTGGCTGGTGCATCCGTTCAGCTGAATAACGACCTGTCGAAGCTCATGCTTGATTTGGGCGATAGCAACGCTGAGGGCGCTGGCCTCTTGGGCGCGCTCAAGAGCAATAGCGCGAAGGCTGGTGCGGCTGATTACCAGCTTGCTTTGGCGATGCAGAATGCTCAGGGTTACACGAACCTCCGTTCTGAGGATATTGCTGCTCTGCAGAAGCGTCAGGCGCAGTTCAAGGCGTCCCTGCAGCGTCTGCGTTCGCTGCCGACCTTCCACCTGTCGAATGCTGGCAGTGCAGAGGTGAAGACGGTGTACACCTTCCAGATTGGTGATTAGCCGTGGGGTTTTCCCCTCATTTGGGCTCTGATTCAGGTCCTCACCGCCGCGAGGGCAGGCGGCTCACTCAGCGCACCGTGGTGTGGTGTGTCAGTCTGTGTGTGCTGTTTAGCCTTGCGGTGGTGGGGATCTGGTATGGCGTGCGCGCTGTGACTCCTCAGCCTTTGCCGCTTGGTACGGGTACGAACCCTGCATCTGCGGTGACGGTTCAGCAGGCTATTTCTCTTCCTGCGTCTGGTCGTGAGCCTGTTATTGGTGTTGTCGCTACTTTTGGTGATGATGCTGAGGGGTCTGCGTGGCGTCTGAATGCTCAGGGTGCTCGTGTTGCGCAGTACCGTCTGGCTTTGGGTAAGTCTTCTGTGAAGGTTCTTTATGCGAACGATAAGGGAACGGAGCAGGGTGCCCGTGAGGCGGTAGAGAAGCTCTCTTCTGAGGGTGCTTTGGGTATTGTGCTTGCTTCTCGGGGTGAGCATCTTCGGGGTGCTACGGCTGCTGCTAAGGAACGCAATGTTGCGGTGATTGAGGCGTATGACCGGGTAGATGCTGGCGATGGGGTATGGAGTTTTGCTCTGGACCCTGAGCAGGAGAAGCAGGTCTATACGACTGCTATTCGTTCGCTCGCCGGTGCATCTAGCAAGGGTTCTTCGCAGCAGCTTGATGGTGTGCGCACTATCCTGCTGGATGCGGGTGAGGGCTCTGCGCCGGACCTTCCCTATACGAATCGCGTTCAGGTTTCTGCTGATGAAGACGGCATGAAAGACACTCTTAAGGAGCTGACGCGCCTTCTGGGGGACAAGTCTTCGGGCTCTTCTCCTGTTCTGGTTTTGACGGGTTCGGCGTCGACTCAGGCGAAGGTGCTTCGTTCTCTTCAGAGGGCGGGTATTACGTCTCCGGTGATTGCGGGTGAGGAAGCTTTGACGGAGCCTTTTATGCGTCTTCTTCTGGAGAACGGTGGTTCCTTAACTGACAATATTCGTGTTGTGGGGCGTGTGCAGGCACGTGCTGCGGCGTTGAGTGCTGATGATGCCGGTCGTGCTTCTTCGGCATTTGTGTCGACGGTTGAGCGTATGAAGAATGATTCTTCGCTTAAGGATTTGTCAGGCGAACAATCGTTCTCGAAATCGGCAGTGTGGGCGGATGCTCCCTCCCATAACGCGCTCTTGGCTTTTGCGTATGCCACGAGCCAGGTTCGTGAATACACTCCCGAGGCGGTTCGACGGGTTCTAGGAACCCTTCGTTTGGACGCTAAAGATTCTACGGTCGCGTATCCGTTGGATTTTTCGTCTTCCTACGCTGCGGGCGGGCAAGTGGGTCTTCTTTACCCGACCGCGGAAACTTCGATGATTCAGGGCGGGTCTTCCTCAACGGATGCGGTGAATCCGCCGGTGTGGATGCTTCGCACGTTCACCTCAGAATCTCGCGACTAGCTTTTCCGAGCAAAGCCTAATCCGTACAGAGCCAGCCCATCACACCCCGGCTTTCGGGTATTACTTCTAGTCCGTCCACCAGCGGGGCTCACGATTTATCTATTTTGGAGAACACCTTATGCGCTTTTTCCTTGATCTTGAAGAGCATAACGGGAGCTATGAACTAGACTCCTGGCAGCCTGAGACGACCATCGCTGATCTCATCCAGGCGACCGGTGGCCCCTCCCTGCCCGCCGACGAGCCGCTGTATTGCGATAACCGCCCGGTGACGGCATCCTCCACCCTGGCGGAGGTCAAACCGATGGAAGGTATGCGCATCTCTAGGGCACCGCTCTCCTACCCTTCCCTGGTGCAGGGCTGGAGTGTCTGCTTGAGCGGCGGTTCGACGGTTACCCTGCCGCGCCCTATCCCCTCTTCGCGTCCTTTGGTGGCGGGTCGTTCCCCGTACGCCGATATTGTGCTGCCCACGGCGAGCGCGTCGTGGGAGCATCTGCACCTGCAGGTGGTTCATGATGAGTCGACGAACACTCAGAAGGTGCGCATCACTGATCCGGGTTCTACGAACGGTAGTTTTGTGGACGGTCAGAAAATCCCCGAGGAGGGTCTGACTGTTTCTGAGAGCACCACCATCCACGTTGGTGATTGTGTGCTGACTCTGCAGCCTGCTCCTCAGGAGAAGGCAGCGCCTCGCCCCGGTAGCGCCCCGAATGTGAGCGCGTCGGGTACTGCACCGTTTAACCGTCCGCCGCGTCAGGGTGCGTTGAGCGCCCCGGAGAAGGTGGAGGCACCTACCCGCAAGAACGTCTCTGACCCGCCGAAGTTCAATATTGCGATGGCGGTGGGCCCGATTATTATGGCGGCGGCAATGGTCGCCATTATGCAGGAGATTCGTTACGCCCTTTTCGCGATGCTCAGCCCCATCCTGAGTATTGGCATGTGGGTGGAGCAGAAACGTCGTCACGCTAAGGATAAGGTGAAGGAGCGTGTGCGTTTTGAGCAGGAAATGGAGAAGTTCAAGGAACGTATCGCTCTGAGTAACCGTGAGGAAATTGAGCGTCTTCACGACCTTGCCCCGGCACCAGATGCCGTTCAGCTGCGGGCGCTTCTTCCTGCAATGACGCTGTGGCGTCGCCGGAGCACCAGCCCTGACCTGTTGACTTTCCATGTGGGTACTGGGCATATTCATTGGGCTCCTGAGCTGACGAAGCCGAGCAATCCTGAGCCTGAGGTTCAGCATATTCTTGAGCACAATACTCTGTGGGATGCCCCGCTGGTTGCTGACCTGCGTGAGGGTGGCGCTATCGGTATTGTGGGTCCGCGTGAGCAGTCTCTTGCCCTGGCGCGTAGCCTGGTGCTGCAGGCGGCGACCCACACGGGTCCTGCTGATATGACGATTGCGGTCTGCGCTGATTCGGCGCGCTCGCAGGACTGGGTGTGGACGTCGTGGCTTCCGCACATGCATATGGCGCAGAACCAGCAGATGCGTTGGTTTGCTTCTGGTAAGGAGCAGTCGGATCAGATGCTGCGCTCTCTATACAACGACATTGAGTCTCTTCCGACCCGCGGCCTGTGCGTGGTCGTTGATTCGGATACCCTCACCGAGGGCCGTGAGTCGCCGGCACGCGACCTTTTGGCGTACGGCGATGAAGTGCGTCTGATGGCGAATAAGACTGCTGCTGCGGGTGCTCGCCGTGTTGCCGGTATTGTGTTGGCTTCTTCTGTTGACCGTCTTCCTGCGTCGTGTACTTCGGTCGTGGAGATTGGTGAGGAGGCTTCTATGACCTATTCGGAGCCTCGCCGCCGTTACACGGTCACTGACGGTGTGCTCGCCGGTGTGAGTGCTGAGGATGCTCTTCATGTGGCGCGTACTTTGGCGCATCATGAGGACCCTGAGCGTCTGCTTCTGGGCGGCGGTTTGCCTCAGCTGGTGAAGCTGCCTGAACTGGTTGGTTTGCCGACCCCCCCGGGTGCTGAGGATATTGAGGCGTTTTGGTCGCAGGCTAATGGTTTCAGTACTGAGATTGGTGTGGGCGACTCTGGCGCGTTCACGCTGGACTTGGTGAAGGACGGTCCTCACGGTCTGGTGGGTGGTACCACCGGTTCGGGTAAGAGTGAGTTTTTGCGTTCGTTGGTGGCGGGTTTGGCTGCTCACCATGATCCGAGCCGTTTGAACTTTATCCTGGTTGACTTTAAGGGTGGTGCGGCATTTAAGACGTGTGAGCGTCTGCCGCATACGATTGGTACTTTGAGCAACTTGGATGCTCAGTTGGCTCACCGCGCTATTGAGTCGTTGGAGGCGGAGATGGACCGTCGTCAGCGCCTGTTTGCGGCTGCTGGCGAGGGTGTGGACAACATTAAGGATTATTTGGCGACGAACCCGCCGGAGCCGATGCCTCGCTTGCTGCTGGTGATTGACGAGTTTGCGATGCTGGCGAAGGACTTCCCAGATGTCCTGTCGTCGCTGGTGAGCATTGGTGCGGTGGGTCGTACCCTGGGTGTTCACATGATTTTGGCGACTCAGCGTCCCGCCGGCGTGGTGAATGATGACATTCTGGCGAATACGAACTTGCGTGTGGCGTTGCGTGTGCAGAGCCGTGAGGATTCTTCGAACGTGATTGGTGTTCCGGATGCTTCGGAGATTTCGCGTTCGCAGATGGGTCGCGCCTATGTGAAGCTGGGCCAGAATGATATTTCGCCGGTGCAGACTGCCCTGGTGACGGGTCAGAGTGGCACTGAGGTGGTGACTTCTCTGGAGGTTCGCGCGACCGATAGTATCGGTATTCCTCGTTCAGAGCGTGCGCGCCCGAAGGTGTCGTCGAGTGATGCGAATGACCTGGATTTGCTGATTGATGCTGTTGTGGCGGCGCACGCGGCTCGTGGTGCGGTTGCTCCTCGTAAGGTGTGGCCTGAGCCGTTGGGTTCGTATGTTGATTTGGCTGATTTTGGTGTGCGTGGCTTCCCCGATCCGGATCTTCCCACTGTGGGTGGTGTCCGGGACGGTGTTCTGATGTGTACTTTGGGTGATGAGCCTGAGCTGCAGCGTCAGGTGCCTATGGGCTGGAATATTGAGATGAGCAACCTGCTGTTGGTGGGTGTTGCTGGTAGTGGTACGACTACGACGATTCAGTCTGTGGTGTTGGGTTTGGCTCAGCATTATTCGCCGGAGGACATTGATATTGTTCTGGTGGATATGGGCGCTGATGGCTTGTTGCCGTTGGGTTCTTTGCCGCATGTTGTTTCTGCTGTGGGTACCGGTCAGGGCGCTAGGGAACGTCAGGCTCGTTTCTTGCGTTTTGTGAAGTCGGAGCTTGATGCTCGCCGTGCTGATGCGTCACGCCGTAAGCCTCTTTTCATTGTTTTGGATGGTTTTGCGACACTGCGTGATGAGTTCTCTGATGCGGTAAGCATGGACTTGTTGGCGAATTTCTACCGAGTGTATGCGGATGGTCCTGCTGTTGGTATTCACTGCGTGGTGTCGACGAGCCGCGCGAAGAATATTCCCTCGCAGATTCTTGATGCTTCGTTGCAGACGTGGTTCTTCCAGCTGAGCGATGTCCACGATTATTCCTCGCATGGTATTCGCGGCACGAATGTTCCGGCTGCGGTTCCCGGCCGTTGTGTTGACCCGAAGCGTCTGCGTCAGATGCAGGTGGCTACTCCCGCTGTCGGCGTGGAGGAGGCTGTCTCTATGATTCGTGAGCGCTTCCCACAGGCTCCTGCTAAGCGTGATGTGATTGGTCAGCTGCCGACGTGGGTTTCGTGGGAGAGCATGCCTGCCGCCGAGTTTTCTCCGAGCCTGTGGCGTATCCCTGTGGGTATTGCAGAGGCTACGTTGGAGGCGTGCGCTTTCGAGCTGTACGAGGGTGAGCACGCCATGGTTGCGGGTAATCCACGTTCGGGTAAGTCTTCTCTGCTGGTTGCGTTTGCTCGTCTGGTTTCTCGGGCGAGGGCAGCGGCGGAGCAGTCGGTATCTGCCGCGTTGGCATCTGGTGACGCTACCGCGGCAGAGAACGCACGCATGGATGCCGCTGAGGTTCCGGAGGTTTGGGCTGTCTTCGATCAGCGTTCCGGTCTGGTGAATGCGCCGGAGGGCGTTTTTGACCGGGTGTTTGAGAGCAAGAATGCTTCTGCTCAGGTGCAGGCGGCTTTGCAGGATGCCGCGGGCCCGGTGCTGTTGCTGATTGATGACGGTGACCGCGTGGATGACCCGATGAACGTTTTTGATGCGATTGTGAAGGGTGACTTCCCGGACGTCCACATTATTGCTACGGGTAAGCCGACTGATTTGCGTCCTTTGTATAGCCATTGGACGAAGGCTATTCGCAAGTTCCGTACTGGTGCTGTGGTTCAGCCGAATGTTGATACGGATATGGACATGTTCGGTTCTATTCCGAGGCGCGCCCCGGTTCAGCTGAGCGTTGGTCGTGGCTACGCGTTCCTTGCCGGGTCGCCGGTTCTGGTGCAGCTGATGAGCCCTGAGGATTCTCAGCACCGTGGCGGGCTGTAGGGCTTGTTCGGCGTGTGGTGAGGTATGGTGTAACTTTACCGACTGTTTTGCTGTAGGGATCGCCCCGTCTGGGGCGTCTTCCTGCGTGTTGTGAAGTTGATGTTAAGGAGTTAGCCCGTGACTGTACCTGCTGGTTCGCCGCAGTACTCCGGCTCGGAGCGCCGTGATGCTCATCCTGCCTCGCAGGCTGCTGGTCAGCCTGCGGGGGGCTTGGTTGCGGGCGCTCCCCTTGGCTCTTCGTATCGTTTGCTGCGCCGGGTGGGTTCTGGTGCGGTCGGTGAGGTGTGGGCTGCTACGATGAGCGGCTCGTGGGCTCTGTATGCGGCGAAGGTTTTGCGTCCGGAGCTTGCGGAGAACCCTGTGGTTCTTGAGTCTTTTGTGCGTGAGCGTTCGGTGTTGTTGGCGTTGTCGCATCCTCATATTGTGCCGTTGACGGACATGGTGGTTGAGGGTGGCGTGCTGGCTCTGGTGATGGAGTTTCAGCATGGCGGTTCGTTGCGTCAGAAGCTGGATTCTGAGGGTCCGTTGCCGGTTCGTTTGGCGTTGAGTCTGATGGTGCAGGTTCTGAATGCGGTGGAGTTTGCTCACCGTCAGGGCGTGATGCATCTGGATATTAAGCCGGAGAATGTTCTGCTGAGCGGTGTTTTGGGGGAGTCTCTGGATCAGCAGGTTCGTGTGGCTGATTTCGGTATTGCTTCTTTTACTGGCTCTGCGGGTTCGGGGGCTTCTCGTTCGTTTTCTGGTACTCCGGGGTATATGGCTCCGGAGCGTTCTGCGCATGGTGTGGCTACTCCGGCGGTTGATGTTTATGCGTGCGCTGTGACTCTTCATGAGTTGTTGGTGGCGGCGCGTCCTCTTCCGGCGCGTGGTGGTGCGGTGCAGGTGTCGCCGCAGATTCCGGCTGAGGTGGCTGAGGTGCTTCACGGGATGTTGGCGGAGAACCCGGTTCAGCGTCCTGGTGCGGCTGAGGCTGCCGCTAAGTTGCGTCTTTTGGCTGAGGGTTTCGCGGCTGATACGGTGCTTCCTCGCTGGGTTGAGGTGTCTTCGGGTGCTGTGGGGTACACGCCTACGGTGGTTCACGGTGCTGAGCCTGCTGTTTCTGCGGCGCCTGGGCAGAATGTTACGGAGCTGTATGGTGCGGGCATGCCGTCGCTGGGTCAGGCGCAGAATGAGACGGTTATCCGGGCTCCTTTTGTGGTGGAGCAGCCGGTATATGTTCCTGATGAGGTTGTTGAGGATGAGGAGCCTGCCCGTTCGCCGTTGCGCCGCCCGCTGGTATGGGGCGCTATCCTGGGTTCTCTAATCCTTGTGGGTATGCTCGCTTTTGTGGGTTTGAGCGGCGGTAAGGGTGCGTCTAAGACGGCTGAGTCGTGGTCTGCTTCGAGCCGTAGTTCGGCGTCTTTGCCGAGTGGTTTGGGTACCCGTATTGAGGGTACGTATAACCCGCGGGATAAGAGTGCCCGCCTGACGTTTGAGTTTTCTTCGCAGAAGTCGGCTCTTCGGGGCGATATTTTGCAGGTGCTTCCCGGTGTTGAGGGTGGTTCGTGTGCTTCGGTGACGTGGGATGCGGGTCAGGCGTCTTCTGGGGTGTCGAAGAATCAGTCGAGTGTGACTGCGGTGGATGTTCCGTGTTCGTGGAATCTGTCTGGGGTGAGTATCCCGGCTAATGGTGTGGTGCAGGTTCGGGCGAATGTGTCTGCGGAGTTTAAGGATTCGCGTGCTTTTGAGGAGTGGGTGAACCGTATTGATTCTGAGACGTCGAAGGCTATTTCTGATCGGGAGGTTCGTTCGACGGCGTACCCGATTCAGCGTTTGCGTTCGATTGAGTTGCGGGTTCCCTCTCGTGTGGTGAATCAGAGTGTTTTGCCGGTGACGGTGGTTCCGGTGTGGCCCAGTGGTGCGGATGAGTTGAATCCGTTGATGGTTTTGCCGCGTACGGGTGAGTTTTCGACGCTGGTTCAGGCGATTTCTCCGGATGCGCAGTTGATTAGTTTTTCGGATGGTTGTTCGGGGCATGTGTTGGTGTCTGAGGATCAGCGGGTGGTGACGGCGCTGTCGGTGACGTCTAAGTGCCGTGTGAATGCGCAGATTGGTAATTTCACGAACTTGTCCAGCAGCGACTTCGCGATTATCACCCGCTAACGGTAGTGCTCAGGCGAGCAGCTCCTGGTATGCAGAAAGCCCCTGGGCTGAGAGGTAATCTCTCAGCCCAGAGGCTTTCTCTATACGATTATTTATTGACTGAACGGTGGTTATTCTTTTATTTCTTCGAGGCGAAGAGTGTTAAAGTCTTTATCATCATTTCTCGTGCTCAATGTTTTATACATCTTATATTTCTTCCCCACTTGAATTTCAGAAACATACCCCGGAATATTTTTACCCTCCGGCGCGACATACATTTCAACAACGCCACATTCAATCGTCTCGAAAACACCTTTGGGAGAACCGTCAGTCATGTTTGATACCTGACCCCCAACGATCTCCACTCTAACCGATTTTACAGTACACACAGAATACGAATTTTTATCTTCGCTGTGTGTCGTATAGTACATAAAAGCAAACACTATTACCATACCGAGAACACACTCAATAAAAACTCTTAATTCTGGGCGAATCTTCCTCTTCAACCACTTCAAAACTATTTAATTGCTTTCATGATAACACTGGTAGAAAACATATTATTAATCATTTGATTCACCGCGCCCACAGGATTCTGAACCGCTTCCGCAACCTGATACATAGGATAAGCAACCCTATCTCGATACTTACCCGCAACGCCTGCATCCATCTTTACAGCTCCCTTTACCGAAGACTTCGAGAAATCCTTTATAGCACCTGTAGCAACTTTGTCGATATATTCATCCCAGTCTAGTTGCCGCCCCAGGACAGCTTTATCAGTAGTGTACTGAACACTAGTCTTAATAAAGCCACCACCTGTATCTGCAACAGCACCGGTAAACACATCTGTAGCACGACCTCGGATACCTACACGAGCAATATCTCCACTATATCCCGAAACCCCCATACCAGTCTTTAAACCTCCACTATACCGAGAACCGATTGCAGAAGCTCCGGCACCAGAAATAAACATCCCGATGCCCCCCATGACACTCTTATCCTTCACAGTATCGTCCATATAATATCCCATCACATTGTTTAGGCCGCCGGACAGCGTATCTTTTATCATGTCCTCTGCAATCTTTGATTCCTTCATCGAAGCACCAATATTCCTGCCCTGCGTAGCTACAGCAGTCTTTACCTTATGCCATTTCGATGCAAGAGCACCTGCTTCCGCCGCTTTTTGGGCAAGCCTAGTAGCCTTAGCAGCTTCAGCTGCCTTCTCTATCTTAGTCATCTTTGATGCAGCATCAGCTATTTTTTTCAAATTACCCAAACCACCAGTAAGAGCACCAGTCACAGCACCGGTAATACCTCCCTTCACGGCTTCTCTACCAGCCTTCGACCAATCGACAGGTTTACCCTTAGCTTTATCCTCAATCACTGACATGCCAGCACCCATCAAAGCACCTGATGCAGCACCAAACGCGGCACCGCCCAAAGGGCCCAAACCAGCACCAACAGCACCAATCACAGCACCAGCAATGACCATCGCACCGCCAGCTACGTACTCCCAGTTGTTCTTTACCCAACCGGTAATACCAGAAGACGCTTTCTGCTCACGATACTTCTCAAAATCCTCCACCGACACCGGCGACAAACCCCACGGATCCACCAAAGAAACCGGATTACCACCCACCAACGAGAACGGATCAGCACCCCAACCAGCACCCACAGGCGCAACCAAAGGATCAGGCGCAGTAAAACGAGCCACACGCGAATCCACCACGCGGGCACCCAACACCTCAAAACCAGTAGAACCCAGCACCACACCTGAAGCCGCAGAAACACCAACCAGCGAATCCGGCAACACAGGCACAGCACCAGCACCCTGAGCGGAAGGCACAGCAGGTGCAGCAACACCCAAAGAAGCCCAACCATACGGATCCAACAGACCGGCACCAGAACCAGCACCAGGAACCAGCGAACCCACAGAAGGCAACGACGAACCGCCCACACCCAGCACACGCGGAACGAACGAGTTCTCATCCCACACCAGCGGGTGCATCACCGAAGCATCAAAACCAGACGCAGAACCAGCATTAGCGCCGGTTGAGGGTACGCCAAACTCGGGTGCGCCAGCAGGCGCACCACCGGCAGCAAGCACACGACCAACGGTAGAAGCACACAGCAGAGAGAAGGACACGGCAGAATCGTCCGCAGAGCCCCACGACGCCACCGAGTTCACAAACCCAGCCGCACCATAGGTCAGCGACGAACCAGAACCATCCGAAGAAACCTGCAGAAGACGCGAATCATTACCGTCATACGAGAACACGCTCGTCGCAACCGGCACCAACGTGACGCCTTCAACCTCCACGGACTCCGGGCACTGGCCCAGCCACGCCTGAGAATCCTCAACAGCAGAGGCAAACTCAGCCGACTGGGAGCCGACCTTCGCTTCATCCTGCAGGCCATAGACGCACACTGCGCGAACGCGGGCACCCTCATCAGTGACCAGCACCTTCACCCAAGCATTCTGCGGCTGGGCGCTATCAAAGTACTCAACACGCACCAGCGCACCAGCAGCATCATAGGTCCAACGCAGAGTCTCCGTACCGCGAACAGCAGAAGAAAGCATCTGCGCGTCAGTGTAGGTATACATGACCAGACCAGCAGGCGAATCCACACCGCTAATACGACCCAAATCATCACGAATAATCTCAGTGTGCAGACCCTCAGAAGAGTCTGCCACAGCCGAGTCTGCCTCAGCGGGACCCTCGGTCACAGAAATCATGTGCGCACCACGGTAACCAAACTCACGAACCCAAGTACCCGCCAAATCAGACACCTGCGCACGCACCAGCGCATCCACCGCATTGTACTCAAAGGAAGACTCCACACGAGACTCAGAGGTAACGGCGGTTCCATCCAGGCGATACGCGGTGATGTCAGTCTGCTTAACCATACGACCAGCAGCATCATACGCATAAGCGCTCGAACCCAGAGGGTGCACAAACTCAGTGCGCAGACCATCAGCGTCATAAGCGTAGGACAGCTCATAGCCGCAAGCCTCGTCCATGTACGCGGTATGGAAAGACTGCGGAATCTGCGCACCAAACTCACGGCGCTGACGAACCAGACGACCCAAACGATCATACGACTCAACCGTCACCACGGGAGCACCAAACGCATCAACGCCCCAGAAAATAATGAGCAAAGTGCGCATGGTGGGTTCTCGTTTCGTGTGGTTGGTGAATATCCGCAAGTGCACCACCGGCAGGTGGCGTACCTTCCCCAAGGATACTCTATGTGCTTGAAAGCTCTGACAAGTTGAATTGTCGAGTACTTTGATGGTCTATGGGCTAACCAGCCAGAAGGATAACTAGGCGCAAGGTTTAGGTGAAGACTGGGCGACCATCCACCAGCAGCTGGGATTAGACCCGTATCCACCCGAGTTTCTTGGCTGACCCTGGTATGCAGAAAGCCTCTGGGCTGAGAGGTAATCTCTCAGCCCAGAGGCTTTCTCTATGCGGTGCTACATCTAAATAACGTTATTTAGATGAGGCATCAAGGATGCGCTGCAGGTGCTCCGGGATCGGCAGGTACCCCTCCCTACCGACAAGCGAGCCAATCTCATACTTGCGGGCGTAGCAGAGGATTTTGATAAGGGTATCCATCTCCTCGTAATCACCGAACTCTACGAAGAGTTCGGGGATGTACTTGGGCGGCCAAACACCGTAGCGCTCACGGAAAAGAATCATGTGGTAGATGTAGGTGGCGTCAAAGAAGACCGGGCTAAAAGCCAGGCGACGCTTACCCATCTGACTGCTACTAATCACGAAGTAACCGCCTTTACCATTAGCTTGCATATGGATTCTCGTGATGCTGCTGTAGTCAAACTCGCGGGTCTTGAACCGCCAATTCCGCCATTTCACGGAAGTCTCATTCTGCTGGACGTAGAAGGAATTAGTGTGAATAGCTAAGAACCAGAAGAACGAACCGATAATATTCATGAAAATAAATGCAGGAATATAATCAACAGGACTCTCAGTGGGAAAAGTTAGAGGCAGTAAAATGCACACCAGCAGCACGAAAGAATCTGCAGCTAGTACAGCCAGTAGCGGCTTTTTCTGTCGTTGTCCCAGAGGAATATAGCCTTTGGGTCGCACTAAACCAATCGAACCATTAGTTACAGTTTCAGCTATAAATCTATTCATTATATACCTACTTCTCACCCTTAGAGTTTTGGTAATCAACTATTAATTCGGAAAAAGATTTATCCGAGTTATTAACTACTTCTTCTCGATGATCTTTAATATAAGAGGCCATGTCTTTCAATTCATCCTTTCCCTTTGAAACTACATTATCTCGGCCTACTTCAAGCATAATTTTATCCAATTCCTTCTCTTTCTTCTCCAGTAGAGCTTTATTCTTTTCCGGGTTACGGACATATGTAATTCTAGACAAACTCGTATCATGGCTCATGCCAAGCTGTGCAATGGTGCGCGGGTCTTTTACTGAAGATCCCTCATGATACTTATTCCTCCCTGAAATACCTGCTTTGAAACCATTAGTGCCACTCCAAATTATGTCGGTTAGGCCTATTTCTCCCTTTTTTCCCCAAGTATCAATGAGATCCTGGCTAGTTTTCAAAACAGCGGGAGTTAAGGTATCAAAAGCACGCTGAATTAGAGGACGCGGCTCATCAACTTTACTCTTTTTGATCAAGTTACTCACTTTTTCAGAGGTAAAATCAAATGCATTAGTAATCTTTTCATTATTTATCTTTTGAACATAAGGGGTTATCTTATTCTTTGCTTTTAGTGCACTATCATATGTTTTTTGATATGTTTTTTCCATCGTCGAAATGAGGGTTGGAGATGCCTTTTTAGCTAACGAACCAGCGAGTGCACGAGGAGCAGCATTGGACAAACCTCCAAAGATGCCACCGCTGACGGTAGAAACCACATGCTCACGAATAGAATACTGCCCCTTATCACCAATCTTGCCGTTCACGGCATCATGGGCAAGGTTCTCAAAGCCGCCCACAAAGTTGGCTGCGACCTCGGGAATTGCATGCACGCTCGCCCTGGTCGCGAATACCTTCGCACCCTTCGACCATCCACCGGTGATAGCTTGTTCTAGAGCACCAACGGCTTTGGTGCGGCCCAAGGCAACCATCATATTACGACCCTGTCCTGCAATACCACCGCCGATAGCGCCAAAAGCTCCACCGATTGCCGCATCAATTCCAACACGTCCCCAGTTCACACGGCCATTCTCATCTCGGTTACTTGAGATTGAGGAAGCTGCCGCAAGTGAAGCGCCAGCAACAACTCCTGCAACGATAAGAGCTACCGGTCCTGCGACAATTAGACCAGCAACAGATGCAACCACACCTACAACCGTTAACGCGGTCTGAATAGCATCCGCATTACGATTCAGCCAGCCGTTCACGCCCCTATCAGCGCAGGACTCGCGATACTTCTCAAAATCCTCCACCGACACAGGTGACAAACCCCACGGATCCACCAAAGAAACCGGATTACCACCCACCAACGAGAACGGATCAGCACCCCAACCAGCACCCACAGGCGCAACCAAAGGATCAGGCGCAGTAAAACGAGCCACACGCGAATCCACCACGCGGGCACCCAACACCTCAAAACCAGTAGAACCCAGCACCACACCTGAAGCCGCAGAAACACCAACCAGCGAATCCGGCAACACAGGCACAGCACCAGCACCCTGAGCGGAAGGCACAGCAGGTGCAGCAACACCCAAAGAAGCCCAACCATACGGATCCAACAGACCGGCACCAGAACCAGCACCAGGAACCAGCGAACCCACAGAAGGCAACGACGAACCGCCCACACCCAGCACACGCGGAACGAACGAGTTCTCATCCCACACCAGCGGGTGCATCACCGAAGCATCAAAACCAGACGCAGAACCAGCATTAGCGCCGGTTGAGGGTACGCCAAACTCGGGTGCGCCAGCAGGCGCACCACCGGCAGCAAGCACACGACCAACGGTAGAAGCACACAGCAGAGAGAAGGACACGGCAGAATCGTCCGCAGAGCCCCACGACGCCACCGAGTTCACAAACCCAGCCGCACCATAGGTCAGCGACGAACCAGAACCATCCGAAGAAACCTGCAGAAGACGCGAATCATTACCGTCATACGAGAACACGCTCGTCGCAACCGGCACCAACGTGACGCCTTCAACCTCCACGGACTCCGGGCACTGGCCCAGCCACGCCTGAGAATCCTCAACAGCAGAGGCAAACTCAGCCGACTGGGAGCCGACCTTCGCTTCATCCTGCAGGCCATAGACGCACACTGCGCGAACGCGGGCACCCTCATCAGTGACCAGCACCTTCACCCAAGCATTCTGCGGCTGGGCGCTATCAAAGTACTCAACACGCACCAGCGCACCAGCAGCATCATAGGTCCAACGCAGAGTCTCCGTACCGCGAACAGCAGAAGAAAGCATCTGCGCGTCAGTGTAGGTATACATGACCAGACCAGCAGGCGAATCCACACCGCTAATACGACCCAAATCATCACGAATAATCTCAGTGTGCAGACCCTCAGAAGAGTCTGCCACAGCCGAGTCTGCCTCAGCGGGACCCTCGGTCACAGAAATCATGTGCGCACCACGGTAACCAAACTCACGAACCCAAGTACCCGCCAAATCAGACACCTGCGCACGCACCAGCGCATCCACCGCATTGTACTCAAAGGAAGACTCCACACGAGACTCAGAGGTAACGGCGGTTCCATCCAGGCGATACGCGGTGATGTCAGTCTGCTTAACCATACGACCAGCAGCATCATACGCATAAGCGCTCGAACCCAGAGGGTGCACAAACTCAGTGCGCAGACCATCAGCGTCATAAGCGTAGGACAGCTCATAGCCGCAAGCCTCGTCCATGTACGCGGTATGGAAAGACTGCGGAATCTGCGCGCCAAACTCACGGCGCTGACGAACCAGACGACCCAAACGGTCATAAGACTCGACGGTCACCACGGGAGCACCAAACGCATCAACGCCCGCATGGTCATAAGTCGTCATAGTACGGCGCGCAGAATCACGCTCCATACGGTACAGCAAAGAGCCGTTCACTGAATGGGAGCAGGGAACACCGTCACGGTCATAGCCGAAGGAATGTACGGCACCATTACCGTCAGTGCTGGTCAGCAGACGACCGGCAGCATCATAGGTAGAGGTAGTACGCACACCCAGCGGATTGGTTACCGCCAGAACATTGCCCATCAGGTCATACTCGTAGCTGGTAACGCGACCGGCAGGATCCATCACGGAGGTAACGTTACCCGCTTCGTCATAACGGTAATGGGTCACGCCACCGGCACCATTAGTCACCGCAACCACCTGAGAAGCGGCATCATAGGTGAACGAACGAGTACCCCACTTGTTATCGCGGATGCTCTTCACACGGCCACAAGAATCCCAGGTGTAGAACACCGGAGAAGCCACACCGGAACCGGTAATGGACAGCACACGACCGCACGCATCATAGCGAACACGTGCCTCAGAACCGTCACCGTACACCTGGCGAATCAGACGGGAATCAGCATCGTACTCGTAACGAGTCACGGACTGCTCAGCAGTACCGGCAGCCTCATAGGTTGCAGCCAATCGACCGCACGCATCGTAGCTGTACTCGGTCACACGACCCGCAGGGGAAATCATGCGCACCATCTGGTTCGAACCGTTGTACCCGTAACGGCTCAGACCGCCCTCAGCGTCCAGAACCTGTACGGGGTTACCCGCGCCGTCATAAACCATCGTGGAGACAGTCGGGTCGTCAGCATCTGCACTAACCTGCGGGCCAGAATCCTCGGAGAGAACCTCGGTACGCACCGGGCGACCCAGGTGGTCGCACGAGATACGCACGCGATCAACACCATCATTAGTGGTGAATGTCTTGCGCGAGGAATCAACGGAAGTACGTACACTCACACCGGTCGGGTCAATCAATGCGGTCAGGGTGCTCGCGGCATCATACTCGCGAGTCCATACACCACCGGCGGGGTCAATGGTGCGAACCAGGCGCATCAAGCCATCGTAGGCGTAGCTGAACTGCGCACCACCAGGCAGGGTAATGCGGTCAATATTGCCGTTCGTATCAAAGGAACGCTCCATGCGGCGGCCCAGCGGGTCAACCACGGCAACAATGTCACCGCTCGGACCGTACTCGTACTCGGTACGAGCACCAGCAGGGTCCACCGAAGCCACCAGACGACCGCCAGCAGCGTACTCAAAACGCCAGCGGGAACCATCCGGGTCCTGACGGCACACCATGTGACCGGCAGAATCATAGGTGAACTCAGTCTCCAGCCCAAGAGCAGAAACAATCTTCACCAGGTGACCCGCAGCAGAGTACTCGCAACGGGTCAGCTGCTGCTCAGCATTACGAATACCGGTCAGCAGACCACACTCGTCATACTCCAAGGAGACAGTAACACCCTCAGGGCTCACCACACGCTGCAGCAGGCCGTCAGCCCACTCAAAACGGGTCACATGACCGTTGCCGTCGGTCATAGAAGAGGGGTTACGCTCAAAATCATTCGCGTACTCGTAAGTCACCGTAGTCATCGGGCTTACGGCAGGGCTCTGGGCAGACTCCTGCCCCGAAGTAGCCTCATCGAGGGTACGGCCCTGAGCCTCCGCCTCCAGGCGGGCACGACGAGCCAGACGGGCGGCACGGCGGGCACGCGGATCCGTCTCAATAGCGCTCATCGCCACGGAGACCACGCGGTCATGCTCGTCATACGCGAAGAGGGTTTCTGCGCCCTCATCGGTGACCTCGCGAATAATACGGCCGCGCTCATCGCTGTAGCGAGTAGTGCGGGAACCATCACGATCAACCACGCTCACACGGTTGCCAAAGTCATCGTAGGCATAGCTAGTACGCCCACCTTCCGCGTCGACAATGGCGGTCAGGCGTGCGTACTGGTCATTGACCCACAGGTTCGTGTAGGAGGCGTCTTCGTTAGAAACGTCAGTGATACCGTTCGGCAGGTAGCGGTAGCGAACACGACGACCGTATTCAGTGTCCTGCTCAGTAATACGGCCGGCAGGGTCGTAGTAGTTCGTCACCTCAACAGCGCCGGCACTAGCCACCACGCGGTGAATCAGGCCGGCAGCGTCATGTTCATAACGGCGGGTACCGGCGTCACCGTGTACAGCGCACAGGTGGGTACGACCATCAAGGGTAACGTACTCGTAACGCACCGACTGCCCACGAGAAGAATGAATAGCGCCGACAAGGCCGCCTTCGGTGTACTCCACGTTGATACGTGCACCGCGCTGATGCACGATAGCGCGAACACGACCCTCTTCATCGCGCAGGTATGCGACAGCAGTACCTGCCCCAGCGCTCATACCCAGGTAAACACCAGTGAGGCTGAAAATGTGCTGGGTTCCAGAGTTGTCAGAGATACGCAGCAGGGACGAGGCGTCATAGTCCGTAGCGTGCAAAATATAGCGCAGGGAGGGGTCAGCAATAGAGCCCTCTTCACCCATCAGCTGGGTAAGGGGCAGCTCTTCAAGCCACCACGCTTCACGCGGGGCACGAGCATAGCCGTGGGTGCCGTCCTCACGAATCATTCGGTCGAAGGTAACCTCACGACCGTCAGCCATCGTCCAGACAGCATTCTCAACGTTCAGCTGCACACGGCTCTCAATATTCGAGGACCAGCCCGCGCCAAACACACCGGATACAGCGTGCTGACCGAAGACAGCCACGCTGTTGTACATGCGAGTTACAGAGCAAGCAGAAACCACGCCGGAGAACGCCATGTCGGTCTCTTCTTCAATGAAGTTACCGGTTGCAACGTTCACAGGGTCGTTCACATAACCGCTTGTGGTAGACATGCCTACTACAGTCGGCGCTGGAACTTCCAAATCATGACGCTCAGTACTAACGCCAGCTGCACTGATTGCACCTTCCAGAGTGGAATTAGCAACGGTGATAACCTCGCCCGAGCTACCGTACTTTTCAAAAGTATCGGCTACGATGCCCAGCCAAGTCTTATCATTAGCGTTCGACTTATTCCACGCTTCAAACGTGCTGATGAGATTTTCAGCATCGACGGAGCCCCACTGGCACTTAACCATAAACTCTGTAGAAAGGTTACGGAGCTTACCCGGCTCAGCATCAAAGCTAGTACCAAGGTTCGCCAAAGTATTAGAGAGAGCACGCACGGCCGAAGGGCGCGCCGAAGAAACAGTCATACTCCCTGAGCGGGTCTCAGTGCTCTCACGATGACCTAGCGATGTGGTGTCAATCGAGGTATCCGGCTTATACGATTGCGGCTTAGGCGGTTCACCTCCGAACGTTTCAACCCACCATTTACGGAAACCACCCAAGTCATGCTCATAGTGGTACATAAGGTCGCGGTTCTCATTTTCCTTATGAGCTGACTCTTTGAGGCGATCCACTACATCAGCCAGTTGACGGAAGATGCTGGCGATATCACGACCATCGCTAATGGTGGTATCAATATTTGCCGCCGCAACATCGGCGTAGTGACCTCTAAAGTCTTCCAGAGCCGTTGTCAGTGAGTTCTTAAGAGGGGGTAATGCATTATCAATATTCTGCGCGACAGTGCGGCAGGCATTGGCAAGGGCATCCGACGTAGCATCATCGTACTTGACTTTTTCAGTATTCAGATCCATGCTCTGTTGTCTTTCAGTGTGGTTAGTACGGAAGTGTGGTGATTAAACAGATGTAGACAGACATGCACACCATGCCTGGAAAACAACGTGGGTATAACCGAATAACAGAAAACGCCGCCTACCGCTCACCGCCCCGTAGCCGGGGAGCGGGGCGGTAAACGGCGTTTACCAGGGAAGGCTTAGGAGCCGCCACCTGCCTGGAAGATATCGGTAGAAATCTGGTTGAGCTGCTCGCGCAGGTCAGTCAGTTCCTGAGTCAGGTTACGCAGGGTGTTTTCTACACCGGGCCAGGTGTCATTGCGGAAACGCTCAGCCAGGGGGCCGTCCCAGTTGTTGGGGTCCTTCAGCTGGTTACCCTGCTGGTTGAGGTTGTTGATTTCGTTCTGCAGACCGCCATTGATGATGTTCTGGAGAGCAGTAATGGCATCCTTGGCTGCCTGCGATGAGAGTACGCGATCGGACACGATGTTCCTCTTTCGTCGTTGAGTTGCCGGAAGATGTGCATTAGATACGCGAATATCAAATACGCACCGTTAGTGCTTTGCACCACTCCGAACATTACACTATTTCGCGGCAAAGCGCACCCTCTACACCCTGTTGTGAGAAAAATTTCTCATAGTAGACATTGCACAGCAGTGAGTGCATATACATCTATCTACTCTCATCAAGGGTTTTCTCCCGCTACGGTATCCTTAGGAAATGCCAGCCCACTCGGGGTGGCGTCACACCAATAGAATCACCAACCACATACGAAATGAGGACTTTCATGTCTGAAAACACCCCGCAGCCGGCTGCACCGCAGCAGCCGCAGTTCACCCAGCAGGCACCCGCCGCACAGCCCGCATACGGCGCACCCGTCGAGGCACCGAAAAAGAAGTGGGCGGCAGTAACCGCACTAGTCCTGGGCATTATCTCCGCCCTGACTGGCATCTTTGTTATTGGTTCGTTCCTGACCATCCCGACCATTGTTTTCGCGGTGATTGCTCTGGTCATGGTCAAGAATGGCACCGGCAAGGGTAAGGGCATGGCGATTGCCGCTCTCGTGCTGGTTCTGGTGGCGTACATTGCTACGTTTGCTTTCTTCCAGATTCGTGCGGCGAACATTGAGAAGTCTAACCGAGAGGCTCGTGAGGTTATTCAGAAGTGCGAGAACCACGAGCCCGGCTACTACATCATCGAGAAGGACGGCAAGCGTTACTGCAACGCTGGCGGCTGGGTCTACGAGATGGATAAGTAAACCGGTTTATTTGGTTCCACGATTAGCCGTCGCTGATGGAGGGGGCGTTCGTTCACGCGGCAGTCGCCGTACCTACGGGCGCCCCTCAGCCGTATCCTCCGTGGGTGCTTCAGCATCTGGCGGCGAGTACGCCCCGGAGCATCTGCAACGCATCCTCGATGCGCACTCCACTACCATCACCGACTCCAACCCGATTGAAGGAGCGAATAGCTAAATGATGTCTCAAGAATCTGCTATTACCTTTTGGGGCGTATGCTCCATCATCACGACTATTTTCACGATTCTCACCCTTGCCGCTTACATCATCAATCGACGCCGTGACGAGAAGAAGAAGCGTGAAGGCATCTACATTAGTCGTATCGATGCGCTACTGGCGTACATTATTGTCTTTATCCCGGGCTTCCCGCTTGTATGCTATTCCCTGTCATTAGAAAGGGCAGAGACGAGTACTTTCATGGAGGTTGTATACATACTCATGACTGCTTTCCTCTTGTTCTACCTGTGGCATGTCAATGCCACGTACATGAAGATTTCTTCTGAGGGTATTAATATGCACACCCCTGTTCTCGGGTCGAGGATCTGCCCCATCGGCTCGATTGATAGCGTTGTTTATAGTGAGTCCAAGGATGAAGATACCGCTAGCAGGATGTGGTTCCTCACTAAGTCGCGTGCGCGTATTAATCCGTTGAGCAAAAATTATGATGAGTACTATCTCTTGGTCATTACTCGGTTCAGGATTGAGTATGGTCGCTGGCCTGATCTGGATAATCCGGCTGACGTGGATAAGGTGAACCAGCTGGATAACCGCGATGAAGTCATTTCGTACTTTAAGCGCCAAAAAGAGATTTCGGGTCTTGCTGACGTCGATATGTAGCCTGCCGGTTTGTGGGCTGAAGGGTTCCATGAAAATAAGTGACGAAAGAGCAGAAGGTTTCCGTCATTCTCCTGTTACCACGACAAGAAAAACCGCCTCTGAACTAAGAAACGGCTTCAAAGAAAATGTTTCGAATGGCTACGATTGGACCATGGTTCGAGTTCTGAGTTGGGTAATTTAATTACACTATTTACAAATTTTCATATCTTAAAAACTTCACCGTCAAGGAGTGTATATATTGGATAAGATAAAACGAGATCAATTAATTGGCATCATAATCATCCTGGCAGTTGCTTTCTGGGTCTATGTTTACGTGCCACATTATATGCGTGACGACAGTGACGGTATCACCGCTACCTGCACCGTAACTAAGGCATATACGAAAGAGCGCGGCGGCACAGTAAGCGGTATGAATGATATTAGACCAAAAGGATTTTTTGAGACAGAAGAATGCGGTACCCTCACATTGTATGAAGCCCCAGAAGGCTGGAAGGTTCCCGCCTACGTTGCAACAGCTCAGCCTGGTAAAAAATACTTATTCCATGTCGCAAACTCATCACCTAAAAAGGAACGGGATTTTGATACGACCCGCTTTGAAGAAATCAAAGAATAACAACCTCATAAATTAAAAACAAAGCCCCCGCGGCCGAGAGTCATCCTCTCAGCCGCGGGGGCTTCACCATATCAGCGCTCCTCACGCGGCGAGCGCTAGGAGGCGCGGCGGCGGGAACGCAGCACCATCACAGTACCCGCACCCAACACCAGCGCACCGCCCACAGCCACAGACACCGCACCAAAACCAGTACGCGCCAAACCACCCTGCTGGGAGCTAGCGCCACCAGAAGAAGCAGACACACCAGACTGACCCAGGGAGCCGCCACCGGTACCACCGCCGGAGACACCACCCGGGTACACGCCGCCAGCAGAACCATCAGCCGAACCCTCAGAGGAGCCCTGAGCGTTCACGCCACCGGCAGCGCCAGAAGCACCAGACTGACCGGACTGACCAGACTGCGCGGCACCAGACTGCGCGGAGCCGGGCTGGTTAGCACCAGCGGTACCGCCCGGGGTTGCCGAATCCACACGGCGCACACCACTAAAGTCGTCCTTAGCCGCGTTCGGGTCCTTCGGCACGGCAGTCTCAAACGAGCACGCATCCGACGCGTCCTTACCCACAGCAACCGCAAGCTGCTGCACCGGGCTGTTCACCTCAGTACCATCAGCCAGGGTCGCAGAATAGTGCACGTCAAACATGTACTGGCCGGGCTCAGAGAACACCCAGTTCGCGTGCGCGTGCGTCGCGTAATCAATGTCGATCGTGGTCTTGCCGGTCGTCGAATCCAGCAGCACATCCGCACCGTTCAGCGACTCGGTGAACATGCCGAAGCGCGCACCCTCAGGCATGACCTTCGGAACCACGTGCAGGCGCACCGGGCCGCGCAGCTGCGAGTAGTCGATGTCCTGCGTGTTGTAGCCGGGCCAGGGCAGGCCGCTCTGCTGGGTCTGCGGCAGGCCGTAGAAGGCGGTGCCGACCGGGCCCATGAAGTTCAGCTTCTCATCAGCCATACGTTCGGTGCGCACACGGCGAGCGTTCTCGCTGACCGTCCACACGACCGAATCAAGCGGGCGCACGGTCGAATCGGCGTCAATGATGCCGCTGTCGTCGCGCAGACCCACGGACAGCTGGCGGTCCTTCAGGGTTGCCTGAATGTCCAGGTGGCCGTGCGAGATCTTGGTGCGGCCGTCAATCTGGCCGGGCACGCACTGGTTACCGGGGGTTCCGGGAGTGGACGGCTGCGCAGACGGTGCCGGTGCGCTCGGGGTCGGGTTTGCGGGCGCGGGGCTGCTCGGAGCCGGGCTGGAGGGCGCCGGAGCAGGCACGCTCGGTTCTGCGGAGGCGGTCGGCACCGCAGGCACGGTCGGAACCTCACTGGGGGACACCGACGGAACGGTGCTGGGCTCAGCGGTCGGAGCCTCGGAAGGAGCCTCGCTCGGCTCAGCAGAAGGTTCAGCAGAGGGCGCGACGGTAGGCTCAGCGCTCGGCGACGGATCCACCGGAGCAGGCTTCGGCGCATCGCTAATGGGTGCGCTATCGGGAGCCAACGCACCGTGCGCGGTGTACTTGGTGCCCGGCTCGTAGTTCGCCGCAACCCCAGTGGTGGAGGCGGAAGCGTTCATATCCGGGTGGGTCAGCATCTTCACGCGCAGCGCCGTGCCCTTGTAGAACGACTCATCACGGAAGGTAAAGCGCGCCACACCATCCTCAACGGAGCCTTCCAGGTCGAGGTACGGGTAGACCGGGTCATCCTGGGCGTAGAAGCCGCCGCGCATGAAGCCGCGCACCTTCGGGTCCTTGAAGCGGACCTCAACGGTGCTGAAGCCGTTGCCGTTCGGGGTGACGGTCACGTCGTAGTCCATGCTGGTCGGCGTGTACTGCTGGGTGCTGAGTACGGTGTTCGCCTGATCCGGGATTTCTTCGGGCCAGGAGCCGTTACCGTCGTCGCTGTACACGCTCTCAGCCTTGCCGGGCTCGTAGGTGAGCTTGTGCGAGATCCAGCGGGAAGCCTCCGCGCTGTTCTCGTCGGAGGTGTCGGGGGTGAAGACTGCCTGCAGCTGGGAGCCTTCGCTACCGAGCATTTCAGACCAGGTGGCGGTACCGTTCACGACCGGCAAGTCGGTCAGGAAGTAGCCGTTGTTGTACAGGGTCAGGGTGCCCTTGAGGTTCTTGTTCGCGGCGGTGAAGGTGATGTCGCTGAGCTTGTCGTCGGCATCCTTGTTCTTAGCCGAGTCGGCGTCCAGGCGGTGCGGTGCCACGGACAGCATGTACTTTGCGGCGTCCAGGTCACCGACGGGTGCCGCGTTGTAGCGGTCGACGGTGGGCACGGCGGTGGGGGTGCCGTCACCGAGCACGGGCTGCATGCCGCCAACCTGCCAGACCAGCTTCGACGGCTTGGAGCTAATGATTCGGCCGTCGGTGGAGCGCGCCACGGTGCGGTAGGTGACCACGTAGCGGCCGGGGCGGGTGAAGGTCGTGGTGTTGTGGGTGTGGCTACCCTTGTCGAGCAGCCAGGAGTGCCAGCCGGTCGAGCTGCTGGAGAGCATGCGGTACACGTCAGCGGGGGCGTCGTCCGGGTTGTAGCGGAAGAGCTCCATGCGGCCGGGGCCCTCAACGGAGAGAATGTCGGTAGCGAACACGCCGTCACGGAAACGCTCAGTGGGCACCTTCGTGGAGGCGCCCAGGCCAGCCCAGATGGGGTCCTGGTTGCCGTAGGTCAGGTGCGGTGCCATGTAGAGGGTCTGGCCGGGTTCGCCGAGGAACGCCAGGGAGGGCGAGTCGCCCAGGGTCATGGTGTACTGCGACTTGCCGTCCCTGGTGCTGTAGCCCTTGCCGACCCAGTTGACGGTCTTGTCCAGTTCGTAGGTGTCTGCGCCGGTCTTGTAGGGGTTCGCCTCGTTCATGAGGACGAAGGTGCCGTTCTGCTCGTCCCAGTATGCCTTGGGGGCGTCAACGTGACCCTTGGTGGTGACGATTTTGCCGTCGTCGGGGCCTGCTGCGGCGGGCAGGGAGGGGGCAGCGCCGGCGAGCGCGAGCAGCGCTGCGGCGGAAAGGAATGCGGCTGCGCGGCGGAGGGCGGGCTTGCCGCCGGGGATGAAGAGTGCGGGGGTGTGTGTGGTGACCCGTCGTTGGGTCTGCTTCTGAGAGCTCATGACAACCTTTCTCATTTTTCTATTTCCTAGGGTAGCTCTTTTGCAAATAATTGTCATTTAGAACCTAAGTGAGTATAGTGATTCTCAGAAACACGTGTGCGCCGAGGCGCGCCCAAAAACGCACACCACGTACATCCACAAAGAGAAAAACACGGCAGAGCGCACCCCG
>ERZ1674297.97-NODE-97-length-28392-cov-11.380457_pt1 | contig 28392 bp, 18 predicted proteins | sample MGYA00581112_ERZ1674297 | MGnify/ENA primary metagenome ERZ1674297 (study PRJEB41354, sample SAMEA4873322) | human saliva metagenome | biome: human-associated habitat [ENVO:00009003]; feature: mouth environment [ENVO:08000002]; material: saliva material...
CTGCACCTGGTTGAGGATATTCCGGGCGTACCGCGCCTTCTGCGAAGAACCGGTCAGCGTACCCAACCAGGCACGCAGCGGCTCATCCACGAGCTCCACACGGGTGGCAGGGTCGAGGGTCGCCAACGCCTGGCTGAAAGCGCCCAGCAGCTTACCGAGTGAGTTCGCACCGGTATCCAGGTGCGGTATGAGGCGCGCGAAGAAGCGCACCGCCCGGCGTGCATCCAGCTGGGCGAAGTCGGTGAGGGCGAGCGCCCAACGGTTCAGCATCGCCAGCGGCACAAAGTTCACGAAACCGGTGGTGGCGTCCTCAAGGCTGAGTTGGTCGTCCAGTACGCGGTGCATGATTTCCACGGCAAGGGAGCGAATCTCGACGCGCTGCTCCGAGAAGCCCGCGGCAAACACGAAGGCGCAAGCGGGACCCCACACGCCGGGGTGCGCCGCCAACGCCAGGTAGAGTTCACGGTCGAAGGCGCTGTGATCCAAGATGTACCAATTGCTGCTAGCGCAGTAGTACGCCAGCGGTTCTGCCCGCGAGGGGTAGAGCAGGGCGTACTGTCCTTCTTCGTCGTGGTGGGCGGTGGCGAGGCCGCGGAAAGCGTTCAGTTCGGGGGTGGAGGCGCCGTCCATCACCCCGTTCAGCTGAAGGCCCCAGCTTGTTTCTCTCTGGGATACCGTGATGGATTCCAGGTAGGGGTTGACGCGCCCGGTGGCGAGGGTGCCGTCGAGGGCGGAGCGGAGCACGCGAATCTGTGTAGGCGCAGAGCGCGGAGCGTCCTGATCAGCGTTCTTCACGTATCGCTCTTCGAGGCTTTCAAGCAGGGCCAGCGCCTCAGCGCGGCGGTGCTCAGCATCCTGTCGCTGCTCGTCGGTAGCGTACGGAGGCAGCACCTCCGGCACGCGCACACGCAGTAGCGCCGCCGTGAAATCCTGACGCAGGATGGGGGCTCCATCAGCCAGGTTCTTGGCGTACCGGCGCACCAGGGTATCCGGATGCACCCACCCGCCGAACAGTTCGGAGGTGGCGAGCGGCGTGTAGCTCTGCCTGCTCTTCAGCGCGCCGAGGGCGTCCTTGAATCCGGTGCCGAAGAACGCGGCGTGGCGGGAGTACATGTAGTGCAGGTTCGGCACCGTACCGGGGTCTTCCCTCTGGGTCATCTCCGATGCTTTCGGGCGCTCACGTAGCTTCCCGGCGGCGGCTAGAACCGTTATGTGTGCGCGCATGTCGAACCATTCCAGACCCCAGTGGTTCAGCTTTTTCAGGCAGATAGGAACAAGCTGTTCGAGCAGGTTCGGACTCTGCGCGGTGCCGTCGGCGCTGAGCAGGTAGGCGGTGAGCAGTTCCAGTTCCAGCTCGCATCCGGCGTGCGTTTCGGGCTGGTCTGCTTCATTGAGCGTATCGAGGGTGGCGCAGGGCGCGACCTGGTGGTGCAGGAGCGCACGGGCGCGTTCTTGCACGTCAGATGCGGTCACGGGGCGCACGGGGGTGTCCCAGTACCGGTGGATTACGGCGCGGGAGGCGGCGAGCGCCTCCGCGGCGGCGGCCTCAATGTCAGCAGCTTCAGTGAGGGCGGTGTCTTCCGTGCCGCTCCCCCGGCTATTCTCCGGGCTGTACCCGTCTTCGAGGAGCGGCGAACCCTGAATCTGCGCCAGCACCAGCGGATCCAGCTGGGAACGGTAGTCGCGGTAAAGTTCACGGGCACGCTCGGCGAACACGATAGTCTCGGCGCTCGCATCGTCTGCAGCACCCGCCTGCACCCATTCTTCAAGGTGGTTGAGGGCGGCTGCCTGCACCTGCGCGTGGGTGTGGCTGAGCGCCATGACCACAGCGTCCTCGCAGGCGGCAGCGTCGAGGGTGCCCGCCCGGTAAAGCGCCTGGAGCATGGTCAGGATTTTGAGTGCGTTTGCTTTGGTTCCGGCGCATACGGCGGGTGCCGCGTAGGCGAAGGCGGTAGCATCCAGCGCCTGCGGGTTTTTGCTCCAGAGGCGGTGAATATGCTGCACGCCGAGGGTTACGCTCGGGCCGATGGGCGAGGAGAAAAGCGTCAGAAATTCGCTCTGACGTGCCGCGATTTCTTCGGCGGTGAGTTTGAGTCCGGTGACCAGGCGTGAGAACCAGCCAACCCGGTACGCAGGGAAGTCGCTCATGAGGGAGCTCAGGAGCGCATCAATGAGACGGTCACGGCTAATCAGCCCGGTTTCGGTGGCTTCGATGAGGGCGCAGGACCAGCCGGGGCTGTTGACCTTCTGCGCGGGCTTGTAGGAGTCGCGCTGGGTGAGGGATACGTCCCGGTTGCCTTCAACGGCGAGCATGCCCCAGATGAGTTCTTCGCGGAGCTGCTTATCCTCGCGCAGCAACGGGAGGATTAGCTCGCGGTCGCAGTTGATGAGGGCGGTGTAGTATTCCTCGTTGTGTTCGAGGCGCGCCCCGCCGTAGAGCTCAGCTAGGCGCGTCGCAACGCTTCCGGTGAACCAGCCGAACTCTGCGTAGGCTTTGACGCGGTCCTGTGTAACGGTTCCAGGCGTGTTTTTACCGAGCTGGGAGCCGTAGGGGGTGGTGACAATGTCGAAGTACTGCCAGCGGCGGTAAATCTGTTCGAGGGTGCCGCCGACCGCCAAAATGTTGGCGAGGTTGCGGTTGAAGTGCATGATGTCGCTCCAGGTTTTCTGTTGCCTGAGGAGCGGGTAAATGACTTCACCGGGGAGCGGCTCGGTGATAACACCTTCGGGGAAGGTGTGCGTTTCGGGGCGTTTGCTCATGGTGGTCTTTCGGAAGGAAGCTGAGGGGAGCTTTTGGGGCGTCGTCTTTTAGTGCGGTGCGTGGTGTGTCGGGGTGTTTACCCTAGCCGGCGGCGTGTTCGCGGTAAAGAATGCTGACCGCCAGGGCGTGCTTGCAGGGGCCGCGCGTACCGCGGTACTTCAACCACCAGGGGCAGGAGCAGAGGTACCCCTCCACGGCGTACGGGTCGGCGGGTAGCACCACGGTGTACGTATTTGCGCCGCTGCGCACACTGTACTCACCGGTGCCGTGCTCGCCCGCCCCGACCCGCTCAATGGCGCCGGAGTCGGCAAGCTTTTTCGCGCCGACCAGGCGCGGGTGCATGGCGGTCAGCGCCTCCGGATGCACGGGCAGCGGGCGGTGGAAATACTCGCCAGCGTGCGCGTCAAAACCAACCTGACCGGAGGAAGCCAGCAGGGCGAGAGCGTCGCGGGTTGCCGCCTCATCCAGGCCGGCACGGGCAGACATGACGGGCACGTCAATGCGCGGCTCGAAGGAAAGCAGTACGCTGAGCATGTCAGCGTTCTGGGCGGTGTTCGGGTTAGACAGCGCCTGCAGCACGGATCCCTCACCGGAGAACCCGCGTGATTTTTCGGGACTCAAACCAATGCTCAGGCGTGCGCCTGGCAGGTGCGCCACCCACACGCTGGGAACGGGCGCGTTACCGGCGCTCACGGGCTCACTGTACGCGTCCAGGCGCTGAATGTGGCGGATGAGCGGCTCAAGCACGCGCAGACGCTCGGGGCCCGCCACGCATACGGATCCAGCGGTGGCGCGGGTGGCAAGCCGCAGGGAACGCACGGCACGGGTTGCCCACAGTACCGCCTTGGTGCTGGAGTTACGCGGCAGGGAGTGGATGAAGGTTCGGGCGGCGGCAGCGTCCAGGCTGTGCACCGGGCTCATGCGGGATGAGAGCATCTGCGTTTCTGCAAAGCCTTTGAGCCAGCGGATGGGCAGCGGCACTTTTTCTTCCATGACGGAGCCGTCAAGGGTGGTGGTGAGCAGCCCGTCGTCGCCGACGTTCAGGTGGATGGGCTCCCCTGCTCTGAGGGAGGCAAGCGCGGCACGCAGGGGCGGGTTGACGTCTACGTTGGTGACGCCTACGGCGCTGTGGCTGGCATCGAGTGCGCTGGAGTCAACGTCAAGGCGCGCGTACACTCCGCAGCAGGCGCTGAAGGATTCGAAGCGTAGGCCTTCGGCGGTGCTGGTGACGACGGGGTCTGCGGCGCGTAGGGCTCCGGCGAGGGAGCTGGGCGGCACGTAGAAGCGGGTGCGGGCGACCCTGGCGACGACCAGTAGTGCAGTGGCGTAGACGTCTGCTCGTTCGAGGAACCCGGAAAAGAAGTACGGGTGGGATGCGGCACCTTCGGGGGTGCTACCGCCGCTGGTGGCGAGGCTGAGCGCGCGGGAGTCGGCGCCGTCGATGAGGGCTGACGGGGCGGTGTACGTGTAGTCGAGGGTGTAGGCGCTCATGGCTTCTTTGCCTTTCGTATGTGGTGTATACGTCCTATCATGCCGTAAAGATTCGCGTCCCGCTACCGCTTTCGTCATTGCCGTTTGGTGCATAAAAAATCCCCGACATTCTCGGTTGAGAAGTGCCGGGGAGAAGCTCTATTGCCTCACCCGCGATGGGGTGGGCGCGGGCTCTGGCGAGAGGCGACTAGACGACGATCTGGCCGTTGAAGCGCATTGCCAGGCCGTACAGGACCACTGCGATAACCCAGATGACGATCACGGTGACGGTTAGGCGGATCAGGTTCTTAGACGCCATACCGGAGGAGTTCAGGGAGTTGGTCATACCGCCGCCGAACATGTCGGAGAGGCCGCCGCCCTGACCGCGGTTGAGCAGCACAAGCATTACTGCGATCACGCTGGTGATGGCGATGATGACCATGAGTACGTTCATGATGACGTCCATGGGGACCTTCCTTCGTTGTCTTCTGGTGGGGTGCCTGGGCTGCGGGGCGCAGACAGACGGGTTTAACTATACGCTACAGCCGCCATTCGGTCACGTTGAGGCGGCTTTTTACGCGGCGCGGTTGCTGCGGCGCTGGTATTCGCTGGGGGTCAGCTGCAGTGCTGCGGGGCGGTCGGTGAGCACACGCTGGGCGGTGAGTTCGTCGCCTTCGGTGTCGTAGGCGCGCACGTATCCGCCGTCGATGAGGTAGTAGGTGAACTGCTGCGCGGCTGCCCAGTAGGCGCCTCCTTCAGCGTAGAAGCCCTGGTCTACCCAGTCGCGCAGGGTGAGGGTCACGGGGATTTCCGGTGAGGAGGTGCGGCTGTAGAGCTGGTCGAGGAATGCTTCTCGGCGGCTCTCGAAGTACTGGTATTCGGGCGAGGGTTCCTGGTATTCTGCGCCGCCTGCGTAGCCGATGTTGCCGCCGTCGTTGCCGGGTAGGCGCGGGGCACTCACTTTGCGGTTGCGCAGGTAGCTGTAGAGGATCATGCCGACGAGGGCTGCGATGACCAGGGAAAAACCAAAGCTGAACATGCCGTTAAGTGTACGGGGCGAACCGCGGGGTCGGCGTATTCTGGGTGGGTTTTGCGGTTAGGGGCGAACGCGCCCGGCTCTTACACCTGAGTCATACACCAGCCTTCCTACGCTCGTCTCTTGCCCCCCGCCGCTAACTCGGTGGCGGTTTAATGGTTCAGCGCCCGGTCGGGTGGGTACCCGCCGGGCGCTGTAACGCTATGAGACGCTGTGGTGCGTCGGGGTTTTATGCGTCGAAGCGTGCGATTGCTGCGAATTCGTCAGCCTGCAGGGATGCGCCGCCGACGAGCACGCCGTCCACATCTTCCTTGCCCATGATGGAGGGTGCGGAGGAGGACTTGACGGAGCCGCCGTAGAGAACGCGGACCTTCTCTGCAACGTCTGCGGAGTAGAGCTTAGCGATTTCTGCGCGGATTGCTGCGGACATTTCCTGTGCGTCGTCTGCGGTTGCGACCTTGCCGGTGCCGATTGCCCAGACGGGCTCGTAGGCAACAACCAGGGTCTCTGCCTGCTCTGCGGTCAGACCTGCGATGGAGCCGCGCAGCTGCTCGAGGGTGTACTCGACGTGGGTGCCTGCTTCGCGGATTTCGAGGGGCTCACCGACGCAGAGGACGGGGGTCAGGCCGTGCTTGTATGCTGCCTGGACCTTTGCTGCACACAGCTCGTCGCTTTCGTGGTGGTAGGTGCGGCGCTCGGAGTGGCCGACGAGTACGAAGGTTGCGCCGAGCTTGGAGAGGAATGCGCCGGAGATTTCGCCGGTGTATGCGCCGGAGTCGTGGACGGAGAGGTCCTGGCCGCCGTAGAGGATGTCCAGCTTGTCGCCTTCGACGAGGGTCTGCACGGAGCGGATGTCGGTGAAGGGCGGGAAGACGGCTACTTCGGTTGCGGAGAAGTTGAAGTTTGCGTCGTCGAGGGTCCATGCGAGCTTCTGGACGAGGGTGACTGCCTCTGCGTGGTTGAGGTTCATCTTCCAGTTGCCTGCGATGAGGGGCTTACGCGACATAGTTCGCTCCTTAGCTTTCCCGCGCGGTATGCCGGGCGGGGTTGTTGTTCGGAATTTTCCTTTTCTATTTTAGAGGGTTGGCGGCATATTTTCACTGGTTCGGCGCGGTTTTATGCTGTGCCTTGACTATTCTCACCCCGCGTTCGCTGATTGCGCGGAACCCCGGATACGAAGTACCGGCAGGGTGGAGCTTAGGGGGCTCTACCCTGCCGGTATTCTGCCGGTGGTGTTTGTCTACGGTGTGTTAGTAGCGGCTACCTATGAGAGATGCAGTCAGACAAAAAAAGATAATGGTGATGATGATTGTATCGAGTGCCATCGCTCGTGCGCATTTGCCGAGAGACTGTGCCCAGGGTAGCTTGCGAGTGGCGATTGCTTCGGTAATCCAGGCGACGAGTGCACAGTAGGCGAAGGCGATGCACACCCAGATAATGATACTCGCAATAATCAGCAGGGTTGCGTTAGGACCTGTCGTATACGTCAGGTACAGCCACATTAGAGGTATCCCGCCGATAGACGCTCCAAGGGGAACCGCAACCAGAAGGCAGATAAGCGAGTAGAGGCCCATGCGCTTAGGCTCTGCGGGGGCGGGTGCTACCGCCTCGGCGGGAGCTGCGGAGGCGACACCAGCTGCAGCAGGGTCATGCTCGGGGCTCTGGAGGGCGGTTGCGGTAGGTACTGCGCTGGCTTCTACCGCGGTGCTTTCTGCAGCGTTGTTCTGCACGGTATTTTCCTGTACAGCATTGCTCTGCGCAGTATTCTCCGGCAAAGGGCTGCCCTGTGCGGCGCTATCCTGTGCGGGCGCGCCGGGGTTCTGGGGCGACTGTTCCATATGTCTCCTAGGGTGGTTGGTGTGGTGTGGTTATCGGTGATGTCGTGCGGCTACCGGGAAGGTGAGTTCTATACCTCTAGCCCTTCGAGAGAGAATCCCGGAGGATACAGCGGCGTGGCATCTTTATCGTCTTCCACCAGCACCCAGCGGCCGCGCAGGTGCTCCGCACAGAGGAAAGCGTACTCTTCCTCACCGGTCTTCAAGAACTTATCGATGGGTAACTTCTCCCCCGTTTGGGGCACATAGAAGACAGCCTCATCGCGAATACGTCGCCTTGCCTGATATTCGCTGATATTACGGCTGTTCTTTTGGCGTCTACCGATACCGGGAATCGTGACCTGTACGCGGTACACGTCCTGATTAGCAATAAGCCAGCCGCGGTTTTCCCGGTACAGCCGAAGAAGCTCAGGAGAAATGATCTCTTCGGGGTTGATCACTTCAGAGAGCGGTTTGGTATCTCCGGTGTAGTAGAAATAGTTCAGGGCGGCATAAAAGTACGCCTGAAAAATATAGAAACCACCGCGGTTATACTCATTCATTCCCGGCTGCAGAACGGGGTACGGCACATTCTGAGCGGCGCGCTCTTCGGTAGCAGGCACGTACCTGCCGTTGCGCTCGTAGGCGGTGTAGACAAGCAGACCAGTTGAATCACCCTGTTTGGCAAGCCCATCAAACTTCTCAGTCGGCTCAAGGGAAGCCAGTACCTTATCCCGCTTGAAAAGGCGCGCTTCGTGCTTTTCCTCATTGGTGGCGAGGATACCGGTCTGTCGACCGACGATGAGAGCGCCGAGGGTGCCCACGCCTGCTATTGCGAGGGCACGACGAGAAAAACGGGGCTTCCGCGGCTCCTGCTGATGAGCAAGTAGCTGACCAGAAGATGCCGACGGAGCTTCCTGGGAGGAACCCAGCGTTCCGTTCGTCTCCTGTTCCTTACGTTGGGGTCCCATGGTTATACCTCCTTTTCAGGGATGAAGTGAATATCCCATCCGGGATCGAGGAAACGCGAGCGCAAGGTCCCGTGGATTGCTCCGTCGCGAAGGAGTCCGCGCGTGTCGAATTCGGCGATGGGCTGTAGCTGCCCGGTATCTTTCCGGAAAACTTTTGCTTCGGGAAGGATGTCGAATTTGACGTTCCAGTCGAAGATTTTTTGTTCTTCATTATGGATGCGCGGCTGCGCCTCAAGGATGTGCATGGTCAAGATTTGTTGATTGGGGGTGATGACCCAGCCTTTCCCTTCTTCAAAAAGGTCTTGAATGGCGGGGAAGAATAGTTCTTCGGTGGTCATTGCGTATTCGAGGCGGCGCGAATCGGATGCCAAAAGCATATAGTTTTGGCATTGATAATAGTAGATATTATAGAATTCCAAATCAGCGGACGTTAGAAATTTAGTAAACGTATAGCTGTAATCTGGCGGCGGCGCAGAATATGCAGGGTGCTGCTGGTCTGCTGGGGTATAAATTCCAATCATGTCAGTATCGACAAGATGGTATGCTCCCCTATAGTCCTCTTGGTTGAAGAATTTTTTAGTCCACTCCGGGTCGACAGTCATTTCTTCTCCTTTCTAACGTCGAAGGCTTTCTCTCAATGCACGACCGTAAGGGCTACTCTTTGAGGTATTCCTACCGGTATACATACCGGTTCCTTCTTCTACACCTTGGGTTTCTTGTTGTGCGCCGTATGCCTGTGCATCGATATCGACACCTTCATCATCACCGTAGCCGCTACCAACGTACCGCTGGGTAGCATCGACGTAAATATTCATACCGTGAGAATCCATGCCTCCACTAGCTTTATCGCTCTCAACGACATGTACACGATTAGCAGGCTCACCGTATTGCTTTCCAGGTGTTAGACCAGGAACCACGTCATTCTCATTCACAACAGCCACGTAGTTAAAGTGATGGTCAAGGTCATCTCGTTGTCCCTCAAGATTACTGGTCGGCGCACCATAAGTTACAACATTAGACACCTTATATTTACTATTAAACTCCTTATTATTAGCAAGCGAATACGCTACGGCCCCACCCTGAGAGTGGCCAACCATCACGACTCGGTCTACACCTTGCAAACGAGCTCGATCCATTGCTGCCTCAACCATACGGTGATAGGGCGACAAATCATCAACGGATTTATCAGAGGTGTTACCAGCCAGACCAAGATTATTTCCGATGGACCCAAGCTCACCATCTTTCATCGAAAAATCAAAATCAGTGCCGGGAATATATACGTATGCCACCTTCTCTTTTGATCCATCTGATTTTTTCCCCTCATATACATCAATCTGAATGGAGGAATAACCAGCATTTCCTTGAGATTTCTCCATATCTTTAACATGCTGATTGTCATTAACTGAATTCATGCGTTGCGCCACTTCGTTAATCTTTCGCGGAGGCACGGGAGGAATATCCCCACTATATCCATGCTGTCGTTGAACATTTAGGTCCTCAATTTTTGGCTTAACATTATCCATATACTCTTCATATTCAAACGGTGAATATGAAGTATAGTAACTTGCGGCCAAGATAAGCATGAATGGAGAATTTTTTAACTCATTAACAAAAATAGAGGTAAGATAATTTTTCTTCTCTGTTTCTCGAACCTGATAGTCCCTAAAATCCCTCACCGACATCGGGCGCAAACCCCACGGGTCTACCAGAGACATAGGATTCCAGCCCACAAACGAATTTACGTCCGCACCGTGCACGATACCCGGCACCGAGCTCAAAGCGTCAGTGGACACGAAACGGCGCACGCCAGCATCAGCCACACGGAAACCCATGAAATCAAGACCAGCAATATTGACAGAAGAAGCCGCCGGACCAGCACTAACCACGCCAAGACCAGGAACAGTAGGAACAGCAGCTACATCGCTTTCCCACGGGTTAGAAGACATAGACCAGCCCAAGCCATAGCCCAGTTCCTCTTCAGAAGAGATATTCTCCAGCACAGAACCTGCACTCATCCCGCCCGCGCCCAGCACCATAGGTACGGATGAGACAGCATCCCATACCAAAGGCATAGACGAACCGGGGGCATCCACCGTGGTGCTAGTATGCACGGAGGCAAGCTCACCAGTCATGTCATGGTGCAATGACCATTCTTCACCATCCTGGCGAATAGCGTTCACCTGCCCCATGTTGCCCCACCCAAGGGTACGCTCACGATGCTGTCCAGTCAGCTCATCCGTAGTCACCTCACGGACGCGCTCACCGGCAGCGTTATAGAAATACTCAGTTCGAGAACGATACTGAACAGTCCCATCGGTACCATACTGCACCTCAGAAACAGCACTGAGTAGACCAATTGAATTATGGCTGAAGGCGCGTTCCAGCAGCAGCGCATTATCTCCCTGCTCATGATTGCGCATATACAATGCCTCAGCAACCATCATGCCGTTTTCGTAGGTCCAGGTTCGTTCCTGAATACCATCAGATACAGAGATAAGAGCGCCAGAAGCATCATAACGATACTTCATAGTGCGCACTGCAGACTTATTTTTTGCATCTTCAAGTATGCAGACAGCAACCCGAGAAGAAGCGTCACGTTCCACATGAGCAGCAAACGTGCTGACAGGTGCAGCCCCAGTTCCCAACTCACGGGTACCGGTACGCTCTACCTTATAGCCCACGGGAACATTCTGAACAGGATCAAGTTCCCACATGGCGTGAGTATCATCTGCACTCATCGAGGTCAAAGCGCCACATGCAGCATGGGTAAATTCCATCCTCTTGGTGCGAGCGAAGACATCCTTAGATTGGGCATGGCGCACTCGACCCGCACCGTCACGCATCCAGTGGACTGAACCGTACGGGTTGCTACTCATTACCAGAACACCATCTGCATCGTAGGTATAGTTCAGCGTATATTCACCGCGCTGCTTAAACGCTTGCAAGGCATGGAGAGTACGCTGGTTCGCATCTGGGACGCGAAGAACACCGGTGGTGTGGTCAGCAATAGACACCGTACTTGAGATGCGCTTCATGCTCATATCACTGTGGGGTACGCGAGTACGGCTCAGCAACCTACCAGATGCAGAGTACTCATAAATGTGCTCTGCCTTTGCATCATTTACCGAAACCTTCAACGTGCCCTGCTGAGAGCCACGTCCACTCATCAAGGAATATTCAAAAGTTCCCTGAACTTCACCATCAACCGTGACTGAGCGGAGTACACCACCACAAGCGTAATCGTACTCAAACGAACGGATACGTTCGCCGTCATTCATCGTCAGAAGACGGCCTGCAACATCGTAAGAGAAAGTACGTACGAGAGAGTCTGCCGCACTTTCAACCATAAAACTTGTACCCGAGCGTTCTTCACGCAGAAGACGTCCTGCCGCATCCCATTCATAGCTCGTTACGATACCCGCAGGCGTAATCCAGCGCAGAGGACGTGCGAGGGCATCATACTCACAGCGGGAGGTGCCACCCAAAGCGTCATCAACGTTAACAAGGCGACCTGCCGCATCGTATGAGAAAGAACGGGTACCTTCAACGCTATCTTCAATACGCGCAATAAGTCCACGTGAGGTGTAGCTGTAGCAGGTAACCTTCTCCCCCGTATCTTCTTTAATGCGTCGGCCAGCAGCATCGTAGGTGTACTGTACAAGACGCGACGGGGCAGTTGAAGCATCTGCAGAATCCCTAGTGGTCTTCTCTAACAAACGACCTGCGAGATCGTAAGTAAAGATAGTCTCCAGGTAACCCTCATCAGCATCGAGCTCGCTCGTTTTCTTGAGGGTTTTCTGGCTGATACAACGGCCCGCCGCGTCATATTCAAAGAAAGTCTCTCGACCAGCTGCACTGATGCTACGACTCATACGTCCCTGAGCATCGTACTCGAAGCTAATTGCCCCTCCATCGGCAGAGCTAACCTGAGCGACCTGACTTTGAACGTTATACACAGCCTGTGCAGAGCTATCAGAGGAAGAATTGAGAAGGGCGGAGGCATCCGGAATGTTCAACTTAGGAATGGGCACCCCAAAGAGAGCCGCCATATCCTGGCGGTTCTCAAACATCGTCATAACAGACGGAAGATGGGCAGCAGTAAGGGCGCTATCGCCTCGCGATACGTTATCGCGGGAACCCAAAATAGTGGGAACACGAAGTTCCGGCTGCACCAAGCTCCACGACGCCCAAGGACCCGCAGGACGCTCAGAAGGCTGCTTACCTACTGAAGCAAGCCCTGCAAGAGAAGAATCAGAGTGCAAATACCCAGCGGGACCCAGGCCCGGCACCATACTCATCAGAGAATTTGATGCAGACACAACTCGTCCCAGGGCGTCGGTTACAACGGCGTAGTTACCGGGCGCGCCCTCAACTCGCACTGAATACTCACCGTGAGCGCGCGAGTGGGTAATGCTCAAAGCTACACCAGTAGCATCCACAATGCGGCTCAGGTCGCCAGTTAGAGAATATTCGTACTCAGTACGAGCCCCACAGGGGTCAATGATAGCGACGAGCTGCGAGAGTTCGTCGTATTCATAATGGGTCTGAGCTCCTGCGGCATCAGTCATGGATATAACGTTGCCCCAGGTGTCGCGTTCGACACTGGTTCGGTTACCCATAGGGTCAATCACAGCGCTTAGGTGACCAGCTGAGTATTCAAAAGTAGTGATGTTACCTTCAGGGTCGGTCAGCGCTGTCAGGTGCTGCTCGGAATTCGGCGTAGCATTCTGAGCTGCCTCCTCATAGGACAGACCCCAACGAGCACCCATAGCATCGGTCACTGCGCTGAGTCGTCCGCTCGCATCCCACTCAAAATACTGGGTATTGCCGAGAGGATTAGTTACTGAGCTCAGGTTGCCGGCAGCATCATACGAATACTGCGTTTGCGCACCACTAGAGTCCGTGGAGCTCAGAAGCTGTCCACGGTCATTGTAGGTAAAGTGCTGGTTGAGTCCTGATTCATCAGTGACGGCGGTGCAATGACCTGCGTTATCCCATTCAAGATAAGTTGTATCGCCTCCGTTACGGGTAATAGTCAGAGGGTTAGAGTCCAGCGGGTTCTGGGAGTAGGTATAGCGTGTTTCAGTGAGAGTGCCTGCACGCCGGTCCTTATTCATAATTCGGTGGGCAAGCATACGATCATACTCATCCCACGTATAGCGGTGGACTGCACCTTCCGGAGTATTTTCCGAGACAAGGCGAGCGCGTTCATCGTAGCTACGATGCGTCACGGATCCGTCACGCTCACAGATGTAGGTGCGGTAACCGTAGGAGTTGTATCGCATGGACTGGCGGCTTCCGTCGCCAGCCACGAGGGAAACAAGCTGACCGTGTTCGTTTGAGCGCCAAATATTAGCGTGCTCACCAGTTCCGGAATCTTCAATCACGGTCATTAGACCGTGCTCATAGCGGTAACTGATATTTCGACCGTGCTCAGTTCTCTGGGCTACGATGCGACCGTCAGCGTCATAGCTATTCTCAACCTCGCAATATCCCGTTTCATTCCAGACACGGTGGATGAGGTTATCCTCCGTCTGTTCATAACGGCGGGTACCATCAGGTCGCTGAACTTCACAAAGTACGCCAGCAGAATTGTAGATATAGCGCACGTCGTTCAGCTGGCTTTCAGCCTGCCCTGATGATTGTTCTTTAGAGGAGTCTCCACCGAAGTTGACGAGAGATGCTTCAGATACAAAATCCTGTTCATCATAGCTGACAACAATGCCGTGCGCGCTAAGAGGCTGAATCAAAGCACTCGGTCGCTGAGCTACGAATTCCCCATCAGCATTAGCCTTTGGGCCACGGTTGTAAAGAGCAACTACAGCTGAGCTGGGGTGCCCCTCCATGAAAGCAACCAATTCACCCGAAGGAGCGTACAAATAACGGCTACCAGAATGGTTAGTAACAGACCAGTAGTAGCTGAGTTCAGGTGATTCCGCTACTCCACAGGACGCTGGCGATAGATGATAGGCGGACTTGACCGCTTTATTCACAGCCGAGTATAGGGCGCGACAAAGTGCCTCTTGTCCTTCGGTACTTTCTTCGAAGAGCGCAGAGGCTGAGTTCACATTATGTGTAGGTGCCGCGTCTAGAGCCGACTCGGTTACCTTCTCCAACCAGTAAGGAGCATTGGGGGTCCTTGCATACCCGCTAGCTGAGTTAGCATCACGTTCAAAGACAAGTTCACGACCGTCAGCAGTGTGCCATGAGATGCTGTCGGAGTTTTGCTCAAGTCGGCTGTCCAGCATGCTTGACCAGCCCTTACCAAAAGCACCATGAGGGGCATTCGGGAGGGCGGCGAGAACACTGTTGTAGGTACGCTCGAGACGGAGCACCGAGTTTACATGAGAGCGAAGGTCAAATTCACTTTCAATGAAGTTACCGGTTGCAACGTTGACGGGGTCATTTGCGTAGCCGGATGAGATATTTACACCAGTAATGCTCATGCCGGGAACCTGCAGTAGGTGATGCATAGGAATATCATCATGCATCAGCTCATTCAGAAGGTTCATGTCGAGGCTAATTTGAGCCCTTGCCCCAGGCCCTGAAAGTTCTTCGTGATGTTCAATAGCCGGTTTTTCCAAGTAGCCACGACTTGCGACATCAAACATCGTTTGAGCAAGCTTACCCAGCCAATGGACATCTGCATCGACATCCTCAATCCAGGTATGCAATGCTGCAATCAAAGAGTCAGCGTTAAAAGTTCCCCATGAAGTATTCGAACGGAACTGAGCATAGGTGGATGCAACGCGAAGCTGCGCCTGACCAAGTTCAGCATTCATAGAAAGAGTGACCTGACGATGCTGATACGCATTGTGCGGCACGATAGAAACCGTAGATCCACCAGAAGCAAGCGCAATCTGGGTATTCAGATGCTGAGTACCCTGTGCGGAAGAGTTTGCCTCGGCAAACTGTCCGAGAGCACTTTGAGAAACTCCTGAAGAAACTGAGTTACCCTGAGCACCAGTGAAGGGGTCAGCTACAGGGCGGGGCGTGTAGACCTCAAAATGCGGAGGGTGGGAAGGCATAGGACGAGGAGGAAGCTCAAGATTGAGGTCATCGACACTATACCCGCCTTGATGAAGGTCATACTCAAACCTCTTACGATCACGAGCTCTTTGCTTACGTTCGTTGAGCTTCTCCCATTCAGTAATCTCTCGGCGGATGCGTTCTTCTTCGCGGGCAGCACGAATGTAAGTCTCCATATTACGAGCTGCATTGCTGAAGCATTCTTTAAACTCTCGCAACAGCGCAAATGATGAAGCAAGCTTTGCTCTATACACTCGTGCATAGCCACCGGTGAACCCCTCCAGAGCGAGCTGAGCGGCACCGCAAGTACCATCGGTGCCATAGCGGGCAGGGAGCTGATGCTCAATTACCTGAGTTAGATGCGTCAAATGCGTTTTGAGAGCCTCAGCACTCTCAAAGTCAAAAGGAACAGCTTCAGTATTAGCGTGGACGTAACCCATATATTTACTTCCGGAAGTTGATGTGACGGTAAACGAGCTTCCTCGCTCACACTCGTTGCATGTGTGTTCCCTCTCGGTGACAGTGAGAATCACACACCCTTCAAGGTAACACACGCGCCCGCGGCAAACGAACTCAGCAGGACGGATTCCACCTCCCATAGCCAGCCGCGAAGAGCCCACCCGGAAAGCCCAGCAAGAAACCCCCGCCAGCGCAGTACCGAAAGTACTGCCCGGCGGGGGTCCTAGAAAAGCACTACAGCTGCCCGAATCCTTGCGGGTAGATCGGCTCGTAGGTGTTGCGGATGCTGTAGCCGTCGCGGTCAGCCACAATCACCCACTGCCCGCGCAGATGCTCCACAGCCAGTGAGAAACGCCCCAGATACTTTAAATATTTGTGAATATCCTGCTTCTCGCCCGTCTCCTTAACATAAAACGCGAGGTTCGTAGCCTTATTCGTGTACAGGGTGCTCACCAGGATATTTCGGCTCGTATTTTTAGGTTTCTCACCCGCAATAAGATCATCAACAACGTTGGCGCTCAGCACGTTCTTGTCAGCCGAAATAACCCATCCGCGCTTCTCCCTGTACAGGCGAAGAATTTCGGGGTGCAGCACCTTTTCCGGGTCCGTGACCTTAGAAAGAGGCTCCGTATCGCCCGTGTGGTAGAAGTAATTCATCGACGCGAAGTAGTACGCCAAGAACGCGTACAGGCCAGCGCGGTCGTAGTTATCCATTCCGGGCTGTTGAATAGGGTACGGCACGTTCTGCGCCGCCTGCGTCTCGGTGGCAGGAATGAAACGGCCCTTACGCTCGAACGCCGTGTAAACCAACGGCCCGGAGGAAGGCCCCAGGGTACGGAGCTCATCGTACTTCTCCGTGGGTTCCAGGCGCACAAATTCCTGGTCACGCTTCTTATCGGCCTGGGATTCCGAACCCGTCCCGTTGAGCAGTTTAGTGCCCCAGCCAAAAGCTATCGCGACGAGGGCGGCACCAGCGAACACGCCAGCCCGTATAAACTTGGCGCGAGTAATCATAGACCTCATATACGCACGTTGCTCGTTATATCCAGGTCGGTTATATCCGGATCCGCCAAAGTTATTCGTCATGCTTCTCTCCCCTCCCCTAGCTCAGGCTATTTTCTGGAATGAATTGGACGGGCCTCCACTCATTCGTGAATTGCGTGCGTAGAGTCCCGTAGATTGCGCCGTCACGGATTAGGCCGCGCGTATCAAAATCGGTGATGGGGTACACCTGGTTCGTGTCTTTGCGGTACACCCGAACTTCGGGCAGGATATCGAACCGCACGTTCCATTCCACAATTTTTAGCGTCTCGTCAATGAGGCGCGGTTGCCCTTCCAGCAGGTTCATGGTCAGAATCTGGGGGTTAGGGGTAATGACCCAGCCTTTACCTTCTTCGTAGAGGTCCTGAATGGTGGGGAAGAACATTTCTTCACTGATATTGTCGATCCTTAGAACTGCCGGTTCGGAGGCGAGAATCATGTAGTTTTGGCAGGCGTAGTAGTAGCCCAGGTAGGGGCGAAGGTTTGACACCTTGTAAGCATTCGGTGTGTACCTCACGCCCGGGGCGGGTGCCGAGTAGGCGGGGTGGTCCCGGTTTGCGGGTGTGTAGGGCCCGATCACGCAGTCGGCTACATAGGGGTATGTTCCGGTGTAGTCTTTTTCGTCAAAGAGCATTTGAGCGTTTACGGTCATTCTTTCCCTCCTTGGATTCCATATTTATGAGTTACCGTTTTCACGAGCTGCCGAGGTGGTTCTGGGCTACTCGCGGGCGGCTAAGCTCAATCGCTGGGCTTCTTCGCCCGCCTGTATTCGCTTGCTTGTATTTGTTTGCCTGTGGAGGTGCGTGCGCTCCCTGCTTCGCTCCCCCGCGGTAACCGTATGGGTACCGCCCGGTGAGCGCCGGGAACCTCTATATTTCCAGTCTAGTAAAGCCGCCTCTGTCCCTCCCGGATACAGGCCGCACATCTAGGGAATCCACAGCATATAGCCAGGAAACAGCGTGCGCTACCCCGCCCACGAAAGATCAGCCGGGCATGCAGAAACCCCCGCCGGAACGGTACCAAAATACCGCCCCAGCGGGGGTTCCTTACACTAAAACCGTGTACTAAATCTGTGCACCCAGATTAGGCGCCCAGTGCCTCCAGGCCGGGCAGGGTCTTACCCTCAATGTACTCGAGGGAAGCGCCACCACCGGTGGAGATGTGGCCGAACTGCTCGTCCTTGAAGCCCAGGTTACGGACTGCAGATGCGGAGTCGCCACCACCAATGATGGAGAATGCGTCAGAGTCGACGATAGCCTGTGCCACCGCGCGGGTACCCTCAGCGAAGGGAGCAATCTCGAACACGCCAACGGGACCGTTCCAGAAGATGGTCTTTGCAGCCTTAATCTTCTCAGCGAAGATTTCGCGGGTCTTGGGGCCAATGTCCAGACCCTCAGCCTCTGCACCCAGCTTGCCGCCGGTCAGATCCTCAATGGGGCGGATCTCGGTGTTAGCGTCAGCGGAGAATGCGTCAGACCAAACAACGTCCACTGCGGTGATGATTTCGGTGCCCTTCTCGGGAGCTTCCTTCAGGTAGCGCAGAACGTTGTCGACCTGGTCCTTCTCCAGCAGAGACTGGCCAACCTCGTAGCCCTGTGCGTATGCGAAGGTGTAGCCCATACCGCCACCAATGAGGATGGTGTCAGCCTTACCGATCAGGTTGTCAATCACGGCGAGCTTATCGGAAACCTTAGCGCCACCCATGACCACAACGAAGGGACGCTCGGGGTCGTTCAGGGTCTTAGCCAGAACGTCAACTTCCTTCTTCACCAGGTCACCCAGGTATGCGGGCAGACGCTTAGCAACGTCGTAGACGGAAGCGTGCTTGCGGTGAACCGCGCCGAATGCGTCGTTCACGTATGCGCCGTTCTCGCCGGTCAGTGCGACCAGCTCGTCAGCGAATTCGCCGCGCTCTGCGTCGTCCTTGGAGGTTTCGCGTGCGTCGTAGCGGACGTTCTCAACGACCAGAACTTCGCCGTCAGCCAGGGCTGCTGCCTTAGCCTTTGCGTCCTCGCCTACCAGGTCGGTTGCAACCTTCACGGGCACGGATGCCAGCTCAGCCAGGCGTGCAGCTGCCGGTGCGATGGAGTACTGGGGGTCAACCTTGCCCTTGGGGCGGCCCAGGTGTGCGGTCACGATAACGCGTGCGCCAGCCTTGGCGAGCTTCTCAATGACGGGCAGGGATGCGCGGACGCGGCCGTCGTCGGTGACAACGCCGTCCTTCAGGGGTACGTTCAGGTCGGAACGGACGAGAACGTGGCGGCCTGCGACGCCTTCTTCGAGCAGTTCGGACAGTGCCTTAGCCATAGGAATTCCTCCTGGATAGGTGGGTTTATATACCGTTTCCATCATACCGAACATTAGGGTGATTGACAGCCTAGTAAATAGTTTTTAGATGGTGTTTCTCCGCAGAATATCGCGGATATTCACACTCTCTATCAGCTATTTTCTTACGGTATTTTTGACCCAAAAAGGGCGACGGAAAATAGTATGTTTATACGTTTTTGGGGTTTTATTAAGACCCTTACACAGGGTCTTGGTACAGCAAACCCCGACTCCCCCGCTTGATGCGGTGGTGCCGGGGTTCACTATGCGTTAGTTACGCGGGGTGACGCTTACACTCAGTGAGCGTCGTAAGCCTATTGGGGCTTAGAGGGATGCCACAACCTTGTTGGTGAACATCACGAGGCGCGAAACGTAGCCGTACTCGTTGTCGTACCAAGCGATAACCTTCACCTGGTCGCCGATGACCTTGGTCAGCGGTGCGTCGAAGACGGTGGAGATGGGCTCACCCTCGATGTCCTTGGAGACGATGGGGTCCTCGTTGTACTTGATGATGCCCTTCATGGGGCCCTCAGCTGCTGCCTTGACTGCTGCGTTGACTTCCTCAACGGTGACCTCGCGCTCAGCGGTGAAGGTCAGGTCGGTGATGGAGCCGGTGATGGTGGGAACGCGGACTGCGAAGCCGTCCAGCTTACCCTTCAGCTCGGGCAGAACCAGGCCAACAGCTGCTGCTGCACCGGTGGAGGTGGGGACCATGTTCACAGCTGCTGCGCGTGCACGGCGCAGGTCGCGGTGGGGAGCATCCTGCAGACGCTGGTCAGCGGTGTATGCGTGGATGGTGGTCATCAGACCCTGCTTGATGCCGAATGCATCGTTCAGAACCTTAGCCATCGGAGCGAGGCAATTGGTGGTGCAGGATGCATTGGAGACGATGTGGTGGTTAGCTGCATCGTACTGGTCGTCGTTCACGCCCATGACGAAGGTGCCGTCGATGTTCTTACCGGGAGCGGAGAGGATAACCTTCTTAGCGCCAGCCTCGATGTGTGCCTTTGCCTTGGTGCCGTCGGTGAAGAAACCGGTGGACTCGAGGACTACGTCAACGCCCAGGTCCTTCCAGGGGAGGTTCTGGGGGTCACGCTCAGCGAGGATCTTGATTTCCTTGCCGTCAACAACCAGTGCGCCTTCCTTGACCTCAACCTCTGCGTTGAAGCGACCCATGATGGAGTCGTACTTGAGCAGGTGTGCCAGGGTCTCAACATCGGTGAGGTCGTTGATTGCGACGATTTCGAAGCCGACGCCCTCGGTCTGAGCTGCGCGGAAGAAGGTGCGGCCGATGCGGCCGAAGCCGTTGATTGCTACGCGTACAGTCACTGGAGTATCTCCTTGTCAGTGCGTTGGTGGCGGTGTACAAATCCGATGCCTTGTAGGCTCTGGTTTGTCGGATTCGTCCGTGCTCTATGTTGCCCGGTTCGTTCCGCCGTTGTTGGTAACAATCCTACCTTAGTTTGTGTGTGTTTTGGTGTGTTCCATCAAGAAATTTTTGTGAGTTGCGCCATAAAAACCAGCAAAAACCCGTTGTTTTCTGTTGTTTTACGTTGTGTTCGCCCCTAGAAAATGTTGCGATACGGTCAGGGCAACATAAACACACACGAAACACACATTTGCTAAAAACCGCGCCATATCAAGGCAAAATCTGAGGGTAAAAAATACCCTTTCACCTGCGAATGGGTTTCAATGACACCCGATACGCTCGCACACGGTGCAAATTCTCACCCAAAAACAGACGACCCCAAAGTAAGACACACCACAGCCTTAAAGAGGGCTAAATACGCTCCCGGTATACAAAATTGAGCATATTTCGTGTCGCCCGCGGCGCATCATACGAAAACACCGCACAAGAACACTGCACGAGTGCACTCGCAGACACACAACACGGGGTCAGCATGGGCACATCGGAAGGCGGCTAGTGCACGATCCTAATAAACGACCAGCGCCACAGCACCCAAACCCGAATGAGCCGACAGCACCGGCGGTAGCGCGCTCATCAAAAACTCCGGCGCCGAAGAAGCGGCGGCATCATGAACTAGGGAGCTCTCCCCCAGCATCTGCTGAACCTGCTCATACAGCTGCACCGCCTGCGCCGCGTTGCCCACATGATGTACCGCAACCACCTCACCGCGCGGGGTTGCGGCAAGCGAAGAACTAGCGGGGTCGGCGGCAACAGAGCTTACGGAGGCAGAGTTGAGCGCCGCCGCATGCCGATGCTCGCGACAGGCCTGCACCGTCACCTCCACCAGGCGCTCCAGGGCGCGCGCCGCAGTGCGGGGGCGCTCCACATACGCCAGCTTGCCCTCGGTAATCGTGCCAATCGGCTTAATCTGGAACATCTGCCCCACCATCGCCAACGCCGGGGAAACACGGCCACCGCGGCGCAACGCATCCAGGGTCGGGATATAAAAGTAGAGCGTGGACTGCTCGCAGACGGACTGAATGTAGTCCACCAGCTGCCCCGCAGTCGGATAGTCAGGGCTCGGGTAGTCAGGGCTCGGAACAAAATCAGAGGAAGCAGAGTTCAGCATCTCCAGGGCTCGCACCACCGCATGACCGTAGGCACCGGCGACCGTGCGGCTATCCACCACGCTCACGCCCTGAGAACCCAGGCGGCTCAGGCGGGCGCCGGTACGTGCCGCCTCCACCGTACCCGAGAGCTCACCGGACAGATGCACCGATACCACATGCGTAAAACCTCGCGACGCCAACTCGTCATACACATCAGCAAACACGCCCGGCGCGGGCCCGGAAGTGCTCACCGTCTGGCCCATCACGTGCGCAAGCATAATCGCCTCATCCACCTCGGCGGCGGTCAGATCCTGCAGCTGACGATCCGGCTCACCGGGCGTGCGAATAGTCACCGGCATCGGAACCATCACGAAATTGCCGCGAGCGCTCAGGCGTTGCACGAGCTCCGGGTCGAGGGCGGCGGCGCTATCGGTCACCACGGCAATGCGGTTCTCTGCTTTATTCTCTCGCTCCATATTCCGGCCCTTCTTCCGGTTCGTCAGTGCATGATTCGATGACGAACCCTCTCCTAGCGTTCCCTGAACATTATGGCACTCATCACTACCGCAGTACAGCAAAGCCCCGCCGCGCCTCCGGATTCGTTCCGTTGAACGAGCCGAAGCCACAGCGGGGCTTGTACTTTATCTAAGAAGCTTAGATTACGATGTTCACGAGCTTAGGCGCACGCACAATCACCTTGCGGATCTCGGCGTCACCAATCGAACGCTGAACAGCGGCATCCGCCAGAGCCAGCTCCTGAAGCTCCTGCTCGGAAATATCCTTCGCAACCTCCAGGCGAGCCTTGACCTTGCCCTTAATCTGCACGATAGCGGTGACGGTGTCATCCACCAGCAGAGCCGGGTCAACCTCGGGGAAGCCCGCGGTCAGAACCGGGGTGTCGTGGCCGAGAGCGTGCCACATGTCCTCAGCGGTGTAGGGTGCGTACAGAGACAGCAGAATAGCGATAGTCTCAGCAGCCTTACGGACAGCAGGGTCAGCCGCACCAGCACCGGAGTCAATAGCCTTACGGGTAGCGTTCACAAGCTCCATGGTCTTCGCAACAACCACGTTGAACTTGCCGTTCTCCAGCAGGCCCTGAACCTCGTGCACGGTGCGAGCAATCAGCTTCTGCAGCTCCAGGTCACCGGTGGTTGCGTCAACGCCGGGTTCGCTGGTGACGTCCTGAGCCACACGCCATGCGCGAGCCAGGAACTTCTGCGAACCGGACGGGGAAACATCCGCCCAGTCCACGTCATCCTCGGGCGGGGACGCGAAAATCATGGTGGTGCGGATAGCGTCCACACCGAACTTGTCGAGCTGCTCACCCAGGTTCACGCCGTTACCCAGCGACTTGGACATAGCCTTACCGCCGTTGAGCACCTGGCCCTGGTTCATGAGCGCCTTGAACGGCTCATCGTGCTTGATCAGACCCAGGTCGCGAACAACCTTGGTGAAGAAGCGTGCGTACAGCAGGTGCAGAATAGCGTGCTCCACACCGCCAACGTACATGTCGACGGCACCCCACTCGCTCATAGCCTGCGGGTCGAAAGGAGCCTTGTCGTAGTTCGGGGAAACGTAACGCAGGAAGTACCAGGAGGAATCCACGAAGGTGTCCATGGTGTCCGAGTCACGGCGAGCCTGCTTGCCACACTCGGGGCAAGGCACAATCGCCCAGTCATCGGCAGCGGCAAGAGGCGACTGGCCCTTAGGAGCCAGCTGCTCACCGCGCAGGTTATCGGGCAGCAGCACCGGCAGCTGATCCTCAGGAACCAGAACCTCGCCACAATCCTCACAGTGAATCACGGGGATGGGGGTGCCCCAGAAACGCTGGCGGGACAGCAGCCAGTCACGCAGACGGTAAATGACCTTGCCCTCACCGGTGCCGGCAGCCTCAACCAGCTCAATAGCCTTAGCGAGCGCCTCAGCCTTCGGCAGGCCGGTCAGCTCACCGGAGTTGATGAGCACGCCGTCACCAGCTGCGGCAACACCGCTGGTAGCCGGGTCCTCAGCACCCTCAACGTCCAGAACCTTCACGATGGGCAGGTCGAACTTCAGGGCGAACTCGAGGTCACGCTGGTCGTGCGCGGGCACAGCCATAATCGCGCCGGTACCGTAGTCGGCGAGCACGTAGTCAGAAGCCCAGACGGGCAGCTTCGCGCCGGTCAGCGGGTTAATCGCGTAGCGGCCGGTGAACACGCCGGTCTTCTCGCGGTCGGAGGACTGGCGGTCAATGTCGCTCAGTGCCTTAATGTCTTCGCGGTACTGCTCCAGGGCAGCCTTGTGCTCGGGTGCCACGATCTGCTCGGCGAACGCCGCATCCGCAGCAACCACGATGAAGGTTGCGCCGTACAGGGTGTCCGGGCGGGTGGTGAACACGGTGAAGGACTCAGCAGCCTGGTCCTCGGTCGCCTCAATCTCGAAGCGCACCTCAGCGCCCTCGGAGCGACCAATCCAGTTGCGCTGCATGAGCAGAACACGGTCGGGCCACTTGCCCTCCAGCTGCTCCATGTCGTCCAGCAGCTGCTGTGCGTAATCAGTGATCTTAAAGTACCACTGGTTCAGCGACTTCTTAGTCACGGTAGTACCGCAACGCTCACACGCACCGTTCACAACCTGCTCGTTCGCGAGCACGGTCTGGTCCTTGGGGCACCAGTTGACCATGGAGTCCTTACGGTACGCCAGGCCCTTCTTGTAGAACTGCTCAAACAGCCACTGAGTCCACTTGTAGTACTCGGGGTCCGAGGTGTGCAGGCGGCGGCTCCAGTCAGCGGCAATAGCGTAACGCTTGAAGGATTCAGCCTGAGTCTCAATGTTCTTGTACGTCCACTCCTTGGGGTGAGTGTCGTTCTTAATGGCTGCGTTCTCAGCGGGCAGGCCGAAGGAGTCCCAGCCAATCGGGTGCAGAACATCGTAGCCGCACTGCTTGAAGTAGCGGGCGTTCATGTCACCAATAGCGAATGCCTCCGCGTGACCCATGTGAAGGTCACCGGAGGGGTACGGGAACATATCCAGCACATACTTGCGGCCCTTGGGTGCGTGACCGGTGGGCTGGAAAACCTTCGTTTCGTCCCAGTAGGGGCGCCACTTGGCTTCCATAGCGCGGAAGTCGTACGCATTTTCGTTGCGTTCGGTCTCTACCTGAGCAGACACAGCGATTCCTTAAATAAAGACAGGTTGATAAAAACTTAACCCTCCAAGTGTAGCGCGAAACCCGCACCGCGCCAGAGTTGAGGCCGCCTCGACTACCAAATGGACGGCACCACCCACCCGACCACCTGCGCAATCACCCGCCCAACCACCGATGCGTCAGGCGGGTTTCAGAGCCCTTTCAGGCTTCTCCCCTAGAATTAAGAACGGGACTTTGCCGTCCCAGTACCCAACCCGCGAAAGGTACCCATGACCTCCACCGTTACCCCGGACTCCCCCAACACCTCGATTCTTGAGGGTGTGCCCGGCCCGCTCATTCCCGGCACCCGCCACGACGCCCTCATTGGTGAGGGCGCGCAGGCGGTTATGACCCGCTACTGGCAATACGGCAAAGGCATGAACGACGGCACCTTCCCCGAAGGCTCCTACCCTGTGCTGCTCGTGCACGGCTTCCGCGGCGACCACCACGGCCTGGAAATCATCGCGAACTACCTGCTGAAGCTCATCCCGAACGTCAGCATCATCAGCCCCGACCTGCCCGGCTTTGGCCGCTCCGCAGACCTGCCAGAAAACGCCCAGGACGAAAACAGCCATGGCGAAGATAATATCAACGCGTACGTGGCGTGGCTAAACGACTTTGTGGAACACACTAACCCCGCCCGCGAGGATGCACAGCCCCTACCGTTGCACCTGGTCGGCCACTCCTTCGGTTCCATCGTCACCAGCGCCTTCGCCGCCGCACACCCGAACTCGCTCGCACTGCTCTCGCTCATCAACCCCATTAGCGAGCCCGCCCTCGAAGGCAGCCAGCGCGTCGCCTCCCGCCTCGCATCCCTCTACTACCGCGCCGGCGCGGCACTCCCCGAAAAAATCGGCTACCCGCTCCTGCGTTCGCAGCTGATTACCCGCGCCTCCAGCGAAGTCATGATGCGCACCAAAGACAAGGCAATGCGCCGCTTCATCAACGGCCAGCACGCCGCCTACTTCGGCTCCTTCGGCTCCCGCCGCGGAGTGCTCAGCGCCTACGAAGCGTCCATTACGCACACCGCCGCCGAATACGCCGCCGCCATCCGGGTACCCGTGCAAATGCTCGTTGCCGAAGACGACGACCTGGGCACCCCCGAAACAGCTCGCGCCATGTACGCGGCGCTGACCTCCCGCCGCCTGCCCGCTACTTCGACCGGTGCCCGCGAGCGCCTGGACATGATCCCCGAAGTCGGGCACCTCATCCACTACGAAACCCCTCGCCGCGCCGCGGAACTCATCGCCGATTTCGCCGCCGGCCACTCAGGGAACGAGAAGTAAGGAACCAACATGAAACTCATGGTTGACGCCCGATACACCCGTATCGGCTTCCACGACGGCATCAGCCGCTACACCGCCTCCCTACTGGGCGCGCTCAAAACCCTCATTGACACCGGTGACGAAGCCGCCGCCGACCTCGACCTGACCATGATCATTAGCGACGAGCGTCAGCTGGACATGCTGCCTGACCTGCCGCACGTGAAGATCTGCTCGCCCACCGGCCCGCTCGAACCGACCGCAGCCCTGCAGTTGAACAAGTACGCGCCGGACGTGGTGTTCTCCCCCATGCAGACCATCGGCTCCACCGGACGCAAATTCAAACTGATCCTTACCCTGCACGATTTGATCTACTACTCGCACCCGACCCCGCCCGGGTTCCTGCCCGCACCGGTGCGCGTGGGCTGGCGACTCTTCCACAAGACCTACACCCCGCAGCGCTTCCTGCTCAATCACGGCGACGCGGTCGTGACGGTTTCTGAGTCGACCGCCTCGCTAATTCGTGAGCATGAGCTGACCACCAAGCCGCTGTTCGTGGTGCCCAACGCCCCGCAGCCCGGCAGCGTGGTCTCCCGCCAAACCGCCCTGGAACGCGCCACCACCCGCGAGGAGCAGCCCGTCAAGCACCTGGTGTACATGGGTTCGTTCATGCCGTACAAGAACGTGGAAACCCTGCTGCTGGCGATGCGTTCCCTGCCGGATTACCGCCTGCACCTGCTGTCGAAGATGCCGCCCCAACGCCTGGTGCAGCTCACCGACGAACGTCTCATCGGTGAGAACGTGGAGGTGCACAACGGCGTGAGCGACGAGGAGTACCGGCAGCTGCTCCGCCGGGCGCACGCCCTGGTGACCGCCTCCCGCGAGGAAGGTTACGGCCTGCCCGTGGTCGAGGCTCAGGCTGCCGGTTGCCCCGCGGTGATTAGTGACATCCCGATTTTCCGTGAGATCGCGCCGCACGCCGTGTTCGCGCCGGTTGACGGTGCCCCGGAGGCGCACGCCGCCGACTGGGTGAAAGCTATCCGCTCGCTGGAGGACACCGCCGTTCGCGAGCGCGTCATCATTGACGGCCTGTCGGATGTGCGCCGCTACTCCTGGCGCGACTCGGCCCTCAAGCTACTGGAGGTCGTGCGCGGGCTCTAGAGCCTGCGTTGGGCAAAGAAATGCCGCCGCACTCCCCCGGTTCTCGGGAGGGTGCGGCGGCATTCTCGTATTCAATTCATGGTTGCCGGTAGGTGCGTACGGCTTACGGCAATGATGTACAGCGGCGGTTCGCTACACACTTCCTCCGCACCGACGCAGGGAACCCGCCCTCGCAGAGCTCGGGCACCCTGAGGGCGCATCCGGAAGGTGCAGCCTCACCGCATCACACCGGGGCAGAAAACCTTAGACCGTAGCAAAGCTACCGGTACGAGCCGCTTCCTTCGCGGCCAGCTCATCCGCATGACCGTACGCGTAGAAAATCTTCGCGTCATCCAGCTCAGCAAAACGAGCCAGGTAGCGGCACACCGCGCCACGCTGAGCCTTCGTCATCGAGGACAGCAGAACGGGGTCCGGGTGAGTAATGCCGTTGTCGCGGCTCGGTGCCGAACTACCGAACTCGGGCTCGTAATCAGAGGTGATATTGGTGTAACTCATCGGTGAGTACCTTTCCTTAGGGCGTTTCTTAGGGCAGCGCCGCAACAATGCAGACGCTACCGGAGGCAACACCGCGAAAAGAACCTACGGAGATCATCGGAAGTCTCTTCGCAGTAGTGGTTGTGATACCTCTAAACTACCCAAGAGCTAATCAATGTTCAAGAACCATCAAGGAACGCCCCCATAGTGGACACGTTCCCGGTTGTCAGGAAGAAATCAGGGGCATCATAGCGGCATGGGACCGCCGAGTCTCCAACCGAACTGAAACCTGCCCGAAAGCCAGCCTGAAAAGCAGAAATGCTGCCGCGCTCGTAAAGAGTGCAGCAGCATTTCAAAAGCTAATTATGCAGGCTACGCCATAGTTGCGTAGAGACCGCGTTCAGCGTCCTTACGAGCCAGCTCGTAAGCGTGACCGTACGCGTAGAAAATCTTTGCGTCATCCAGCTCAGCGAAGCGCGCCAAGTAGCGGTAAACAGCTCCTCGTTCTGCGCTGGTCATGTCGGAAAGCAACACGGGGTCCGGGTGCATGACGCCGTAATTGTGTACAGAAGCAGACCCGCCGCATGCAGGTTCGTATGCGGGGGCGATCATAGTCTGAGTCACCAGTATTCATCTTTCGTTGGTGCGCACGGTTGTGAAGCGTGCGCGAAGTTGAGTGATAGATACTGCCAACACCACCTCGACAAGCGTCGAAATAGTATCCGCAGTGCTGAATATATTACCGTGGATACGGCGACTACGCCAATTAGGATTAGCCGAACCCCAGCAAATCTTAGGTGCACACGAATGCATAAAAATTCTGGGGTGCCCTCCCACAGCACCACCTAAGCGCCCTAAACTACAGCGCTCTGCCCTGCTTTACTCTCCGGCTTTTTCTCCCCTGCG
>ERZ1674297.100-NODE-100-length-28029-cov-21.343676_pt1 | contig 28029 bp, 17 predicted proteins | sample MGYA00581112_ERZ1674297 | MGnify/ENA primary metagenome ERZ1674297 (study PRJEB41354, sample SAMEA4873322) | human saliva metagenome | biome: human-associated habitat [ENVO:00009003]; feature: mouth environment [ENVO:08000002]; material: saliva material...
GACCGTTGTTCGGTCACCGCCACAACTCTTTTTAAGATGAGACAGGCTCAGATTAGACAGGGTTATCGGGGCTGGGCAGGGTTACCACCTCAGACCAGCGAGTATCCTTAGCGGCCGCACGGTTCGCGTCGCTCTTCTGCTTCACATCGGCAGGTACCTGCTGTGCCCACGCCTCAAAAGCAACAATGTAGTTCTCAGGGTAGTTTGCCGCGAGCAGCTCCTGTCGGGTTGGGAAGTACTCCTTACCCTCTCGAATATCGACGTAGTTGCTTGCCTTGTAGGGGTCTGCGCTCTGGATATCAGCGCGCGGGCCGGAGGCTACCTTTCCGCTTGCCACGTTATTGTCATCGATAGCGCGCACCCACGCTGCGGCGTAGGCGTGATCAGCCTTGTTCTTCTCGTACAGTGCCAGGCACTCGGCTCCCGCTGATTCAGCTTCGGCGCGGGTGGGGAAGTTCGCCTGGTTGCGCACAACATGCCGCGCGGAGACGTAGGAGGGGAGCGCAGTACCACGGTCGGCGCTGATGGCTTCCTGCTGCTTGAGAGTTTCAGCTTTCGCGGCTTCGTCAGGTTCAAGGCAGGGGGTGGAGCTCTTCTTCGCCGCGGAAGAGGAGGTGGACCCGGTGGCGCTTGAAGCTGACGGGGATGAAGTTACGGTCGTGTTCGAGGGCGCGGGAGTGTTTGATGCCGTGCTGGTGGAGCTGCCGCAGGAAGCAAGAAGCATGGGAAGAATCGCCAACGCGGCACCGCGTCGTAGACCGCTGGAACGGAGCGAAAGAAAAACAGGGGTGTGGGTCATGAGGCCACCTCACAAGAGGGATGGAACGATATATTGCGTCTAAACATACCCGAATATTTGATAGGTGGTCAATGGAAAATATCATCTTAGTTTAAAACCAACACTCTAGACACAAAGTGTGCTACCCAGTAGTCTTAAGGTTCTGACCTGCTTAAACATGAGGTAGACGGGGTAAGAGTGCGGAGGGTTTGCAGGTCGCCTACTTGTCTTAGCATTGGCTTCGGGGCTTAGTGGATAAGAAAAACAATATTGAGGCTATGCGTTCGGTGTTCCGCTACTAGCTTTTTATGCTACTGAAAGGAAATGGCATCATGAATTCTACTTATAAAATGTTCGCCGTAAATGAGAAAATAATTTTGTATATCTTATTTCTCATTGTATTGCAATTTTTCTATATTTTCCCAACTGCCCTGTATGCAGATTTCTATAGATTTGTATCGCCATGTGATAGGTGGCAAAGTGCATATTTCGACTATATACCCTTCTTTGTGGTGGGAGTTGTATCAGCTAGCTTATGGCAGACTTTTAGTATGTGGCTGGGTGTAAAGCTTCGCATAGGCATTTTTTGGATCGCATCGCTATATTTAGTTTTTAAAATGTATGGGACTTATGAAATTTTAAAAGGCAATATCTTAAGTTCATGTAAAGTCCCTACAGAATATATGCATGGAATATTGTGGCCATATGATCTACAGGCATTCATTCTCTGGGGTCCCGATATTATCTCATGCGTTATTTTTATAGCAGTTTTTATTGCATGTTCTAAGCGTAGCTACTGGATACCAACCCTCGCAGCTATAGCCGCATTTGTTGTGCAGTGCGTCATCTTGGTACTGCTCTGGGAATACGTTAGGGGACTTATCTATTTCCTCCTGCAGTAGCGTTGGGCCGTTGAGGTGCAGGCTTTTACGGAGCTGGAGGTTGCACGATGGGCACCCTGACCGTACTCTTCTGGGCATGTTGGCTTCTGCTGATTATCAGGTAAATAGCAATATCTAGTGCTGGTGTTTTAGTGACATGTCTGCCTCAAGAGCCCGGTGGCTTCCGTGTTTACGCAAGTCAAGGCGCTGAATAAACTTGTTTATCGATTTTCCTCCGAGGTGTTGGATTTTAAAAAATAAACATAATTTTCTCTTGACCACGTATCAAAACCGCCCGTATAGTGAGGGTCAAATCGATATGTTCCAGCCCACAATGAGGTGACATTATGGCCCTGAATTCTAGGACCCCCAACCCCCGCTATAACGCACTGCGATACGGTGCCGCTCTCTTAACCCTGCCCCTGTTCCTTGCCGCCTGCGGTGGTGCAAACACCGCGGCAAGCAGCACCTCCTCACCCTCCACGGCGAGCGCCTCAGCAACGGCAAGCACCACGCCCACCGTCAGCTGCTCCTCATACTCCGCCGAAGCTGTCGCCTCAGCAGAAGCCACCAAGCCCGTCCCGCGCACCGATGAACAGTACCCCGCGTACATCCAGTACCGGCACATTCTCGCAGACGGCGGCCACATCATTGAGCCCAGCGAAATCGACAGCAAGTGCCACGCCGCACTCAAAGCAGGGCGGAGCACCCTCCCCGAATACGTTCAAAACATTGATGCCTACAACGCCCGCCCCAGCGTCGGAGTCACCGACCCCTTCGCCGGTAGCGAGTACCGAGACATCAAGAACCGCAACGAATTCATCCCCCACCGCGCAGACCTGGAAGAAGCCGCCTACCCCGAGATGATTATTCGTCTCTACGAAAAGTGGTACGAGGCAGCCCCCGCAGACATCAAGACGCTCAGCGACGCGAACCGTGCACGATTCCTCGCCACGAGCGCCTACCAGCAGTGGAAGGCCCAGCCCCAAACCCCCAGCAGCTCCCGCGCATAAACCCACTCACGCATAAGCCCACTCAAAAACAGTTGTGGCGGTGACCGAACAACGGTCACCGCCACAACTCTTTAAACGGTCATTACCGGGCTTATTTTTTGGGGGAGGGGCTACTTGCCCTTCACCTCGCGTGCCAGAGCCAGCAGCTCCTCATGCACCGTCGTATCGCCCGTAACCTCCGGGTGGAAAGAAATACCAATCAGGTTGCCCGAACGCACACCCACAATCTTCCCCTCATGACGAGCCGTCACCTGCACACCCTCACCGGTGCCAGTCACAATCGGCGCACGAATAAACGCCGTATCAATAACCACCTCATCACCGGCAGGGGTCAGCCACGGCAGGCGCACCTCCGCAGAATCAACCTGCGAACCAAACGCGTTACGACCCACCGAAACATCCAAAATACCCAGCGACTGCTGACCCGGCGCCGGATCATCAATACGCTTCGACAACATAATCAGGCCAGCACACGTACCCAGAGTCGGCATGCCCGAAGAAATCGCCTCAATCAGCGGCTCACGCACACCAAAAATACGAGTCAAACGGTCAATCGTCGACGACTCGCCGCCCGGCAGAACCAGCGCATCCAGACCCTCAAGCTGCTCACCGGTACGCACCCAGCGCACCTGCGCACCCAGGGACTCCAGCATCAGCGCATGCTCACGCACGCCGCCCTGCAACGCCAAAACACCAACCGTCAAACCCTCACCCGGCAAAACACCGGTAGGCTGAACCTTCTCAACCATCACCGCTCCCTTCAGAAAATCAACAAAAACAAGGAGGGTGGGACCCGCCTCAGCGAACCCCACCCCCTCATCAAACACTCACCCCAAACGTGGGGTGCGCGCACGAATTACCAGCCGCGCTCCGCCAGGCGGTGCGGTGCCGGAATGTCAGCAACGTTAATGCCGACCATAGCCTCACCCAGGCCGCGAGAAGCCTCAGCAACCTTCTCCGGGTCATTGTAGAAAGCGGTAGCCTTCACAATAGCCTTCGCACGAGCAACCGGGTCGCCCGACTTGAAGATACCGGAACCAACGAACACGCCGTCAGCACCCAGCTGCATCATCATCGCAGCGTCGGCGGGGGTAGCCACACCACCAGCGGTGAACATCACCACGGGCAGCTTACCGGTCTGAGCAACCTCACGAACCAGCTCGTACGGTGCAGCCAGTTCCTTAGCCTTCACGTACAGCTCGTCGGGCATGGTGTTGTACAGGCCCTGCAGCTCAGCAATCTGACGCTTAATGGTGCGGATGTGCTTGGTCGCCTCAGAGACGTCACCGGTGCCAGCCTCGCCCTTAGAACGGATCATAGCGGCACCCTCGGTGATGCGGCGCAGAGCCTCACCCAGGTTGGTAGCACCACACACGAAAGGCACCTTGAACTGGTGCTTGTCAATGTGGTTCACGTAGTCAGCGGGAGAAAGAACCTCAGACTCGTCAATGTAGTCGACCTTCAGGGTCTCCAGAATCTGAGCCTCAACGAAGTGGCCGATGCGTGCCTTCGCCATGACCGGGATCGAAACAGCATCAATGATGCCCTCAATCATGTCCGGGTCAGACATACGAGCCACGCCGCCCTGCGCACGAATATCCGCGGGAACGCGCTCGAGAGCCATGACGGCAACAGCGCCAGCATCTTCAGCGATCTTAGCCTGTTCGGGGGTGACGACGTCCATAATGACGCCGCCCTTGAGCATGTCGGCCAGGCCGCGCTTAACAAGCGGGCTGCCGGTTACGGTGTTGTTATCAGTCATGACCTTATCTTCTCACGTTCTGAGTGTTCGCGCGCACTCACGGGGTCGGATTTTCTGTTCTCTGACACAGTACGACCCCAAGTTCACGTCAGAATGACACAAAACGTCATGAAAAGCGGTCAGGGTAGGGCGGTTCATGGGCTGAGCAGGCCCGGCTGAGCAGACCCGCCGGATGCACGCAGGTCGCCTCCCATAAACTCACATCCCGAGCGGCCATAAGGCAAGGTTTTGCTCAGGGTAAACATCCACCCACCCGCACTGAACAACGGTAAAATACAGAAGCTACGCCCGCACTCGTCCCCACGCGGAAGCCTCACGGCCCAGGGAACGAGCAAAACATTTTGGGCACCCTGGCACCCGCACACTCGCGGACATCAGCCGTCTATCAGACGCACACCATGAACCAGCCGCCACATCCAAAAGGAACACACCAAATTGCTTGAAGTCATCATTGCCCTATCGCTGGCAATTCTTCTGGGTAATATCCTCGCCCATAAAATACGGATAACCCCCGCCATTGTGCTGATATTCATTGGCCTGGCTATCGGCATTATGCCCGCCCACGAACTGCACGAAGTTCAGAGTATCGGCCTGCCGCCGCACGTCATCCTCGAAATCTTCCTGCCCATCATGCTCTTCTGGGAAGCCCGCAACACCTCATGGCGTGAAGCGCGCGCCCGTCTGCGCGGCATCCTGCTCTCGGGCACGGTGCTCGTAATTCTCACGGCGTTCGTTATCGCCTGGGTGATTCACACATTTATGGGCGTCTTCATCTGGCCTGTGGCGCTGATTATCGGTGTGGCGCTCGCCCCCACCGATGCTGTGGCCGTGGCAACGCTTAACGGCAAACTCCCCAAATCTTCCATCACCACCCTCAAAGCGGAAGCACTCATTAACGACGGCACCACCCTAGTTCTTTTCGCACTCGCCCTGCAGCTTGCGGGCGGTCATGAACTTACCCTGGGGACCGCATCCGGAATGTTCTTCTTCTCGTTCCTGATTGGAACTCTCGTTGGCCTGGCCGTCGGATGGGGTGCAGATAAGCTGCGTGCGCACATCGGCAACCCCATGAACTTCAGTGTGTTCATGTTTACCGTGCCGTTTATTGCTTTCTTCCTGTCTGAAGAAATCGAGCCTTTTGAGGGCATGAAAGGTTCCGGAGTGGTGGCTGTGGTGGTCGCCGCTTTCTACCTGACCTATCGCGGACCGGATACCATCAAACCCCAGAACCGTTTCTACGGACTGCCCATCTGGGCGTTCGTCACCTATGTCATGAACGGTGCGCTCTTCGTGCTCGTGGGTGTTCAGCTGCCCAGCGCCGTTGAGCATATGGATGGTGTTGTTCATGAATACAACTATGCGTGGGCTTTGGCGCTCGCCGTGATTGTGGTGGTGTGGCTCGTTTCCATTGCGGTGCGTTTTATCTTCCTGCACATCTCGATTGGTATTATTCGTGCCCTTGACCGTTCAGAAAAGCAGAGGCAGCTGCGCACAACTTTCCGTGGTCGTGTAGTGAACACTTTTGCGGGACTGCGCGGCGGTGTTTCCCTCGCGGTGGCTCTCTCCGTGCCGACTGATGTTCCCGCGCGTGACTTTATTATCTTTGTTGTTGCGGGCGTGGTTCTGCTGTCGATGGTGGTTCAGGGGATGCTCCTGCCGCTCGTTATTAGGTGGGCGAAAATTCCGGTTGATACCACCGAAGAAGATGAGATTAATGAAGCAATCCGCACGATCATTGCCGAGTCCTTCGACTCTGTGGCTGAGATCGGCCAGGAAATTGGTGCACCACAGTGGATTATCGACCGCATTGCCGACGAACAGATGTACAACGCGAGTATACACCGCAACCTGCACGCCGTTCGTAAAGACGGTGCGAATGCGCCGGAAGAAGCCCGCCGCATTATTGAAGCGGGCGACCTTGAGAAAGAGCTGCGCCTGCGGCATTTGGAGAAGCAACGCAGCGTGCTCAAGCGCCTGCGTAATGAGCGCATAATCGACACGAATGTGCTCCACGCGATTCAGGAAATCCTGGATATTGAGGAGGTTCGCGTGCTTGGTCCGGTTGAGCTCGAATAGCTCACACTCCTACATGCGATACGTATGAGGCGAGGCGCCCCACCCCTAAACGGGGAGGGGCGCCTCGTTGCTTTTTATGTCTAAACCTCTAGACCCACCACTACGTGGAGACGGTACAATACACTAGCCCGTTTTTTCGCGCGGACCACGCTTCTTGCCGCGCACCGGACACAACACAGACTAGAACCACAGGAACCTATGACGTCCCACCAGACTGAAAACAACGCGCCCAAAAATAGCGCAGCACCCAAAAATAGCGCACCCGCCGCAGGACACCGCCCGCACGGCGTAAGCGAAGACCCGCAGAACATCTACCTGCTCAAAGACGCCCCCATCCTCAAGGCGCTCCTCTCCCTCGGCGTGCCCATGGCGCTCGGCCTCGCCATCACCAGCATCTACAACGTGGTGAACTCCTACTTCGTCGGCCACTACGGCGGCACCGAAGACCTCGCCGCCACCAGCTACGGCGTGCCCGTCTTCGGCGTCATCATGGCGATCGCAGGCCTGTTCGGCCTGGGCTCCTCAACCCTCGCCTCCCGCAAGCTCGGTGAAGGCCAGCCCGCCCACGAAATTCACCGCGTCACCTCCTTCGCACTCTACTCGGCACTTGGTGCAGGCGTTGTCGCCGCCATTATCGGCTTCATCCTCGCCGACCCGATCACCAGCATCATGGGTGCATCCGGCGGCTCCTACGAACCGACCCGCATTTACGTGCACCTCATGTTCCTCGGCGCGCCCCTCGCTATCGGCATGTTCACCCTCGAACAGCTCGTCCGATCCGAAGGCTACGCCAAGCAGTCCATGTACGGCATTATCGTCGGCACCGTCGTCACCTGCATCTTCGACGTGCTGTTCATCGCCATCATGGGCATGGGCGTCGCCGGTGCCGGTTGGGCGATGCTGCTGGCGAACGGCGCATCCATGCTGTACTACCTGCTGTTCCTGATGCGCAAGAGCGAGAACTTCTCCGCAAACATCCGCGACTTCTCCCTCGACCCCGCTATCATCAAGCCCGTGGTCGCGGTCGGTGCCGCCGAGCTCATTCAGAGCCTCAACCTGATCTTCGCCGCCCTGCTGCTGAACAACCTCGCCGCCTCCTACGGTGACGACACCGTCGCGGCGTTCGGCCTGGCAATGCGCCTGAACATGGTGCCCGAAATGCTCTGCATGGGCCTGTGCATGGGCGGTATCCCGCTGTACGCCTACGCGTACGGTGCCCGCAACGGTGCCCGCGTGAAGGAGGCGCTGCGCACTGCAACGATTCTGTCTGTGGCAACTTCCGTGGCGCTCACTATCCCGGTGCTGATTTTCCGCCGCGAACTGCTCGCCGTGGTTGGCGATGCAAGCCTCATCGACACCGGCGAAGAGGTCATGATTGCGCTCATGCTCGCCGCCGTGTTCAACGCGGTCAGCATCGTGTTCGTCTCCTGGTTCCAGGCGTCCGGTAAGGGTCGCCCGGCAATGCTGATGACCATCGGTATTGCGCTGCTGTTCTTCCCAGCCGTGTACTTCGGCAACATGTGGTTCGGATTTAAGGGCCTGACCTGGGCGTTCCCCTTCACCCAGGTGCTCGCCTGCGCGCTGGGTCTGGTGCTGTTCCTCGCCACCGGTGGCGCGAAGGTACCGCCCGCTGAAGCTGAGGTTGAGACTGGAGGTTCTGAGGATTCGGAGGTTCAGGCTGCCTAGGTTTCTGGCGCACAGCCCGAACAGAAGGCATAGTCCTCGGTCTGCAAAAGCATAGTAAAAGCCCTGGACTCCCACCAAGGGAGTTCAGGGCTTTTACGTTAGTTCTTATGCCGGTTGAGGCGCTAGTTCTTCCACCAGGAATCAAAAATCGTCACCGGAGTAGTGCGCTTATGGCGGCTACGCAGGTAAATCTGCTCCAGCTTCGCAGCTGCCGCCTCGTCGATTTCCTTACCCTCCAGGTAGTCATCAATCTGCGGGTAGGTCAGACCCAGCTCATCCTCATCGGTACGGCCGGGCACGCCGTCCAGCAGGTCAGCAGTCGGCGGCTTAGCCCACAGACGCTCAGACGCACCCAGAACACGCAGCAGCAGCTGGTTCTGGCGCTTATTCAGACCAGCCAGCGGCAGCAGGTCCGCGCCGCCGTCACCGAACTTCGTGAAGAAACCCGTAATGGACTCCGCCGCGTGGTCGGTACCCACCACCAGGTATCCGGGGTCGCCAGCCACCGCATACTGGGCAATCATGCGGGCGCGCGCCTTCACATTACCCTTGTTGAAGTCGCTCATCTGCTCGCCGGTCGCGGCAGTGTAGGCGGTGTCGAAACCGTCGACAGCCTCCGCAATGTTGAAGGTCAGAGAGCGGGTGGGCTGGATGAAACGCAGCGCCTCCTGCGCGTCCTCTTCGTCGTGCTGCACACGGTAGGGCAGGCGCACCGCCACGAACTCGGTGGTGCGGCCACGCTCGTTGAGGCGGTCCACCGCCAGCTGGCAGAGGCGACCCGCCAGGGTGGAGTCGATACCGCCGCTGATGCCCAGTACCAGGCCGCGGCTTCCGGTGGCTTCCAGGTAGTCGCAGATGAACTGGATGCGGCGCTCCACTTCTTCGCGTGCCTGCTCTTCGGTCATGTTGGGCTTGACGCCCATTTCACGGATGATCTGTGCCTGTAATTCACGCATGACTTAAGTGTACGCTCCACCTTATAGCCCGTGCGGTGAACCGCCGAGGGAGGCGAGGTAGTGTTCCACACGGTGCGTTCAGCGCGTCGCACGCGGTGGGTTCAGTGCTGCTCTAGCCTTCCTCCAGTTCCGCAAATACGTAGCGTACTCACAGGTTGCAATCCTTGTTCAACCCTCCCTGTTTGCTAGGATGAGAGGGATTGCCCATCGACATGAGCATCAAGCCGGACAAAACCGACGAGAGCAACCGATAGAAGGAGTAGGCTCCCCATGATGATAAGCAAGCGGGGGGGGGCCAGCGCTAATGGCCTGCTGACCCCGACCAGAAAGCCCACCACTATCACCAAAGAAGGTGATAAGTGATGGCCGGGAAAAGCGTGCTTAGCCGCGCGGCGAAGGCCAAAGAGGATGAGTTCTACACGCAGCTCAGCGACATCGAGAATGAGATGCGGCACTATCGTGCGCATTTCAAAGGCAAAACTGTGTTCTGCAACTGCGACGATCCGTTTGAGAGCAACTTCTTCAAATACTTCGTGCTGAACTTCAACAAGCTAAAGCTGAAGAAGCTCATTGCGACATGCTACGACGGTTCACCGATAGCAAATCAGCAGCTATCTCTATTTGACGTTCTCGGACTCGATGCAGTTCAGGATGAAGGGAAACGAGGCAAACCCTACAAGGCCGTGGTCACCACGGTTCACGATACGACCGGTAACGGTGGCATCGATATGCTGGACGTGAAGAATCTTTTCAAGAACGGGGAGAACCAGCTCACCGAGCTTGAAGGGAATGGGGACTTCCGGTCGAAGGAATGCGTTGCGTTGATGGATGAGGCCGACATCGTGGTAACGAACCCACCATTCTCACTGTTTCGCGAGTACGTGGCCCAACTCATGAAACACGATAAGAAGTTCATCATCATCGGCAGCAAGAATGCGATTACCTACAAAGAAATCTTCCCATACATCATGAACGTAAAGCTATGGCTGGGGTATGGATTTGCTAACGGCAACTCGTATTTCAAGATTCCCCCAGAAAATGCACGTGCTTTCGCTAACGGGGTGTATGACCCGGAAAAGGGCCTTGTCCATTTTAGAAACGTCACATGGTTCACGAACCTTGACATTAAGAAGCGGCACGAGGAGATGATTCTTGTCCGAAAATATGAAGGGCATGAGTCGGATTACCCGAAGTACGACAACTATGACGCTATCGATGTAAGTAAGACATCCGACATACCAGAGGACTATGCAGGTCTTATGGGTGTTCCAATCACATTCCTCGATAAGTACAGTCCTGACCAATTCGACATCGTTGGCATCGCTAAGGCCGGCGCTGGTGACATGACCCTCCGGACGAAAATATACCCTCGGCAGGTTCAAATCAGCAAAACGGGTAAAGAATCGTTGGTGACGAAGCTTAATGATGGTCCGGCCTTGAAGGTAAAGGAGCCACCAGAGAACAGCACCTACTATCGCATCGACGATGACATATTCGTGCAGGTTTATGCACGTATTCTAATCCGCAACAAGCATCCACGGGGCGCTTTTGACTGCTTCCCGCTTAACCCGAATGAGACCGACAAAGGAGCGTTGAATGCAGATTGAGCAGCGCACCATCACCGTTCGTGACGTGACCGACGACTATCTCAACAACGACGAGGAAGGCGTCAAAGGCTATCACGACCGGCTCGACATCCGTCCTCCGTACCAGCGCGAGTTCGTGTATAAGGACAAGCAGCGTGACGAGGTGATTCGCACGGTCCTTAAAGGCCTTCCGTTGAACGTGATGTACTGGTGCAAGACCGGCAAGAACGAGGATGACAAGGAGACCTACGAGGTGCTGGATGGCCAGCAGCGCACCATCAGCCTCTGCGAATACGTGGACGGCAGCTACTCCGTGGATGACAAGTACTTCGACAACCTCCCGCAGGATTTGAAGGACGAGATACTCAACTACGAGTTATTCGTGTACGTGTGCGATGGCACGGACAGCGAGAAGCTCGACTGGTTCAGAATCATCAACATCGCGGGTGAGCAACTCACCGACCAGGAACTACGCAACGCGGTGTACGCCGGCCCATGGGTCAGCGACGCTAAACGCTACTTTAGTAAGAGCAGCGGTCCCGCATACAAAATCGCTGGTGATTACCTGAAGGGTGACGCTATCCGTCAGGACTACCTCCAAACCGCGATTAGCTGGGCCGCGAAAGCCGAGAACGTCAACATCGAACAGTACATGGCCCAGCACCAGTACGACACGAACGCAGTAGCTCTTTGGAACTACTTCCGCTCCGTCATTGACTGGATTCCCGCGACCTTCTCCACCAAATACTACAGGGAGATGAAGGGCTTGCCGTGGGGCATCTACTACAACGAGAACAAGGACCGAACCGACCTTGACCCCAAGAAGCTGGAAGAAGCCACGGCCAAACTCATGGGGGACGAGGATGTGACGAACAAACGCGGCATCTTCCCGTTCCTACTGACCGGTGACGTGAAGAACCTTTCCATCCGTCAGTTCGACCGTGCGACTAAACTCGCAGCCTACGAGAAACAAAGGCATAAGTGCCCCACATGTGGCAAGACGTTCGAATTCAATAAGATGGACGGTGACCACATCATCCCGTGGTCCAAGGGTGGCAAGACCGTTCCGGAGAACTGCCAGATGCTCTGCAAGGAATGTAACCTCAAGAAGGGCGCGCAGACCTCCGCAAGCGAGAAGGCCGCTGGCTGGACCGATTGGCTCCTCGATGCGCTCCTCTGACTTGCATAACCAGAGGTAACCCAACCAGATAAAATAAGGGGTGCCCACCGGCACGTAACCGGTGGGCACCCCTTATTTGATTCAAAACCAACACGTTAGTCTAACAGCCCCTTTCTTTTTCAAAGGAATATCAGTGGCTTAGATTTTCAAAGACGCTCTCATAGCGGTCAATGAAGTCAGCCGCCACGTTCAGAAGCTCCTCTTGATTGAGGTTATCCTGGGTGGCTGACAGCGTCTCACCCTCGCCGTTCTGAACCTGTAACTCACGCATAAGTTAAGTCTACGCCGCAGACATAACAGCCCACAGAAAAGGCCGTGCCGGGGCAGAAAACTCCACTCCGACACGGCCCTCACATCCGCATCCGACTAGCGGTTATTCAGCACGCGCACGTTATAGCGGTGCAAGAACGCCGCCATCGCGCCACGCTCAATCGGCTGAACCGGACGGAACGAACCATCCGGCCAACCCGTCGTAATCCGCTGATCGGCCAACCACGCAATCTCGCGGTAGAACTGGCTGCCGGTCGACACGTCACTAAACGGCGAAGCCACCGGAGCAGAATACGCCGGCGAACCCGCAAAACGGTAGAAGAACGCCGCCATAGCGTCACGGTTCACCGCAGCATTCGGACGGAACGTACCATCCGACCAACCGGTCGTAATACCGCGGGCACGCATCCACTCAATCTCCTTGTAGAACGGGTGATCACGCGGCACATCCTTAAAGCTCGGAGTGCTCGGCGCAGTGAACTGCGGCGAACCCGCCATACGGTAGAAGAACGCCGCCATCGCGCCGCGCTCCACCGAACCGTTCGGGCGGAACGTACCATCCGGGTAGCCGGTCGTAATACGACGCTGAGCCAGCCAGTTAATATCATTCACGAACGGGTAATCCGCCGGAACATCCGTAAAGTGTGCGCTCGCGGCGGTATCCTCAGAGTTCGACGAGACACGCAGAACCTGCGCACGCTCACCCGCAGCCCCATTCACGCCGGACAGGTCGCCGGTCGCATTGTGCATGTGCAAGAACAGCGCAGAAACGTTCTTCGCGTCGCCGTTACGGTGCGCCACCAGCTGAGTCTCCGGTGCGTCCACGAACAGGTTCGGCACGCCCGCCGAATCGCCACTGAACCACAGCTTCGGTGCCGCATAGTTGAACACCACCGAATCAGTCGTATCAACCACAGTCGTAGCGGAGAACGCGCTCGAAGTGGTCACCGAGTACGAAATCTCGGTCGACTCAGCCTCGGGGTCCAGACCCAGAACGCTCAGCGGAACAGTCATCACCAGGGTGTTCGAATCCATAATGTTGGTGTCCGTATCACCCCAGGCGCCGTTCAGCGGGTACAGGGCGTTCTCGATGGCCTGCCACTTGCCGTTGCTGCGCTTAGAAACCTTCACCAGCGGGTAGTCCAGGCCCTTCTCACGCACCGTCTGCAGGCGGTAGTCGCTCGTGCCGTCCTTGTCGGTATCAACGAACACGTAGTAGGTGCCGCGCGGGGTCACCTCCTGCCAGTTACCCCAGGTGGAAATACCGAAGGACAGGCGCGCGTCGGAGGTGTCCGCACCGGCAGCCTTCAACGCCGCCACGTCCGAAGCGGCACCCACGTACTGCAGGTCCATGCGGGAATCCGAACCCACACCCAGCTTCGCGGTCGGGATGCGCGGGCTCGAAGCGCCCAGCTCAAAGGCACCCAGCAGGGAGCGGTAACCGCCCTGGTTTACCGCGGTACCCTGCAGGGTCAGGGTCTGCTCGGTCGCGCCGGAACCCTCCGCATCGAAGGCGATATCGGAGCCAGCCACACGCATCGCGGAGACAGGCTTCGGTGCCACGTGCAGCGGCATGCGCAGGGTCTTCACCGCAGCCGAGGAGTCAGTATCGGTCAGGATCAGGCGGCCCGAAGCGCTCGCAATGTACTGGCGGGCACCCGAAATGGTGACCGTACCGGTCGAGTAGTTCACCGAATCCTGGTTCGGGTACATGGACGGGTCGCGGGTCTTTTCCAGCTTCGACGGGTCAATGCGCACCGTCACGGTGAACGTTGCCTTCTGGCCGGCACCCACAGACACGGACTGCGGGTAGGAGAACTCCACACCCGGGATGCTCGTGCTGCCCTCATAGTTCAGGGTGTAGGTGTGCGCCACCGAGTCGGTGTTCTCAACGCTCACGCGGTGCTGCAGGGTCTGCACACCGGCGTTCGGGGTGTACTCGAGCACGCCGAAAGTGTCCGAAACCTGTTCGGGGCGTGCCGCGTTGAACAGCATGACGCGGTCAGCTACCGCCGCACGGGTGTTGATGCGGCCGGTACCCACACGGTCCACCGCGTAAGGGTTGCCCCAGGCGTCCTGCATGTGGTGGTCGGCAGTGTTCATGATGACGGTCTTAAGCATGCGCGGACCGTACTCCGGGTGCGCCTGCATGATCAGCGCCGCAACACCGGCAACAAACGGCGTGGACATGGACGTACCGGTCTTCACGCTCGAACCGGTACCGCTACCAACCTCGATGGAGGAAATGTTCGTGCCCGGTGCCGCAACGTCCGGCTTGGTGATGCCGTGCGAACCGTGCATGCCGCGCGCGGTGGAGGTGTTCGCCTGATCCAGCTTGCCGTTGGGCACGCGGATCGAGTCGCGCAGGTTCTCGCCGAGCTGCAGGGTCAGCTCACCCGAATCAATCTGCGCGGAAAGGCGCTCCACCTGGCTCTTTGACAGGCGCACGCCCGGAATGGAGGAGTTGCCGCCGATAGCGGTGTCACCGACCTCAGTGTTCGAGGTGAGCACCACGCCGGTCGCGCCAGCCGCCTGCAGGTTGTCGAAGCGTACCTTCGAGCCGCAGGGTGCGGTGCCGTCAGCGTCCGCCCAGTCGATGAGAGCCCACTTGCCCTTCAGCGCGGCGGCTTCCTCTTCGGTGAATGCCTCGCAACCGTAGCGGTTGCGGGAGGCAGCACGCACCACGGTGCCGCGCAGCTGCTCCTCGGTCGCCTTCGAATAGTCGAAGCTCACCGAGTAGTCACCGTAGGTGTCCGCCTCGTTCGCGGGGGCGAGAATCTTCACGCGGTCCACCAGCTGAGTCGAGCCGATGGAGTTCGCCACGGTCAGGCCGTAGGCGCTGGTGCCGGGGCCGCCCGAGTTGGAGTAGGTGTCGCCCACGGCGTTGTAGTTGTTGGCGTTACCCGCTGCAACCACGGAGAGGATGCCCTCGCGGTAGAGGGAACCGACCGCGTAGTTCACGGTCTCATCGAACACGCCGAACTCGTTGCCGAGCGACAGGTTCGCGATGTCGGCGCGGTCCGAGAAGTCGCCGTCGTCATTGGGGTCAAGCACGCGGTCCAGGCCCTTGGGGACGAACGCGGTGGTGCCCTTACAACCGAAAATGCGCAGGCCAATCAGCTGGGCGTCCGGTGCGGAGCCGGGGCCGATTTTCATGTCCTTGAGCTGCTCTTCGGTGAGCTTGGAGTAGTCGCCGTGGAAGGTGCTGCCGTCCGCGTTCACGCCGTAGCCTGCCGCGGTGCCCGCCACGTGGCTGCCGTGGCCGCCGCAGTCGAGCGGGTTGTTATCCGGGTGGGGAGTGGAGGTTTCCTTCTTGCCGGAGTTGTAGTCGTCACCGACCAGGTCGTAGCCGCCGAGGAACTTCTTCGGATCGTAGGTGCCCTCGGGGATCGTGTCGGATGCCTTCGCCTTTTCGAAGGCTTCCTGCGTGCCGGGGCCGCCCAAATCGGCGTGGGTGTAGTCGATACCGGTATCGAGCACGACAATCTTCACGCCCTTGCCGGTGTAGCCGGTGGAGGCGGGGTTCGCCGGGCTCTTCGCCCACACGGAGAGCGTGTCCGTATCAATGAGGGTGCCGCTGTTCTGCGGTGCCATGTCCTCAATGATGCTGATGCGTTCCACATCGTCGCGGTTCGCGAGCGCACGAATCTGCTCGACGTTACCGTAGAGCGCCACGCCGCGCATCGTGTTATGGGTGGTGTACAGGACCTGCGCGCCGGATTCCTTCGCCGCGGAGGCGCCCTGCTGCTGCACGCTGGCGCGAATCGCCTGCACCTGTGCCTGCGCGTTGACGGGTGCCTGCGCGCGGGAGCGGACCGCGTCCGGCTGGGTCTGGGCGTACGCGCCCTGACCCTTGAACCGGACGAATACGGCGCGTTCGCCGGTGGCGCCGTCCAGGCTGGGGGAGAGGACTTCGTTGTTGTTCTCGCCGGTGCCGGTGTTCTGGTGGGGTGCGTCCCGGTCTGCGCCGCGTACTACGCCCGGTGCCGCGTAGGCGGCGGTACCGAACGGCAGGGCGGTCAGCCCGAGGGTGAGCCCCAGGGTGAGTGCGCCGCAGCCGCGTGCCAGCTGCTTGAGGCGGCCCGGCTGTGTGTGCCGGGCGGCTCGCGCGGGGGTAGCTTCAGGGAATGTTGCCACTGAATGCTCCTTTTTAGTGATGGTGCGTTTCTTAGCGGTTTCTGCACCGAGGTTCTGCGCGGAGAGTTATACGCCGAGAGTTCTACTCGGAGAGCTGTACGGCAAGGGTTCTGCACCGAGAGTGCTACGGTGCGTCTGCACTGTGTTTCCAGTGCGCCTCCAGTGCGTCTGTGCGGCGTAAACGTCAAGGTTCATGCCGATGGTGAAGAAACCTTCACTTATTGTCTCAACGATTCTTTATATAACCTAGTCAAACTCGTATTACGGAACATTACGCGTAAATAACAAAGCACCCAACCACAGAAAAAGGGAGCCGCACCGCCGCAGATAAACTGCAACGGTACGGCTCCCTCGGTAAAACCTGCTGAGGTAGCACCTACAGCGGTAGAACCTTACAAACCCTAGATTTCAGGGTTTTTAGATCCTGTGCCTCTAGATTTCAGGGCTTTCCTTCAGCACACCCGTGCTGTAGCGGTACACGAACGCCGCCATAGCGTCGCGGTGCACCGGCTCCACGGGGCGGAACGAACCATCGGGCCAACCGGTGGTCACGCCCTGCTCAGCCAGCCACGAAATCTCGCGGTAGAACTGCTTGTCGGTCGGAACGTCCGTGAAACGAGCCTGCGCGGGGGCAGTGTACTCGGGCGAACCCGCGTAACGGTAGAAGAACGCAGCCATCGCGTCACGGTTCACCGAACCCTCCGGGCGGTACGTACCATCGGGCCAGCCGGTCGTGATGCCCTGAGCCTTCATCCACTCAATCTCCTTGTAGTAGGGGTGGTTGAGCGGAACATCCGAGAAGCTCGGGGTGGACGGTGCGGTGTACTGCGGCGAGCCGCTCATGCGGTAGAAGTACGCAGCCATGGTTGCGCGGTCCATGTTGTTCAGCGGGCGGAAGGTGCCGTCCTGGTAACCGCGGTCAATCTGACGGGCAGCAATCCACGTGATTTCACGGTAGAACTGGTTATCCGCCGGAACGTCGGTGAAGCGTGCATCGTGGATGGTACGAGCCACCTTCACGACCTGCGCACGGTCGCCAGCGGCAACACCGTTAGCGGTCTTACGGCCGCTCAGGTCACCGGTCGCGTTGTGCATGTGCAGGAACAGAGCCTGACGTTCCTTGTTGTTGTTCTTGCGGTGAACGGTCAGCTGACCGCCGTCACGGTCCACGAACAGGCCGGGCACGCCCGACTCCTCACCGGTGAACCAAACACCGGGGTTGAAGGGGGAGTACTCGATAGCCGAGGTGGTGTCCACGTAGGGGTTGCCATCGTTGTACCAGGTGTCGGTCTGCACCGTGTACTTGATGCTCTGAGCCTTCTCAGCGGTCAGGCCCAGGTCCTTCAGCGGTACACCCAGAATCATGGTGTTGGTGTCCATGATGTTGGTGTCGGTGTCGCCCCAGGCGCTGTTCAGCGGGTAGCGAGCCACCACGGTGGATGCGTTACCGGAGATGGACCAGACCTTCACCAGCGGGTAGTCCAGACCCTTCTCGCGGGTCACCTCCAGAACGTAATCTGCGGTGGAGTCGTTATTCGTATCAATCTGAACCTGTACCTGACGGCCCCAGTGCATGCTGTCCCAGGTGCCCCAGGTCGAAATACCGAAGAACAGAGAACCATCGTTCGGGTTTTTGCCGGCAGCCTTCAACGCCGGAGCGTCCGAGGCGGCACCCACATACTGCAGGTCAACAGACTGGTTCGACGGCAGCTTCAGCTGACCGGACGGAATACGGTCACTGACCGCACCCAGCTCAAACGCACCCAGCAGCGAACGGTAACCGCCCTGGTTCAGGGTCGTACCGCGCAGAGTCACCGTGGACTCCTTATCGGAGACGCCCTTGTAATCAATACGGGAGGCATCAACGCGCATCTTCGAGACAGGCTTCGGCGCCACGTGAATCGACTGGCGGATCGCCTCGCGACCATTCTCAGAGAAAATCAGGCGACCAGAAGCGCTCGCAATGTACTGGCGCTTACCAGCAGCCAGAGTCTTACCGGTCGTCCAATCCTGAGCGACCTGGTCGGCGCTCATCGCCGGGTCCATGGTCTTCTCCAGCTTGGACGGGTCAATACGCACGGTCACGGTCACGTTCTTACGCTCACCGGCACCCACGCTCACCTGCTGCGGGTAGGAGTACTCCACACCCGGGATGGTCGTGCTTGCCTCGTAGCTCAGAGTGTAGGTGTGAGCCTGCGAATCGGTGTTGTCCAGCACGATTTCACGCTGAACAGTTTGAATACCCGAATCGGGGGTGTACTCCAGCACACCAAACGCAGTCGAAACACGCTCGGGGGTCTTCGCATCGTACGCAATGACCTTCGCGTCCACGGCGGCGCGAGCATTCACCATGCCCGTACCCACACGATCCACCGCGTACTGCGCACCCTGCTCATTCTTGATCGGGGTGGACGCGCCGTTCATCAGCGCAGCCTTAATCATCTGCGGGTTGTAATCCTGATGCGCCTGCATCACCAGAGCGGCAACACCGGCAACATGCGGGGTCGCCATGGAGGTACCGGTGAAGGAAACACCCTTATTACCCGTGCCTACAGCGGCAGAGACAATCTCAGTACCCGGTGCCGCAAGGTCAGGCTTAATGAAGCCATCAGAACCGTGCTGACCGCGAGCGCTCGAGGAATTCAAATCAAAAGCGTGCGAGTGAGGACCGCGGCCCGAAGCCTTGTAGTCCAGGTTCATCTCAACGGTCACCGGACCGGCAGCCAGAGCCTTCTCCAGGTCCTTCGTCGAAGAAGCAGTCAGACGCAGACCCGGAATGGTCGCATTACCACCAATGCCGATCGTGTAGCGCTCAGCCTTACCGGCCATCACCACACCAACACCGCCGGCAGCCTGAACGTTATCGAAACGCACCTTCGAACCGCACGGGAACGTCAAATCGTCCTGATCCCACTCGAAGTAAACCCACTTACCCTTCAAAGCCTTCGCCTCTTCAGCGGTGAAAGCCTCGCAAGCGTAACGGTTACGCTTCGGTGCGGCAACAACCTCGCCGCGCAACTGATCAGCGGATGCCTTCGAATAATCGAAGTTCACCGAGTAATCACCCTGCAACCACTCCAAACCAGTCTTCGTGGTCACGCGGGCACGGTCAATCGGCTGAGTCGAACCGTAGGCGTTCGCCACCGACAGCGCCGCAGCCGCATTCGCCGGGCTACCCGAATCGGAGTAGGTGTCACCCACACCGTTGTAGTTATTGGCGTTACCGGCAGCAGCCACAGTGAACACACCCTGGCGCGCCATCGTATTAATCATGTACGACTCAGGATCGTCAGCCGGGGCGAACTCGCCACCGAGCGACAGGTTCACAATATCGGCGCGGTCAGAGAAATCACCGTCACCATTCGGGTCCATCACGGTATCAAGCGCCTTCATCACAACACTCGAATTGCCGTAGCAGCCGAACACACGAATCGCCAAAATCTGAGCATCAGGAGCAGTACCGGGGCCAATGGACATGCCCTTCAGCTGCTCCTCCGTCAGGTTCTTGTAATCGCCACGGTAAGTCGTACCGTTCGCCGTCACACCATAACCGGCGGCAGTACCCGCCACGTGCGTGCCGTGACCGCCAGAACCGAAACCATCCGGGCGGCAATCCAGCGGGTTATTATCCGGCTGCGGAGTCGACTTCTCAGCCACCGACGCATTGTAGTCATCACCGACCAAGTCAATGCCGCCAATGAACTTATTACGATCAATCAGACCCGAATCAGCGGACGGAAGCTCCGTCATCGCCTTAGCCTTCAGGTACGAATCCACCGTACCGGGGCCACCAAAATCAGCGTGCGTATAGTCAACACCGGAGTCAACAACCGCAATCTTCACGCCCTTACCCGTGTACCCCGTATTCTCACGAGTCCACGTGGCAAGAGTCTTCGTATCAATCTCGCTACCGGAGTTCATACGCTCCTTCGCGATAATCGGCGAAATACGCTCCACATCCGGGCGCTCCGCCAACGCACGAATCTGCGCAGCATCACCAGTAATCGCCGCACCACGCATCGCATTATGCGTGGTGTACATCAGCTTCGCGCCAGAAGCAGCCGCCACAGACTGAGCCTGCGACTGCACCTGAGCTGCAATAGCCTGCACCTGCGCCTGACGGTTCGCCGGCGCCTCCTTACGTGCCAGAACAGCCGCGGACTGGGTCTGCTCATACGCGCCCTTGCCCTTGAACTGCACATACACGGTGATTTGGCCTTCAGCCTTCTGCAGGCCCGGGCTGATACGCGAGGCAGCGTCACCGGATGCGCTCGCAGTGCTTCCTTCGACCTGCTGGGGGCTCTGAGCGTGAGCTGCAGAGAAAGTGGCGGGAACGCCGAGAGTAAGGGCAAGAGCTGCACTCAAACCGGTCGCACCGACAGCCTTCATTCTGCGGCGTGGCGCATGAGGCGTTGTCATGGAATCCTCCTTCGGATTTTCTATTTTTCGATGGTGCTGTGTGCTCTGTGGTTGTGTATCGGTGATGTGCGGAGGCGGCCCCACCGGCAGACGACGAGTGAGTGCATCCGCCGGTGAAACCGCCACCAAAACTTGAGAGGTTCCGGGGTCTTCAGGCCCCGGACCCTGCCGGTTCCAGGTGTCCCTCCCACCCCATGCAGGAGGTGGGAGAGGACCCGAACCGTTTGCTACCGGTTAGCTACCGTCTAGCGTCCGGCGAGGTTCGCCACCTTCTCGCTGTAGCGGTAGATGAACGCCGCCATCGCATCGCGGGCGATGGGGGTCACCGGGCGGTAGGTGCCGTCGGGCCAACCGGTGCTGATGCCGGTTGAGGCCAGCCAGGTGATTTCGCGATAGAACTGGCTATCGGCGGGCACATCCTTGAACGGGCTGGTCACGGGCAGATCAACGTGCGGCGAGCCGGCGTAGCGGTAGAAGAACGCCGCCATCGCATCGCGGTTGACCGGTGCGTTCGGGCGGAACGTGCCGTCCGACCAGCCGGTCGTGATGCCGCGGGCCTTCATCCACTCAATCTCCTTGTAGAAGGGGTGGGTGGTCGGCACATCCGAGAAGCTGGGCGTGCTCGGGGCGGTGAACTGCGGCGAGCCTGCCATGCGGTAGAAGAACGCCGCCATCGCGCCGCGCTCAACGGACTCCAGCGGGCGGTAGGTGCCGTCCGGGTAGCCGGTGGTGATGCGACGCTGAGCCAGCCACGAGATTTCGGTGTAGAACTGGTCACCGGACTTCACGTCGGTGAAGCGGGACGGGGTGATGTACTCGTCCTGCTGCTCCTTGACGTTCAGCACCTCGGCGCGGTCGCCGGTTGCACCGTTCACACCCGAGAGGTCGCCGGTGCCGTTGTGCAGGTGCAACAGCAGTGCCTTTGCGGGGGTGCCGGACTCGCCGAGCGCGGGGAGGGCGTCGGCGGAGCGGTGCGCCTCAAGGGAGCTACCGGGGGCGTCCGGGAAGAGGCCTGCCACGGAGGAGGAGTCGCCGCTGAACCACAGCTTGGGGCTGAAGGGGCGGTACTTGATCCATCCGGTTTCGCTGACGTTACCCCACTCGTACTGGGTGGTTGCGCTGACTCGGTACTGGATGTCCGGGTTGTTTGCGCTGGTCAGGCCCAGGTCCTTGAGGGGTGCACTCATGATGAGGGTGTTGGTGTCCATCATGTTGGTGTCCACATCACCCCAGGCGCCGTTGAGCGGGTAGTAGCCGAGCTCGACGAGGTTGCCGTTCTTGTAGCCGTAGAGGCGAACCAGCGGGTAGTCCAGGCCCTTAGCGCGGTCGGTGACCAGCTTGTAGTCGGCGCGGTTGTTGCCGTCGGTGTCGATTTCTACGGTGAAGGTGTTCTCGTAGGAGACAACATCCCAGTTCGCCCAGGTGGAGATACCGAAGCGCAGGGTGCCGTCATCGGCGTTGCCGCCGGCTGCCTTCAGTGCGGGCGCATCCGAGGAAGCACCGACGTACTGCAGGTTCGCCTTAACGTTGCTGTTCAGCGACAGGGAGGTGGGAGCCACACGGTCCACGCTCGCACCGTACTCGAACGCGCCGAGCAGGGAGCGGTAGCCGCCCTGGTTGACCTCGGTGCCGCGCAGCGAAATCTGGGACTTGGTCCAGCCGGTGTCTGCCTTCTGAGCCTCGTAGCTGGAGGGCTTCTGGGTGAAGGTGACGGTGTCTTCGGCAGCGTGCATGGTGCTCACGGGCTTGGGTGCCACGTGAATGGGCAGGCGCAGTGCCTTGGTGCCGTCTTCGGTGAGGACGAGTCGGCCGGATGCGCTGGCAATGTACTGACGGTACTGTGCGGGAACGGTTTCGTTGCCGGTGTAGTAGTCAGTTGCGTTCTGGGTTACGTCCATTGCCGCGTCGCGGGTCTTCTCCAGCTTAGACGGGTCGATGCGCACGCTCAGTTCGAACTTCTTGGTCTCACCGGGTGCGAGGGTGACCGAAGAGGGGAAGGAATATTCCACACCGGGAATATTAGTGCTTTCAGCGTAGGACAGCGCGTAGGTGTGCGCCACGGAATCGGTGTTCTCGACCGTCACCTCGCGGGTGAGGGTCTGAACGCCAGCATCCGGTGCGTACTCGAGCACGCCGAAGCTCAGGGACACGGTGCCGCTCTTGTCAGCGTTGTAGACGAGGGACTTCGACTGCACGGCGGCGAGGGTGTCGATTCGTCCGGCACCCACACGGTCCACCGCGTATGCGGCACCGGATTCGGTGCGCACATCGTGGGTGGCGGTGTTCATGAGAGCGGACTTGACCTGTGCGGGGGTGTAGCTCGGGTGGCTCTGCATGACCAAGGCAGCGGAGCCGGTCACGTAGGGTGCCGCCATGGAGGTGCCGCTGTAGGTCACGGAGTTGCTACCGGTCGCTACCGCCGCGGAGGTGATGTACGAGCCGGGTGCCGCAATGTCGGGCTTGGTGTAGCCGTAGCTGCCGTGGAAGCCGCGGGCACTCATGGGGTTCAGCTGATCCAGCTTGTCGGTGTCCACGCGCAGGGAGGACTTCAGCTCGTTGCCGAGGCGCACGGTCAGGGGCTTACCTGCCGCTTCTGCTGCGGTGATCTGTGCACGCAGGTCCTTAGCGGCGGATGCTGCCAGGCGGAAACCGGGCAGGGTATCGTTACCGGCAATACCCAGGCCGGGCTCCTCGTCGTTGCCTGCGAGCAGTACGCCCTTGGCGCCTGCCGCCTCCAGGTTGTCGAAGCGCACCTTGGAGCCGCAGGCGAGTTCACCGTCATCTTTAGCCCAGTCGATGAGCACCCACTTGCCCTTTACAGCTGCCGCTTCGTCGGCGCTGAGGGCGTTGCAGGCGTAGTGGTTGTTCTCGGAGATTGCGGTGAGTTCACCGGTGAATTCCTTGCTGCCCGCCTGCGCCCAGGGGTAGGAGGCGCTGTAGTCGCCGCGTACCTTGCGGGTGGTGCCGGTGGCGGGGTCGGTCAGCTCTGCCGCATCCACGGCGCGGGTGGAGCCGTAGGCGTTCGCCACGGTAATCGCACTGGAGGCGGTGGCGGGGTGACCGGAGTTGGAGTAGGTGTCGCCGCGCAGGCTGTAGTCGTTGGCGTTACCCGCGGAGATTACGGAGAGCACGCCGGCGCGGGTGAGCGCGTCAACGGCGTAGGCTTCGGGGTCATCCTGCGGGGAGAATTCGCCGCCGAGGGACATGTTGACCACGTTCACGCGGTCGGAGAAGTCGCCGTCACCGTTGGGGTCGAGGGCACGGTCGAGCGCCTCGATGACCACGTTGGTGCTACCGGAGCAGCCGAAGACGCGGAAGGCGTAGATTTCAGCGTCGGGGGCGACGCCGGGGCCGATCTTCATGGTCTTGAGCTGCTCTGCGGTGAGCTTGCTGTAGTCGCCGGTGAAGGTGCTACCGTCGGAGTTCACGCCGTAGCCTGCCGCGGTGCCCGCCACGTGGGTGCCGTGGCCGCCGGTGGTGCAGTCGAGCGGGTTACCGTCGGGAACGGCGGTGTTGCTGCCGTCGTAGTTGTCACCGACGAGGTCGTAACCGCCAGCAACCTTGGTGCGGTTGATGAGTCCGGAGTCTGCGGAGGGCAGCTCGGTGAGCTTGGATGCCTTCTCGTAGTCTTCGAACTTGCCGCTACCGCCGAAGTCGGTGTGGGTGTAGTCGATACCGGAGTCGATGACGGCGATCTTCACGCCCTTGCCGGTGTATCCGCCCGCGCCGGCGGGGTTGGTGGTGCCGGTCCAGGTGGCGAGGGAGCCTGCGTCAATGGCGGCGCCCGCGTTCTGGCGGTACTTGGGCAGGATGGGCGAGATCTTCTCCACGTCGGGGCGGTTGGCGAGTGCCTTGATGGACTCGGCATCACCGCGTACTGCCACACCGCGTACCGCGTTGTGAGTGGTGTAGAGGACCTGCGCGCCGGACTGGCTACTGACCTGCTGTGCCTGGCTCTGCACCTGGGAGGCGATTGCCTGCACCTGCGAGCTGGTGTTGACGGGTGCCTGCACGCCGGCGCGTACACCTGCGGGCTGGGTCTGTTCAAAGGCGCCCTTACCCTTGAATCGGACGAAGGCGGTGACGGTGCCGCTGGCGTTCTTCATGCTTTCGCTGAGTACCTGCTTGACGGCGTCGGGGTCTTCTGCGGCGTGGGCGGTGGTGCCCAGTGCCGCGAGGGGGCTCAGCGCCATGCTGAGGGTGAGTAGCCCGCTGCCGATGCGGCGTCGATGCGACCGGCCGCGGGTGTTTGGGGAGGCGGTGTGTGTCACGGTGCTCCTTTGCTTGGCTCCCGGGGTGTTTCTGGGAGGCTTGTGGTGTTGTTCTGGTGGGTTCTAGTTGAACTTGAACACGCTAGATGTGAACTAGGATACACCTCAAAATGGCTTGTGAAGCGTTTATTACCCCTAAATGAATCAAATTGTGGACATGTTCGACCCTTTTCTTTTTCATGCTTTTTATTTGCACTCGGGTTCAGGTTCTTTTCAGGTTCGGTTGTTACTGTAAAACCATCTATTGAACATCTATCAAAAATGCTGGGATAGGGAGGGTCGAACCATGGTCAAGCGACGCATTTCCACTGAGGATTCTGTTCTGCTGATGTCGTCCCAGGTTGTTTACGGCCGTCCCGGCTCACTGCTGGAACGCATCCATAGGGGAGAGGTGCAGGGCATCCTCACCGAGTACAGCTCATCCGCCTGGCAGATTGGCGAGGTGGTAGGCTACGCCCCCATGGAGAAGCCACCCGAAACCTTGGATATGAAGAGCCTCTTCACCGACTGGAGCGGCTTCACCTGGTATGTCCTGGGGCCGCTGCTGCGGATGGTGTTCTGGGTAGCTCTCTTGATCGCGCCGGTAAGCCCAATGTTCCTCTCCCAAGGCCCTTGGGGGAATAAGCGAGGAAATAGGGACGGTGATCTTGGTGATCATCTTTTTCCCTCCACTGCTATTCATTGTGGGTTTCGTCGGCATCCTCGCAGGACTCTGGTGGCTGTTCCTCTGCGTAGGAAAGTTTCTGAATGCTGTTGGGGATGCCATCGAATCGACGCGCCTGCTCGTTAGACAGCACAAGATTCAGCAGGATTTTCAATTCCGGCTGGTGTACGAGTGTACCCCGACCACTGTTAGTTCACCCGCGGTATCACTGCGTCACACTGCTGAGGAGGAATCATGACTGCCGATAAGAAGCAACCCATCGACAATCAATCTGTTTCCCCTAGTCAGCGTGTTTTGAAGGTGGCGCCCCATGTGTATTACGGTCGCCCCAATCCGCAGCTGATGCGCATCCACGCGGATGATGTTCAGGGAACTCTCCCCAATGGAGAATCGCCGGAGGAACACGGCGGCGAGCTGGTTGGTTACTGCCCTCTGCCGGTTCCTAACCGCAAGCCCCACACTGGTAGACGCGTGGTGGAGGTGCTGGTGTACCTAGCGTTGGCTATCGCGGCGAATCCTTTCGTATATTTCTTGTTGCCTTCTTATACCCTGAGCGAAGAAACTCTAGGTTCTCTTTACCTGGCAGGCATAGGATTTTCGGTGCTGAGCATCGGTATTCTTCCGCTAACGCTGTTCTTTTTCTCTCTGTGGGCTCTCATCAATTTCTTAGGTGTGATGGTGCGGCTCATCTGGAGGCGTAAGGCCGGGGAGAAACTTACGTTCCGGCTGGTGTATGACTGCGCCCCGCCCTCTAAAACAAACCAGGAGCGCTACGCTTCGCGGCATCGTAGTGGCATTACTCAGCCGGTGACGAGTTTTGGCGGTTCGTCTGATTCATCTCAGAAGGGGGAGGCGAAGCTTCTGTTCTTTGCCGTTTCCGTACTGAATCCTTATATTGCGGCGGGGATTCTCTCCATTACGGGCCTGTTCGGGGCGGGGCCACTCGTCGCAGCTCTCTTTATGATGGTGAATCAGGTGAGCGCAGGGCTCATGGGGATTCCCGGCATCATCTGGTTTGTGGCGTGGATTCTGAGCATCGTGCGGCTTAACAAAGCGGCCGAGGCTTAAGCAGACTAGCCACTGGCTCAAAGAACAGCTACGGGATTGAGCCCCCGCGCACCGAACACACAATGTAGACAACACAACAGACACTAACAAGCAGACAAGCATTGGAGGAGGTTACCGTGGCGGAGCATAGCGAAGCACCGAAAAACCCTCAGAACCCAACCGAGAAGAGCGATAGCAGGTATCAGCCCCTGTGGGATATGGGGCAGCCCGCCCCCGATTATTCGGCTTTGCTTCTTCACGGAACGCCGGTTGCCGCGCCGACCGGGGAGATTCCCGAGCCGGTGAAGGAGGTCATGGAGATACAGAAGGCTCGTTCTGCATCCGCGTCTGCTCACCCCGTGGTTCCTGCAGCACCTGATTCTGCGGAGCCCAACCCTGCAGCGCCCAATTCTGCGGCGTCTACTTTGTCGGTTTCTGCTCCTGCGCCGTCTGCGCAGGCGGCGAATTTTTTCCCCTCGGCGACGGGTCACCCGGTGCTGAACCGACCGCTGTACGGTCGCCCGGGCCCTACGATGCGCCGCATGTCCCCCATGGGCACGGATGCTGGCGCATCTGCACACCGGCAGGTGCCGACCGCTTTTCCTGCCTGGATGGATGAGAAAGTAGTCGGTACTCCGCGACCTATCGGGTATATCTCAGCAACCCCACTTGCGGGCAAGGTGCGCGGATCAGACCTGTGGAAGAAGGCCTGGCCTGAGCTCATTGCCCTCTTCTTCGTGGGTGTGGTGTTAAATCCCCTGACTTATCTTCTGTTGGCTACCGTTACAGGGGACCCTCAGATCGGTGGGTATGTCTTCTACTACTTCTTGATGCTTTCTCTGCTGACGATGGGTCTTCCCATGTTCTTGTGGGGTGGGGCACTGTTTTTTGCGCTAGTCCGAGTTAGCCGAAAGTACCGGGCACTGAAGTGGGAGGCTATGCCGCTTGGGTCGTTCTGGTTCTATCTGGTGTACGACCGTCTGCCCAAGAACGCTGAGGAGATGCAGGGGATCCTGGGCACGGCCTCTTCGATGTCTTCGGTGGCGCCAGCCCCTCAGCCGCCGAGTGCCCCGAGCCCTACCTCAAGCCCTACGCCAAACTCGGCGGAAGGATTATAGTCGACTTCTTGTGAGTCCTTGGACTCCGGTAGTGCTGACCCCCGGCAATGTTAACACTTTTCAGTGTTAGCGCTTGTCCGGGGGTTTTCTCAGCTTTCGTTCGGCAGGTTTCAAGGGACTGCCCAGCGCCCGCTGGTACGGTGGTGCCACTAGGAGTATGTCTGGTAAGCGAAGGAGACGACCAT